>Ga0335072_10004977_pt1 | contig 19616 bp, 14 predicted proteins | sample Lox_Sample_21_FD_206725 | JGI IMG/M metagenome (GOLD analysis project Ga0335072, IMG submission 206725) | Soil microbial communities from Loxahatchee National Wildlife Refuge, Florida, United States - Lox_Sample_2.1 | ecosystem: Environmental > Terrestrial > Soil > Wetlands | place: USA...
AGACGTTTCCATTATGTGCTTAAAGGTGTATCATAAGTTTGGAAATTTCTCGTGCACTTGTTGTGGAGATATTGTGGTCTCAATTTCGTGATTTTTGGTGAGAAAACGGCTGCGCGGCTCGCTTGTGTGCGCGACTCGCTTGTGAAATACGTTAAATTCTCAGCCTTGCTCTCGCGCTCTTTTTCAAAAAATCATACAGCATATTGCTGCTTCTTTTTCATTTTCACTTTGCTTTACGCAGGGCGATAAAGAAGAGAAGGTCAATCATACAATTTACCGTGAGTTTGAGATGTTATTAAGATGGTCTGCAGAGCTCTTCTGGTATTATCAATCACTTAAGATCTAACGAGGCTGCAGGTGCTTTTTAGAACTACTAGCTACCATATAATCGCGTGAATTCATCAAGAAATTGCTTCTATTTCGGGTTTACATCTCAAAATAAGGCCTATTTCGCGTCAATTGTTGTCTTTCTTGCTCTATGAAGGCAAATGAGGCTTCAAAACGCGAATTATTGGCTATATTCGGTATCAACAACATGATTTAGAGCCTTACGGGGCCCTCTCTAATTTTACCCACTGAATTGGGGGGACCTCTCTAATTTACACTCACTAAATTAGGGGGTGTCCCACTATTTCGTACCCCACTAATTTTGGGGTCAAATTTTGTTCACGGGCACGAGAACGACACGAATGTAAGCAATTCAGTCAACCAGCTAGTGGTTTCACTAGTAAATCTGGAGTGGCTGCGTTAAAAAACTGTCTTAAGGTGACCCTTGCACGCAAAAAGTGCTACATACTAGCTCTAGCTGGCGCTCAAACGAGGCCTAATTGGCTATTTTGATCACGTAGCTTGCCTAGGACGCTCTCTGGATTACAGCGATCTTCGATAATATGTACTCTGAAATAGTCTCAGAGGTACTAGATCTCTACGATTCGTAAAGCTGCTCCGTAGTCTCTTTGAGTACTAGTCACGTGGTTTACACGCTAAACTCCTTTTGTCAACAGGGCTGCAGAACCGCGCCTAATAGAGCATTAACCACACCCATTACTGACCATAACAACCTCCGTTCTAACCTCAGTCTATGTGGCTACATAATAGCAAACCTCTTACAATGTGTATCCTCACCGATCAGCATATCCAGCTTGCTGCTGCTGGCGCTACTGGTGGCGGTGATAAGCCACCTGGACGCGATCCTCTTAAGCCTCAAAGCGGTGGCACATGGCATTGTTAAGAGGCATCGAAAATTCCATTGCCTCCCGTGACAGTGAGAAGCACGGCTGGCAATCATGTCAACGGCGATGTCAGCATTGTGATCACTTCTACCAAAATAAATGATGCATTTCGCACCATACGCCCTACCTAAAGGACTTGAAGTCCAGGGCCAAAAACTCTCCCAACATCGCCCGCCTCGTCTCCGAACTCGAACTCGAACTCCGGCAATTCCGGCAAACTCGAGACGAGAGTATCAATGCCTCTTCCTCCGCCGCCACATCCGGAGCTCCAACCCCAGCTCCAGCTCCAACTCGAGCTCCTCTTCCCACTCCTGCTCTGACTAGTGATCCAACGATTGCTAGCCTGCTGCAGCGCAATAGGGAATTGGAGGCACAACTCCAGTCGGAGCGAGAGAGTTATCGCCAAGCCATTGAGCAGGCGTATGAAGATGGGAGAAGGCGCGGCGAGACTGACGCGATAGGCCAAACAGCTGCTTTCTGGAGCGGAGTCGGGTTCAGTCAAGGCCTCGGCTTTCACCGTGGCGTTGGCCAACTCGCGCCGCAACAAGAGCAAGGCCATCCTGCGCCTTCCGACCCGTCAATCTCTCCCTCCAATCCTCCATCCCCTCCGCGTGGCTCATCATCCCGTGGCCGCGGCAACTCTTCCTCTCGGCGACGTCCCAACGCCAGATAATCCGTCCCATCCTTACAATCGGGTGCCGATAATGATCCCGAGCATGACAATACGGATGCGGACCAATAGACCACCAATTGTGGCGTCGATCTCTCTATGTGAGAGCGCTGTTCCCTCCAGTTGAGGGCTTTGTTTCGCTAATGCGATGTTGTTCCCTCTAAGTGAGGGCGTTGTTACCTCTAATAAGTGAGAGCGCTGTTCCCTCTAAGTGAGGGCGTTGTTCGCTAGTAGCGACCTTGTTCCCTCTCCAAGTGAGGCCGTTGTTCCCTCCCCAAGTGAGGCCGTTGTTCCCTCTAATTGAGGCCGTTGTTCCCTCTAAGTGAGGGCGTAGCACCGCAACAGCGGCTCTCAAGCGTCCACTAGAACCTCTCCGTGGTGCTTGGGATGAGTAACCGGTCGGCCGGTGAAACCAATTGAGCGCTGTGATTGACCTTCTCTTCTTTTATCGCCCTGCGTAAAGCAAAGTGAAAATGAAAAAGAAGCCGTAATATGTGGTACTACGACTTCGCTTGGAGGTAACAAATGCCCTCACGTCGAGAGTACTACGATCTCACGTAGAAGGAGCGGCTACGACATATTGTCGGGGTGAGCGAACCTGCACCTTTTGCCCCTATTACATCTGCCCTCCAAGAAGAAGCGGTAGGTTTCTTACAGGCCGGGTTATGTAAGTAGCGAACTGAGCCGAAGACGAAGAGTAACACGCTGACAATTAGAGCTCTTGAAGCACAGGTAGATGCTGTGATTATTAGTTAAGCTCAAAGGCCCGAAGTTGGCTTACCTATGAAGAGTCGGACTGCCCGCTTCTTTCAGAGCTACGAGAACTTGACTGCGGCGATGTGAACGCCGCTTCAAGTTTTGTGTCAGATATCAGCTGCGGTCAAGATAGTGTACAGACAAAGTTTGGGAAGTATGAAAGGTAAGGTACGGTTAGTCAACCTACGGGAGTATATTCAACGCTGCCTATGTTTACAGCAACAAAGACAACACCAAAAGCGAAGCAGATCCAGGTGCAGAGGGTAACTTGAGTACACAGATTCGACGTCGATCCTTGCGGAGTAGGGTATCTCCGGAAACAATGGAAGGTCTGAGTTTTCAGATCCAAATTAGAGCGTCTCCATTAGACCGGAGGCGCTCTCCCTTTTGTTGAGCGGTGGACCAAGTCTGTCAAGGCACGAGCCAGCGTGGTTTGGCGGCCCGTGGTTGAAAAAGGAGGTGAGCCTGGCGGAAGAAACACAAATGCTCTCGTCTCTGAAATTTTCTGCACTTATTTTCAAAGTATCATATCCCTCTCTGTATGTTTTGGACTTATTTTTAGGAACGACTTTAAAAACCCTTAGGTTCAAGGCTCTAGATCCTAAGGCATTTTTGCAGCACGAGTCTGTCCGGCTAAAGCCGCCCGCTAGTGTGATTCCAATAACGACCTCCAGTGGAGAGTCTGTGTTTTTGCCAGTGGAACCACGCACTCCTACCAGGCTATCACAATCCCAATGAACTGAGACGCTAGGGAGAACTCGGAAAACACTTGTGCCGCCGTCAGCCGCCACCAATCTTCCGTGGTTCGTGTTGTCCCAACAGCGCCGCCACCCAGCCCCCTGAATGCGAGCTTTGCTTCACGTGGCCTCTCCTCTGCTGTCTATATCTTGTGGTCTCCCCCTCGCAACCCTCTTCCACTCGAAATACTTACCGTAAGAGAATCCCCTCCCCCCACAAGTTTTCAGAAGTGCTAACAAAGTCTATAGTTATTGGGAAGGCGGAGATCAAGAAACCCGTTCTTCTATAGGGACCGCCTGCATTGTACAGCGCGGAGTGGTGCCTATATGACTCTCCTTCGGGGGCGTCACCGGTGTAATTTTTGCTTTCACCACCTTTTCATTGATGAGCTCGCCTTGAGCGGGTCGTTGACGAAGAGTGTAGATTACATTGTGCCTTCATCTATAGATCTTGAAGTCATTTTCATGTCATTTTCGAGCTCTCGACGTGCTCTGCTGCTCGGATCTTGAGGTTTGGTGACCTGGATCCGCGCAGTTCCAGCCTGGTGTTGAAGAAGAACAGCTCGTCAAAGGACCCAAGCATGTAGCATATGGCACTTTTGAAGGCATGTAGAGTATGTAGAATTAATGGAAATTCCTCTGAGCTTTCGTTTTCGATGGAAATCGCGTGCTATTCGTTGAAATTTGTTGAAATTCGTTGTCGTCTTTCGTTGCTGGGTGAACCTCTGATTCACGGCACGCTCACCGAGCTCCTTCAGGCCAACAGCACGACGCGATGCTATCCTCTACGGAAAGCAGTCTTGTCTTCTATCATCGTATATCATGTCTCTCAAGGCTTCTAGGCTATCGTTCATCGTCTCAGCACTGAATTCGTGACTTCATTACCTTCAACTGTGGCAAGCTACCAGCTTAGTCAAACAGTCATAACCAACTAGTATCTCATTGCGATGGAACTTACCTAGATATTCGACAAAGCATAGATTGAAATGAACACGGACCGAAAGCGAAAACGCTCCAGCTCTCCTCCTGATAGATCGTCTACTTCAACGTCGGCCTCCAACACGAACGCGTTTACCTCCAGGAATCCCATAACTTCACTTCAACCGAACGGCCTCGCCAATCCTACTCGCGATATCTTCGATCCCTGGAACAGCGTAGCTACTGGCCATCAGCGAGCAGAGCACTCTTTGTCAAGGACCATAGCGTGGCGAGATAACAGAAATTTCAAGCTCGGCAAGCAATTCCGCAGTGGCCTTGATGGAGGCGAGAGGCTCTACGACACAGTAGGTCCTGGAAGCAAGAATTACCACGAGGATGGGCGGAAGAGGAATGGAGGATGGGAAAGAGGTGCTTCTGGCTTGCGGACTGACGGCCAGAAGAGCATTTTGGAGAGCATGGGATCAAAAGCGAACGCCTCGAATACACCGATTGCTGAAGAGGACGAGGATACTGTGATAGATGGTTTGCGTGATGCTGTGGCAGATCAGACGGTCAAATTGGAGGACGAACAAGAGCTTCAGATTGAGAACCCTAAGAAGCAGATCTTCCACAATCTTTGCATCTACGTAAACGGCTCGACTGCTCCTCTCATTTCCGACCACAAACTCAAACATCTCCTGGCTGAACATGGTGCACGAATGTCCATAGCACTTGGCCGGAGAACGGTTACGCATGTCATCGTGGGCAATACCAGCGACTCGGGAGGAGCTGGAGGCGGATTGGCTGCAGGCAAGATACAAAAAGAAATCACAAGAGTCCGTGGCAAAGGAATCAAGTATGTGAGCGCTGAATGGGTTGTCGAATCTGTCAAGGCTGGTAAAAGGCTTCCGGAAGCGCCATACTCAAATACAAGACTAGTAGCGTCGAGTCGACAGAAGAGTGTTCTATCGATGTTTACTACCTCGAAGCCTTGCCAGAGCCAGGATGGCAAAGAGAAGGCATGAATGTCCGTTGCGGCGGTCATCTATCCCTTGTGGATTTCTTAAGACTACATGTAGTTCAACGTTAAGCTCGAAAGTGCATCCAATAGACAGCGGATCTGGCGGTCTCCCAGCCTGTTCAGTGTATTCGCTTTGAAACTTTTACTACTGAATACTATAGTCTATTCAAAATTGATATCAGACATCCAACTGATGCGCCAAATCATGTGTGTTTTGGGTCCTCAATCCGAACAGTATGCCATCGACTATAAAACGCTCAACGAAACATTATTGACGCATTTACAACATGGGCTGAACATTGTCTGCAACTTTGAACGGAGCCTCAGTCTTCGCTTTCACTTCATCCACAGTGACACCTTCAGCCAACTCGATGAGTGTAAGGCCCTGGGTGAAATCAACATCAAACACACACTGGAATGAAGTTAGTCAAGGAACCAAAAAAGCTATCGGCGTACCAACCAATTCAGTAATGATCCTGCTAACACAAGCTTTGCCCGTAAGCGGGAATTCGCACTGCTTCAAAATCTTCGGCCGTCCTTTCTTATCCGTGTGTTCCATCGTAACGACTACCTTGGTGCTCTGAGGATTGCTGACCAAATCCATTGCACCGCCAAAGCCTTTCACCTTACCCGGCAACATCCAATTGGCGAGGTCTCCATTGGCGCTAACTTGCATGGCTCCAAGAATGGTGAGATCGATGCGGCCAGCGCGGATCATACCAAACGACTCATCGGAGCTGAAGACGGAAGCGCCGGTATTGAGAGTGACGGTCTCCTTGCCAGCATTGATGAGATCGGGATCCTCCTCGCCCTTCTTTGGGTACGGCCCGAGCCCGAGAATGCCGTTCTCTGATTGCAGCACCACCGACACGGACGGATCTACGAACGTCGGAGCCAGCATGGGCATGCCGATACCGAGATTGGCGTACATGCCGTTCTTGAACTCCTTGGCGGCACGCTTCACGATTCTCTCGCGCTTGCTGCCAGCGTCGCCCGAGCCGAGAGCGCCTATGGCGTCGGCGGGATCTTTTGCGTTGATTACTTTCTCGATTCGCTTCTCCGAGTTGGATTGAATGACTCTCTTCACGTAGATGCCTGGGACATGCACTGCTACCGGCTCAATTTCGCCAGGCTCGACTATGTGTTCGGCTTCAACGATGGTCATCTTGGCATTGCGCGCCATGGGTCCGTTGAAGTTGGCTGCTGAGTACCTGAACTGAACGTTTCCGAGCTTGTCGGCCTTGTAAGCCTTGATGAAGGCATAGTCGCCCTTGATTGCCTCCTCCATAACGTAGCTCTTTTTATCGAAAACCTTGACATCGCGAGGAGTACCGTAGGAAAGAACGGTGCCGTCGGTGTTGTACTTGAGTGGCAACTCACCGGTCTGCACGACGGTGCCGAATGCCGCAGGAGTGTAGAAAGCTGGAATACCTGCGCCACCTGCTCTGCATCGTTCCGCCAGCGTTCCTTGAGGAGTCAGTTCCAACTCAAGTTCGCCACTAAGGTACTGCTGCTCCAGCAGCTTATTCTCGCCCACATAGCTGGCAATCATCTTTTTGATCTGCTTGCTTTCTAGCCACAGGCCCAGACCCGAACCTACAATGCCGGCATTGTTCGACACTGCTGTGAGACCGGTAAGGTGGGGAGTCTCTTTGACCTGATTGATGAGTGTATCTGGTACGCCGCAAAGACCAAAACCACCACATAGGACGGTACTGTTGGGTTTCATGTCCTTGATTGCTTCCGCGGCTGAAGGAAAGATCTTATTGATTTCACGTCTACGGGTAGAGGAGGAAAAGGCGCGGGCGAGGAGGAATGTCTGCGCGGCAGAGTTAGATTACTTCTATAGAACAGAAATCCAATTGCATACTTTGGATTGATTTTTGGAGAAGTGCCGTGCTGTCCGCAGGCATAATGTCACAGAAGATGCCATTGTGAAGAGCTTTTAAAAGTTATGTCTGTAGCGGATGCGCGTAAGAACTGGAAGTTCCTTACGAGAATAGAGAGGAGATTATTAGTGCAGCAAACGCTTAAGAAGATGAGATGCGGCAGGAAAGAATTAGAGTCCAAAGAGAGGATATAAAAGGTTTGAAAGCATGAACAATTACATACTTCCCCCCTAACCCTTCCCGTAGCCGTTGAAGTTCGGGGGTTGGAATCGGCATCCGTCCCTGGAAGCCAAACGCGGAAACGTAATAATTTACCCCACTCCGGAAGTGGATATAAGAATTCATATGGAAACACTGGCACTGATAGTTATTACTTTGTTCTTTTCAATTGCTAGCAATGCGATCCATGATTTTCAAACGTAGAAGTCCATGCAATGATAGTGAAAGTCGAGCCCATTACGCGCCTCTTCTCCAAGTTTTTTTTTCTCATCGGTTAAGGAAATGCCGCCGAGATTGCCGGATATGACTTTACCCGCGAGACACTTACCATAGCAAATGGTAGTATCGGTCAATAGATCTAGCCAGACCTATGGCAATCTCAAATCACATTCAACAATGCCGTCCATTCAACGCGGTGAAGGCTTTTGTCCCCAAATTATCTGATCCATCATTGCGTAAGGAGAATCATCGGATCCCAGAGAAGGAAGTGGAGACATGTTTGGCCAATTAGGTGAATCCATCAAATTCCAATCATTGAAGTTGAATTGGTCTGCAGTAGTCGCAACTGGCGTATCGATTGTAGTCGCGCTTGCGGGTGCGGGAGTAGCTGGTAGTACTGCGTTGTTGAGTTTGGCGAGCGCAAGCATTGAGCGCTTTATCGGTGACCCGAGACCAGATTGATCCATGTCGGCGGTGACTTGATAGAGATACTTCAAAAACCTTTCAACCAACAAACGCGCCTTCTCGTTGCGCTGAGGCTCGCGCAATATACTGAGGAGTAGAGATGAACTGAGTGCGCGATGCAACGCTGCCCACGAGCGTGAGGCGTAAGAATAGAGGTTTGTCAATCCGAGATAGGCCTCGAGGGTGTTCATCAAATTCTCAATACATGTTTCCTTATGAGACTTTGCAAGTTCCGAGCGCGGGGCGGTGGGACTGATGGCAGGTCGGCAGAGCTCCGAATGTATGTAGGACATATGCATATACAGCGCCCAGTGTTGAAGTTGTTCCTTAGCGGTGCGGCATTGTCTTGAGTCTCTCAGAAAATCTGCCGCTCCAGAGAGAATGTCTTCAAGTTCTTGCTTTTGTTCCGTGATACGATGCATTTGAGCCTTGGGATCCTGTGGGTTTGCCCGTTCCCGCACAATATCCGTACCCACCCTTGTCAAACGATACATACATTCTTCATATGACCAATTGCCGTACGTTGCAGTTATGTCATTCGGAGAATGATAAGCTGGTTTGTCAAGGATGGCAGTAGACGATGCCCGATCATATGTGATGGAGAGTAGACTGTCTTGCCATGTCACCATTGACCAAACTTTGCTTCTTTCAATTTTCATCGCTTCGGATGTTGATTGTGGAGACTCCCTATGTAATCCAAGACATTGCGCCAGACGAATGGTTAGACCCAACAAGGCCCATGCCACGCCTTCATGCTTGTTAACATTTGCAATCGACAATGAGATCTAAACTTACCAGCGTTATTGGTGTTTTGTATTACATTGCCCAATGTCAGCAATGTCTGTATTGTTTCGAGCCTGGCATAAGAGAAGAAGTTGGTGAGACGAAGACATTCGAAGCTGCAGCAGATGTAAAGTCGTGACAACATTTCTCGCTTGCTTCGTAGCATGTCTGTGCATTGGCAGCCGAGAGCTAGTGCTGCAAACAAAAGTCCGACCCAGTATATACTCTTGCCATAAATCATTCGTTCGTCGATACCTCCATCGAGTGATGTAGAGGCTTGCTCTTGAGCCCTCGTTATCAAAAATTGCAGCAAATCGGCTTGGAATGCCTGAATGTCAACAATTGCGGGATAGACAGCATGTCCGATGTCCCGAAAACCCTGAAAGTATCGATTGCACTCTGATTCTTCTGGAATTGCTTGAGCCAAGTCTATAACACGACTTAATGTGCTGGTTGAAAGTCCCCATAGACTGACAAATGGATAAGTGGCACTTTCATTCTCAAGACCAAAGACCGGAAGTACACCTTGCGAAAGCACTTCCTTGATGTCGACATCTTGATTTCGGCCCTTGCTTAAAGCCATAACAAGAGCTGGTGCGGAACCGCCACCAACATGAATAGTCTCTCCGCTAATCTCATTTTGAGTATGGACACCTTCGATACTGAGGTGTCTCGATTCTTCATCCAAAGCTGGGCGCGACGCTGTACCGTCACTTGCGCGAGATGAGTATCCCCCATAGTCATTGTCGACATCAACAGAATGGCCAGAATTGTCGGTCATTTGTCGCATAGTGTTCTTGACATCGTGCAAGCTTTTCTCCAGGTATTGCACTTGAGAAACAAGTCGATCGACATGCTCACGTGCCAAAGTGACAGTCTCACCGCTAACAGCATACGAAGGATTGCCGCTCGGAGAGGTTTCTCTCTGCTCGAACTGATGAAGCAACGGGATTGCACCTTGCGTGTCAAAGGGCGAGTGAGAGGCGCCATTGTCGAATCGTTTGGCAGGGGCATGTTCCTCCGAAGGTGGGTGATAGGTACAGTATTCGGGATGATGGCGGTCGATGCAGCTCTTGCATGGGACGTTCTGGTCGCATTTCACCTTTCTGGAACGGCACGGATAGCAGGCCTTGTACTCCCGTTGCTTGCGCTTCTTGCGGATGATACTGTCCACATCCTGCTGGGAAACGGACTGCCGGGAGGTCGGTGAGCCTTCAAATGAGCTCAGAGCCTGTGCGGCCGATAATTCGGCCTTAATGGCGTTCTCGATCGAGCTCGTTCTGGGTGGACGCGACATGTCGAGTCGGCTTGCTTTACGGTCGAATCTCGCGGGAAAGTTGGAGTAATGTTGGGCCTGAGACGACCCGCCCCGCCAGAGCGGATAGCTTGGGCGAGGACTGGCTTCCCACTGGGCGCTGGGCAGTGGTAGGTGCCAACGTGCAAACGGCTTTGTCGTACGGTCGAGCTGCGTCTCAGGTTATTCTCGTATCGACGAATCTCATTGTTCACGAGGAATTTGAGGGAGGCTGGGAATGTCAGGACGTGGCAGGATTGGTAATGACTAATCAAATGCCGCGAAACTGCACAGGAATGAATAACGTAAGGAGAAATAGAATGCACCGAGGCAGGCATGAAGTTTGTGTGTCTTATCAAAGTCGCATCAAGATCAGAACACGATTGCTGTCTGTGACCCATTTGACATTCGAATTCATGTAGCATGATATTTCCTTGTTTGCTTTTTTAAACATACTACATTTTGAACCATTAATCCGAAGAATGCTGCAGACAAAATGTTCATGAATCGTCGTACTCTGCTAGTACGAGATAGCAGATCAACGGGTTTGGATTTGAAGGAGATAACCCCATTTGCAATTAGATGTGTACAAAACGGTCAAATCCTCCATGTCAACTGACTACTCCTTCACGTTTCCTTTCTACATCTTTCTTACATGCAAGAATAGTACATCAAACATTCAACTCATGCGTCCAATCATGCAAGTGCAATGTGATCCGAGGTACGAGGTAAACCATGCCGTAAAGGACTTGGTTATGAAAGGAAGAAAATACTCAGGAAAACTGCTGCTACTAGACCTGTCCAGCTTGCTTTCTGCACCATTGCCCCGCTGCCATGAATACCAAGAAGCTCATCTTGTTCACCAAAAGTGACATTTTGCTGAATCGTTGAGTTGTAGCATTGGCCATTCTCGACATCCAAGCCCTTCAAATCATCTGGAACGATGAAGAACATATACATGCTTTGATTGAGTCCCTTAAATCCAGATGTATCATATGGAAACTTGTCGTCATCGGTGGCCGACGTATTCCTTAAGAAAATGCACTGAACTTGACCTGGGAATTCCGTGGCCATCAAAGGGTAGTCCTTCATAATATCTGAGTTCGAAGTGTCTGCCACGAGGATGAACTTGCGTTGTGGGAAAGTCTGGAATATTTTCTCAAGGAGAAATTTACGAATGGAAAGAGTTGCATCGACATCGCTGAAGTTTAGCGGACGTGTATCAAAGGATCCTCCAGGATAGTAGTTATAGATGAAGTCCATATAGTTACGAGTAATTTGCTCTATTCCAAGTCAGACATGCGAATTTGCAATTTGAAAGTTCAAAGGCTAACCTGGAGTTGTGGTAAGATAATGAAAGTGCATAGTCGGAATACTTGTCGACCAATTGGCGTAAATCTCAGGCATATTCATCCAAGGGATATAGGGTTTGGCGAAGGAATTGTTGAGCCCGGCAGCAGGAAGATAAATCTGAGTGACTCGGAGAATATCGTCTATATCACTGATTACTGTTAATCCGTTTGGTGGGACAAGATATGCTGTCGCATTGCCGAGATCAGATCCATTGGCGTAAACGTTTAAACGTTGAATCTCATTTGTTTCATTGCCAGCAAGAAGAGCTCCGCTTGAATTAGAGATCGGAACGAAAACATCGAAATCGCCTTCATCAGTTGTTGGATAAGGTAGGATGAAGCTCTGATTCTCATCGGCAGGAGTAATCGCTCCGCTACCACCGGATTGCGGACTGGCTCCATTTGATGGTGCAGGTTCAAGGTTCATTTGAACAGTCCGATTGCTCTGCTGTATAACGAATATTTCAGCTGTTACGTTTCGAGCTTCATTTTGTTCAGTTTCGTTTAATTGCTGGATATCTGTGCCAACAAGGAAGACATTTGCTAGATCATCTAGCGTCTCATTGGATATGTTTGGCTGCTTATAGACATTTCCGTGGAATCGCACATTCCAGCCTTCGTCTGTCCAATTCGCGTATGGAGGTATATTCAGCACTTGTGTGGGGAGTACCGCAACCTGAGAATCGTTCAAGCTGAGAGAACTTTGCACCGCCGATCCGCTAGGGAAGTTCTGGAAGAAGTTTGGTACACCTAAAGAAACAAATAGTTAGCCACTTGTGCTGCGGCTAGCATTCGAAGAGCTTACCGGATGCAACATAAGAAGGGATGTCGGAACCGAGCGCTGCCAGAACCGAGGTGACATCGTTTGCAAGAGAGCTGAGAATGTTTCTCCTTTCATATGTTCTCGTAGATTCAAGAGTTACACGGTAAGGTGTTACCATGGGATTTTGAGGCGTAACTACAGCTGGAGTGACGGCAGAAGATAAGACGATGCCATTGAAGGAAGCCAGAAGAAGTATCGTGGGAATTCGTAAAAGCGTCATTTCTCCACAGCATGAAAGGTATGAAGTAGACAAAGACAGTAGAAGGAAAATTAATGTTGGAAAACGAATGGCTTTAAAAAGGCGCACGACCTTGGTACCTTGATTGATATGATTTGTTTGCGTGCTGAACTAGGTTTGAGCTTCGAGTTGGGTCCTTGGCATATGTCATTTTTTTACCACCAGCGACCAACTTCTAATAGTCAGTATCGTGAATTCAACAATTCAAAAAGGGAAAGTCGCAGTTTAGAAATGATAAAACAAATAGCGAAGACTTATTTCTTACCATGTATAGGCTGAATTGGATCTGAATTTCCCGGAATTCGTAGTTGATAACTTCAAAACTCTAAAGCTTGGCGATGACTACTTGGCGTAACAGCCAAAATGTGGCAGCAATCTGGATTGTTGACAATTGCGGAACAGAAAGTTCGAAATAAATTGCAATATTCCAAACGCTACTCCAACTTTGGCTTTGGTACTTTGCCGGCGGTGTGATGCTCAACGAGTACTGTGAAGGTATGACCTTCGGAGACTCGTACGCTCGGGTCTATGTTCACTCATCGTCCATCAAGTTCTGAGAGGACTTATGTACCATATTCATGTTGGAAACAGTAGAATCTTGAATGCCTGCTTCAGCTGCCTTTCTTTTTTCGTAGTCGCAGACTCTCATCGCTTGAATGCTCTGGTCGAGGAGAAATGATATTGACGGGTTGGCTCTTGCCTTTGTGTGACTCAATGATCCAAGTTTCAGTGATTTTCTTCTTCTCAACCCGCTTTCTTTCCGTCTTCTTTGCGGTTTTCAACCTGTTGATATAACCCCAATAGACGACGACTTCGGCAATTGCAAGCACAACACTGCTAAACATGCTCAAAGCAAGTCTTTGCGGCGTATCCCATCGTCTTGCTACAATCCATACTGCTATGCTACATGCTATTACAGTCACCAAGACATTGATGATCAGGGTGAGTTGGCGATCTACGTCTTTGTAGGTCATATCGTCTTCGTCGTCGGACTTCGTGCCTGAATCGAACAAATGACCATATTTGGCATTTGGGAATCGCTGTGAGAAAGTTTCGGTGGAAGTGGAAGGATTAAGCATTCTCTCGTAGGACCGTGCTTCTTCTTTTTTGCGGAGGCGTGCCATGAGAGCTTGGTATTCTGTAGATGGCTGTGGTTTAGGTTTCGGCGGCGGTATGTACACTGAGCTTCCGCGCAGGAGATCAGCTAGTGACAATGGGATGGGGTTTCCATTCTGGGTTTCCTGTTGAACCGTATCTGAATTCTTTTTAAGGAACTCTGCGATATCAATGATTTGGTTGTGTGATATGGCCTTGCCAACGGTAGCGTCGTCAAGAGTCGGTTCGTTAGGATTCGATGCGGAACCTCCACCAGCAACATATACCTTGACTGCCGCTACAACGGCAGGAGTCATAGTAAGAAGGACCATTTTGCTGGTGGTAGGTCCTTTTCTGTTGTGGAGCTGCAGGAACTTGAAGCTGTAGAAAGTGGACTTCTGTTCCGTCCAAGCTGTCGGCCTAGCGTGTATCTTTTTTAGCGTCATGTTGAGAACCGCATTTTTTTCGAGGTCAAAACTCAAATCATCTTTCAACCCTCTCGCATCGCATTGATGTCAATTGCATTAATATTCAATTGCATATCGGGCAGCTTCATCAATTAAGCTGTCCATTTGCCAATTCTTCCACCTTCCTGTGCCACCATCGCTATCACCTATGACCTCAGCATGAAACCGAGGTCACCTCGAACAACCGCGTTCAGAGGGAAATCGACAATATCGTCAAGAAGAGAGCCACTCGTTTGCCAACAATGCCTACAATGGTCCACGCGATTTACTCCAGGTCTGCGGTATACGCAGCGAAGAAGCCAGTCAGGCTTTGCTGCTGCCGTAGCTGCTGCCAAGGAGGTATTCACCAACGGGCATTCAAGACCGCCATCTCCCATATCTGTTGATCCACTGAAGGTTGTAGCTAAAGAGCTGAAATTCCTCACAAAGAATATACGCCAATTGATAGGTTCCGGCCATCCGACATTAGATCGAGTGGCGAAATACTACACTCAGGCCGAGGGTAAATATGTTCGACCAACGCTTGTTCTTCTCATGTCTCGAGCAACAGCAATCGCGCCCAAAGCAAATCGAGACGTCGCATCACAATCCCAGAGAGCCATCAACACCCCTATCACTCCTACTTCCCAAATCCTAGCGGACAGTAATCCTTCCGCCCCAGAGTACGCTCCGTTAACGGCGACCGACGACGCGGCATATATTTCAGAAGATAAAGAGATCCTTCCTTCGCAGCGAAGACTGGCAGAGATCACAGAACTGATCCACACGGCATCACTTCTTCACGACGATGTTGTTGATCACTCCGAGTCTCGCCGCGGCGCTCCATCCGCCAACGTTCAGTTCACGAACAAAATGGCCGTACTGGCGGGCGACTTTCTGCTCGGCCGAGCATCCGTAGCGCTGGCTCGGCTGCGCGACCCCGAAGTAACGGAGCTGCTCGCCACCGTCATAGCCAACTTGGTCGAAGGCGAATTCATGCAGCTGCGCAACACGGCGTCGGACGTGTTGTACCCAACCTGGAGCCAGGACACCCTCTCGTACTACCTGCAGAAGACGTATCTCAAGTCGGCCAGCCTCATCAGCAAGAGCTGCCGCGCGGCGGCGCTGCTGGGAAGCAGCGCGCCGCAGGTCGTCGAGGCCGCGTACGCCTACGGCCGCAACCTCGGCCTTGCCTTCCAGCTTGTCGACGACATGCTCGACTACACGGTGTCGGCCGACGAGCTCGGCAAACCGGCCGGCGCGGATCTCGAGCTCGGACTGGCTACGGCACCGCTGCTCTTCGCGTGGGAGCGTAATCCTGAGCTGGGCGCGCTCGTCGGTAGGAAGTTTGGCCACGAGGGCGACGTCCAGATGGCGCGCGAGATTGTCTTGGACAGGAGCAATGGGCTAGAGCAGACGAGGGCGCTCGCGCAGAGCTACGTGGAGAAGGCGATTGAGGCGTTGAACGTGCTGCCCGATAGTGATGCTAAGGGCGGCTTGGTGGAGATGTGTATGAAAGTCCTGAAGAGGAGAAGATGAAGTCTATTATTGTTTGCGAGCATTGTACACAAATGTAACAAAGACAGGCCTAGCATCAACAAGGAATCCCCACCATTCCAACCATTCGTCCGATATTCTCCTCTCAGCTACCCCGAATCGGCTCATCAACTTAGAACGTAACAAATAAGGACATGAATAAGCGGTCTATTGTTCCATACCATGCCGTACTGTAGCTAAGAAATTAAACAAACTTAGAATGACCAGATCCTTTGATTGCTTTTCAAAGTCCCCGTTGCGCGCGGCCGTGACTCGCGTCTCTACCGAAAACATTGTGTTCACCCAGTACCGCAACCAATGTCATCTCATCATTCTTAATTCGTTTTCTCGTTGACCACCTTCTTGCCCTCCTCTTTCTTCGCAATCAAGAACGCCAGCAAGAAGTGATAAGCATCGAGGGTGACCTTGAGCTCGGTGCTCACGACGGCCTTGACCTTCTTGACGTAGCCCTCACCGGTGGTCTTGTTGTACTCGTCCTCCCATGTCGAGACAAGGTAGTTGTACGGCCACGAGGCGTACTCCTTGCCCTTGGACTTGAGCTCAGAGGTCTCGCTGCGGATGAGAGGTACGCGTTTGTCCAACTCGCTCAGACCTTTGTCGCCCAGCGAGTCGGCCTTGGCGAGGTATGGTGCCACGATGCTGAATGGCGTGGCGAAGTATGGTGCCCATGGCTGCACGAACTTGGCGTACAAGTCGTGCGTCAGCGTGATCGATTTCTGGCCGTATGGGTTCGACGAGTAGGTCTTGATGCTATCGGACACTACCGGATATGAGGTGAGGTGCTGTGAGATGGTGTCAGTAAGGGTACTATCGCAGAGACAGGCACCATGCAGTCAGGATAGCTTACTTCAAAGAATTGAGACTTAGGTCCCTCGCCGTTAACAGTTGGTTCACCCATTGTGCTACTTTCTGGGTTTGTGTTGCTGGTAAACGTGGGTTCGGCGTGGGGCATGCGATAAGGATTCTTCGCCTTGGGAAGATGTCAGTATACCAACACTCGACGAATATGATCGGAGATAGCAAATTCTTACTTCACAGGCAAGAAACTGGAAATTTCTGCTATGTACCGCTAGTCGCTGTAGGTGTGGTTCCCAGGTTCTAAGACAATCAGTTGATGCAGTACCACATGAAACGGCGTGGTGCAGAAAACGAACCTTTGTGAGCGAATGGGATCAATAAAATGCTTATCGAGAGGAACGGGCTGGTGGTGAGGATTTAAAGAGGACTCAGAAGGCAAAGTAAAACGGCCGGTTGCAGAGGACAGGGTTGCGACAGCGATAAGTTTGGGAAGCTGCAGGCCATCGACAACCATCAAAATGTTGAGTTCGTCATTATGCTTTGCTGCACCGATTTGCATGTGAAAGCCACTCAAGCTTAATGGACGTGGCTAAGGCAAATCGAGAAGATGTTTAAAAAGGGAACCAGTGCCGGCGTCAGCACCGGGCTCATTTGCCTCAGATACACATTTCGATCATGCAATCACTGAGCCAAATGCCGCGAAACAAAAAGGGGGCCTTACGCTTCCCCTCTCTCCTGTCCGTATCCCATGCCTTGATAGCAATCGGTGTAGACTCTGTCAGTTGATTTGACTAGCACCGCGGGCTTGCATAGAACTGCCGGCTTGCATAGAAGATGACTCTCGAAGGTTTGAGCGACCAATTGCGATTTTTGGCATGGATTGTTGGCGAGCAATCCCATCATCCGACAGAATCGAAATTCCCGGCCCACCCGGACGTTTTAGCCCTGCAGACAGAGAACGACCAACAACTTCTTGCTTCTCTCCTGCCTTGGTCCCCCTCGCGCGTCGTTTGGCTGGTCCGCTTGCCAAAGAAAAATACCCTACCTCCTTCCTGCCGTTTCGCTCATGCATTCTAGTCTGCCAAGGGCAAGCTTGCCTGGGCTCCGCCGTGACAAGCTGGCCGCGCGTATTCAATACGCTGTGGAATGAAGCTGCCCAATCTTGGACTTTGGCGAAAGTACGCCTCGTTATTTCATTGATGGAATACGTGGACGTGCTATGGTGGAGCCAAAGGATGAAAAGCCATGCACGGGTGAACTGCAAGTTCAACCTGCACTCTTCGCTATCCTAACTTTAGCAGGTCGTACTCGCGATGATGTGCTAAGCTAGGTGTGAGTCCCGCGAGACTATTGAAGATTCCTGTCGTTTTTCGGTTTTCGTTCTTCGCTCCTCCGTTCTTTCGTTCGTGGATCGAAATATTTTAGCCACAGCACATGTCAAAAGGCACCACCATGCCCGAAGCTATGTCCAACACCCTGTGGCGTAAGCTTCAACGATGCGCAATCACTTCTATGTGCGGCATTGAAGTAAATTAATTCGGTTTCTCATGCCATCGCGTAACTTTTGCCGTCGATCAGGTTACATCCCAACAGATTTGATGCAACCACCACTCTATAAGCTCAAGGGCTGACGAACATGCTCTCAACCAATGCTTACAGTGGAGTTGGAGAGGTACAAAGGTACATTCACGTGTGAGATCCACATTGAAGCGAGAAAGACTTGCTCTGGCGATCTGCCGCCGGCCGAAGCTCCCTAACCGACATTCAACATTCGCCCTACCAGGATCCGTGCCGTCTCCCAAGCCGGGTTGAGGCTCAGAATGTCCACTTTTTATGGTGATAGTTCCGGGTTGGTGCAGCAGTTCCGTCTGCTACAGGCCTTAACGAAATCGGCTTCACCCCTTTACGAGCGCGCGAGAAGAACTCCAGCAGCCTGGTTGTACAGGGGTGTAGCCTGCACTTAACTATATCTAGCTAGCGTGTGACCAGGGCCCTAAAAGTATACCTAAGAAGTACCAGTAAAACCTCGATGGCGCGATCAATTCTTGACACCACTTTTTGATCGTTTTAAGGAGGTTATTGCCAAGTCAGGGAGCAATATAAGCAATTTGATTGGCCGGGGGCTCTACTCATGTCTTCCTAGCCGTTTTTGGCTTGAAATTGCCTCTCTGTGGACATTTTTCCCTGCCTAAAGCGGTACTTTGTATGAGATTTGTATGGAGGCTTGCCGATCGAGAAAGGATCGAGGTAACGAGGTTTTTGTATGGAAATTCAATTCAAACTGTGGGTTTTGATCGCATTAATGAGGTTACCGGTATAAGGGGGATCGCGCCAACGAGGTTTTACTGTATGTCCATGCCGGCTGTGCGAGCTTATTTTAATACGAGGCGCTACACGTCACTTTGGTCTTCATAACGCGATGCAGAGAAGGTTCTGAAGACTTAAAATTCCTGAGAGGACTTCTATGATAACGTCACCACCTAAGCGCAACAATTTAACTAGAATTGCTCTGACATGATTTCAAAGCTGGGATCCCAAAACGATTCGATTTCAAAGCAAGCGAATGTTCTAGTGTTATTTAGAGATATATAAAGAAGACGCAGTAGCAAGGAGGTGGGTGGTGTGGAGGCTTGCAAGCTACGTAGCCGTAGAAGACTGCAGCAGCTTCACGACCGCCTCGTGCCCGTTCTGCGCAGCCCACGACAGCGGCGTGCAATCGCCCTTATCCTTCGAGTCCGCGTCCACCTTGCCGGTGCCGAGCAGCAGCTTCACGACCGCCTCGTGCCCGTTCTGCGCAGCCCACGACAGCGGCGTGCGATCGCCCTTATCCTTCGAGTCCGCGTCCACCCTGCCGGTGCCGAGCAGCAGCTTTACGACCGCCTCGTGCCCGTTGTACGCAGCCCACTGCAGCGGCGTGCGATCGTCACAATCCTTCGAGTCCGCGTCCACCCTGCCGGTGCCGAGCAGCAGCTTCACGACCGCCTCGTGCCCGTTGTGCGCAGCCCACCACAGCGGCGTGCGACCGTAAGAATCCTTCGAGTCCGCGTCCACCCTGCCGGTGCCGAGCAGCAGCTTCACGACCGCTTCGTGCCCGTTGTGCGCAG
>Ga0335072_10004978_pt1 | contig 19614 bp, 14 predicted proteins | sample Lox_Sample_21_FD_206725 | JGI IMG/M metagenome (GOLD analysis project Ga0335072, IMG submission 206725) | Soil microbial communities from Loxahatchee National Wildlife Refuge, Florida, United States - Lox_Sample_2.1 | ecosystem: Environmental > Terrestrial > Soil > Wetlands | place: USA...
GGGGGTATGCCTAGACGGCTGTCACGAGAGTCGGCGTCGCCTTTCTGCCGGACTTCACAGGGGTGGAGAGCACGAACACTCCTGGCACACACCGAGTCACAGCGGTGGCACCGCGTTACTCAAGACGCCGGCGGGCCGCGTGTTCTACTTCTTCGGTGAGCAGGTATTCCGATCGCATCTGCCGGTGTCGGTCGGGGACAGGGTCGCTCCTGGAGCATTCCGATGTGCCCTGGCAATGGTGCCGGATCCGGTGTTTAGTGGGGAGCGTTATCCCACGCGCTGGGGGGTGAAGGGTGTGGGTGTGCTGCTTGTCGGCCGGTCGGCCCAACGCGAGTCGCTGAGCGGCCTGCTGGCCGGGGCCGCCGACGGCTACAGCGGTGCCCTGGTGCTGCGCGGTGAGGCCGGGATGGGGAAGACCGCGCTGCTGAACGAAACGGTGGCCGCCGCGGCGGCTGGCCTGCGGACCACCCAGCTGACTGGGGTGGAGGCGGAGACGCAGCTGGGCTACGCCGGGCTGCACCGGTTCCTGCTGCCGTTCGCCGGTCACCTGGAGCGGCTGCCGGTTCCGCAGCGGGACGCGCTGCGCAGCACGTTCGGGCTGGCCGCCGGGCCGCCGGCGGACCGGTTCCTGGTGGCGCTGGCGGTGCTGACGCTGCTGGCCGAGGTGGCGGCGGAGGTGCCGCTGGTGTGCGTAGTCGACGACGTGCAGTGGCTGGACCCGGAGTCGGTGGTGGTGCTGGGGTTCGTGGCGCGCCGGCTCTATGCCGAGCGGGTGGTGCTGTTGTTCGCGGTCCGCGAGCCTGATGGCCAGGTCCCGGCGCTGGCCGGGCTGCCGGAGCTGGCCATCGGCGGGCTCGGCGATGAAGCGGCGCTGGAGCTGCTGGCGTCGCTGACGCCGGGGCCGCTGAGCCCGGACGTGGGCGCGCGGATCGTCGCCGGGACCGGCGGGAATCCGCTGGCGCTGGTGGAGGTGGCCCGGGAGCTGTCGCCGGCTCAGCTGGCGGGTGCGGAGGTGCTGCCCGAGCCGCTGCATGTCGGCGGGTCGCTGGAGCAAGTGTTCGGCCGCCGGGTGAGCCGGCTGCCGCCGGAGACGCGGCTGCTGCTGGCGGTGGCCGCGGCCGAGCCGGGCGCCTCTCAGGCGCTGGTGTGGCACGCGGCTCAGCGGCTGGGTATCGATCCGGACGCGGCCGCCTCCGCCGATCTGGGCGGCCTGGCCGAGGTCGGCCCGCGGGTGGAGTTCCGGCATCCGCTGGTCCGCTCGGCGGCCTACCACGCCACGCCGAAGCGGCAGCGCCGGCTGATTCATCGGGCGCTGGCGGCGGATGACGGCAGTGAGCCGGACCGGGTGGCGTGGCATCTGGGGATGGCGGCGGCGGGGCCGGATGAGGCGGCGGCGGCCCGGCTGGAGCAGGCGGCCGGGCGGGCCCGCGGCCGCGGCGGGTACGTTGCCACGGTAGCGTTCTTGTCCCGTGCGGCGGAGCTGTCCGTGACTGAGGGGCAGCGCGCCGGGCGGCTGCTGGCGGCGGCGGAGGCGGCGGTGATCGCGGGCCAGCCGGCCCGGGCCGGCGCGCTGCTGGCGGAGGCGACGCCGCTACTACCGGATCCGCTGGCCCGCGCGCAGGCCAGGCGGCTGCACGGCACGATCCGGTTCGCCCTCGGCCAGGCGGGCGAGGCGGCACCGGTCCTGCTGGAGGCGGTGCGGGCGCTCGCGCCGGCCGATGTGCGCGGTGCCCGCGAGACGCTGCTTGAGGCCGTCCAGGCGGCCCTGTTCGCCGGCTGGTCCGCCAGCCAGGCGGTGCTGGCGGAAATAGCGCGCGTGGCGCGCGCGACGCCGGCCGCTGGCGGATCGGAGGCGTCAGCGGCCGACCTGCTGCTGGACGGCTTCGCCGCCGGGGGGGCCGCCGTTTACCCGGGGGCCGCGCCGCTGTTCCGCCGTGCCATCGCGATACTGCGCGCCGACGACCTGACTCCGGCCGACGGCCTGCGCCTGCTCGGGCTCGGCGGCATTGCCACAGCGGAGCTGTGGGACGAACAGGCCCAGCACGCGCTGGCCAGCCGCTGGGTCCGGCTCGCCCGCGACCACGGGGCGCTGACCGCGCTGCTGATAGCGCTCCACCACCAAGGCGTGTGGGAAGACGAAGCGGGCCGGTTCGATACTGCCAGAGCATGCTTCGCTGAGGCATCCGAGATCTCAGCGGCAACCGGGAACCCGGGCCTTACCGGCACGGAAGGCGTCTCGGAGCTGCGCCAGTTCGCCTGGCGCGGTCGCGAGACCGACGCGCGCCGGGCCGCGGCCGCTGTCACCCGCGAGGCGGCCGGCGCCGGCCGCGATTCACAGCGCATCTGGGTTCAGTACTGCCTGGCCGTGCTCGAGCTGGGCCTGGGCAACTACCAGGCGGCGTTGCAATGCGCGCTCGCCGTTTTCCGGGACGATGGCCCCCATTTCGGCACTCACGTGCTGCCCGACCTGGTCGAAGCAGCCGCACGATGCGGAGAGACCGGACTGGCCGACGCCGCGCTCGGGCGGCTCGCCGAGCGGGCAGCCGCGGCTGGCACCCCCCTGGCGCTAGGGCTGCTCGCCCGCTCCCGGGCACTGCTCACGGGCGCCGGCGACGCCGAGCCGCTTTATGCTGAGGCGATCGACCATCTGAAGGCGTGCCGGTCGGCGCCTCAGCTCGGCCGGGCCCACCTGGTGCACGGCGAATGGCTGCGCCGCCAGCGCCGCCGCCGCGACGCGCGCGGCCAGCTGCGTACCGCGCACGAGATGTTCACCGCGATGGGCGCCGAGGCTTTCGCCGAACGGGCCCGGATCGAGCTGCTGGCCACCGGCGAACGCGCCCGCCAGCGGACCGCCGAGACCGCCGAGGAGCTCACGCCGCAGGAGGCGCAGATCGCCCGGCTGGTCAGCCAGGGCGACAGCAACCGGGACATCGCCGCGCAGCTGTTCCTCAGCCCCGCCACTGTCGAGTATCACCTGCGCAAGGTGTTCCGGAAGACCGGCGTGGCATCCCGCACCCAGCTCGCCCGCGCCATAGCCGCTGACCGCGCTTGAGCATTCGCGCGAGACCCATCAAGAGATGAGCTTGCCGACCCCGACGCCGGCCAGCGCCGCCGCTGCGGCGATGCCGACGGTCTGAGCCACCGTAGGCAGGAGGCGACGGTGCCCGACTTTCGCCCTGCCGACGCCTAGCAGGACCAGCAGCATGAACGTCACCAAGAGCGAGAAGATCCTCGCGGTCGCCAGGCTGAACAAGGCGAAGGGGATGACCGGCACCGATGCCGCGAACAGATCGGTGAAGAACATCCAGGCCGACTGAACCAGGGGACTCTGCCTGCCAGCGTCGCCGACCCCCAGGTCAATGGCCGCCGCGATCTTGACGCCAGTCTCGGGATGCTTCCTGACGATGCCGATGACCGTGTCCGCGTCCGAGTCGCTGAAGCCAGCGGAGACCAGCCGGTGATGGATCGCCTGGTCCTCCTGGCCCCGGCTGGCCTCGAAGCGGGTCCTCTCCTCGGCGAGCCGGGCCGCGGCCTGGTCATTGGTTGACTCTACGTCGAGGAACGTGCCCGCCATCATGGAAACGGCGGCGGCCACCGCGCCGGTCGCGCCGGCCAGCAGCACCGCCCGGGAGTCCGGCGCGGAGAAGGCGACGCCGAAGACCAGGCCGAAGATCGAGACGGTGCCGTCCTCCATACCGAACACGATGGAGCCGACCGAGGCGATGAAAGAACGATGGATCCGCTCCAACAGCGTCGCGGGCCGATCCGCTGAAGTGTCATCCTCAGTCGAGGTTCCGGAGGCCGCCTCGTCTCGCTCCTTGCTTGCTTCCTGAGCGCTCATGCCGGGTAGTTGGCAAGGAACAGCGCCTCGGCGAGCGCCATGTGCTCGATCTCGGCCGGGTCGACGCTCTCGTTGGGCGCGTGGATCAGGCAGCGGGGTTCCTCGACGCCGTTAAGCACGATCTCCGCGTCGGGGAACGTCTGGTGCAGCACATTGCAAAGTGGGATCGATCCGCCCTGTCCCTCGGTGGTGATGGGTCGGCCGTAGGCCTGCTCGAGGGCATGGCTCATCGCGGAGTAGGCCGGGCCATCGGTGCGGGCGGCGAACGGCTGTCCCGGCGTCTCCCGCTCGATCTCCACCGTGGCGTGCCAGGGGGTGACCGCGCGCAGGTGGGCGACGAGCGCGTCCTGGGCGTGCTTGGCGTCCATCCCGGGCGGGACCCGCAAGCTCACCCGGGCGCGTACCTGAGCCGGTATGGCCGGCGACGATCCGACCACCGGCTGGCAGTCGATGCCCAGCACGGTGACGGCAGGGCGGGCCCAGAGCATGTCCGCTACGCTTCCTGAGCCGAGGAGATCGACCCCGGGAAGCACGTGCGCGTCGGCGCGGAATTGCTCAGTCGGGTAGTCGACACCCTGCCACGTCGCGTCCCAGTCAAGTCCCTGGATCGTGGTGTTGCCTCGGGCGTCGCGCAGCGTCGCGAGCATGCGCGTGAGCGCCAGCAGCGCGTCGGGTGCGGGTCCGCCGAACATGCCGGAGTGCATGGCGTTCTCGAGCGTGCTCACGGTCACGACGACGTTCGCCAGTCCGCGCAGGGCGGTGGTGAGGGTGGGGACGCCCGCCGCGAAGTTGCCGGTGTCCGCCACGATGATCGAATCAGCCCGCAGCAGGTCGGCATGGGTAGGGACGAAGGCCTCCAGGCCGCCTGTGCCCTGTTCCTCGGAGCCCTCGGCGATCAGCTTGATTCCGACAGGGAGGTTTCCCTGCAGGGCGCGCAGGGCGGTGAGATGTACGACGATGTTGCCCTTGCAGTCGGCGGCGCCGCGCCCGTACCAGCGTCCGTCGCGCTCGGTGAGCTGAAATACCGGGGATTTCCATGCGGTGCCGGCGGGGTCCAGCGGCGGCTGTACGTCGTAATGGCAGTACAACAGGACGGTGGGAGCGCCGTCGGGGGCAGGGATGTGCCCGAACACCGAGGGATGTCCGTCGGGCGTTGGCTCCAGCCGCGTGTCGCGCAGGCCCACTTCGGTGAACTTGTCGATCACCAGCTGGGCTGCCTTGAGACATTCGGATGCAGGGAACTGCCGTGGGTCCGCGACCGACTGGCAGGCGACGAGCGCCGCCAGGTCGGTGCGGGCCTGCGGCATCAGCGCGGTGATACGGCTGTGCAGGCTGGTCGTTGTGGTGGTCATGGTGTCTCCAGTTTCAGTACTCGGGGTTAATGGTGGAAGGCTGAGCGTTGTGGGTGCGGCGGCAGGGCGCCAACGTTGGCGAGGTCCTTGGTGGCGTTGCGCAGGTCCCGGGCGAGCAGTCCGGCTAGGTCCCGGCCGAACCCGTTGCGGACGACGATCCGCAGCACGGCGGTGTCCTGCAGGTTCGTGGGCAGGGTGTAGGCGGGCACCTGCCATCCGCGCATGCGCAGCGCCTCGGAGACGTCGAACACGGTGTAGCCGCTGGTATGGTCGGCGAGCCGGAACGCGAACACGGGGATCGTGCTGCCGTCGGACAGGAGCTGGAAGGGTCCCATGTCCGCGATCGTGCTGGCCAGCCACCGGGCGGTATCCCGGCAGGCCTGCTGCACCCGGGTGAACCCCTCACGACCGAGCCGGACCATCGTGAAGTACTGCGCCACCACCGGAGCGCTGGAGCGGCTGAAGTTCAGCGCGAACGTCGGCATGGTGCCGCCCAGGTAGTTCACCTTGAAGACGAGATCTTCCGGCAGCGCGTCCTTGTCCCGCCAGACCACCCAGCCCAGGTTCGGGTACACCAGGCCGTACTTGTGTCCCGAGGCGTTGATCGATTGCACGCGCGCCAGCCGGAAGTCCCACTCCAGATTGGGATCCAGGAACGGGGCGACGAAGCCGCCAGACGCCGCGTCGACGTGAATCGGGACATCCGCGCCCGTCTCGACCTGCAGGCGATCCAGCGCTGCGGCGATCTCCGCGACCGGCTCATAAGCCCCGTCCAAGGTCGAGCCGAGGATCGCCACGACGCCGATTGTGTTCTCGTCGCACAGAGCCGCGGCCTGGGTCGCGCCCAGGCAGGTGCGTCCGGGTTCCAGCGGCATCTGGCGGGGCTCGATGTCCCAGTAGCGGCAGAACTTGTCCCAGCACACCTGGACGTTGGCGCCCATGACCAGGTTCGGGCGGTCGGTCGGTTTTCCCGCAGCACGGCGGCGTTCACGCCAGCGCCACTTCAGCGCCAGCCCGCCGAGCATGCAGGCCTCGCTCGACCCGGTGGTCGAGCAGCCGGTGGCCTGCTCGGCCTGCGGGGAGCTCCACAGATCCGCGAGGATGTTCACGCAGCGCAGCTCGAGCTCGGTGATCTGCGACGACGAATCCCGGTCGACGATGTTCTTGTCCAGGCAGTCCTCCATCAGGACCCGGGCCTCGGGCTCCATCCAGGTGCCGATAAACGTGGCCAGGTTGAGCCTGCTGCTGGCGTCGAGCAGCAGCTCGTCGTGGATCAGCTGATAGGCGGTCTGCGACGGCAGCATCCGCTCCGCGAGGCGGAAGCGGGGCACGCTGTGCAGCTCGCCCGGCTGGGCGAACTCGGGACGGATGCTGATCTCGTCGCCGGACTCCTCGCCGGGGACCGATGCTTGCAAGGGCATGAGGTGCACTCCTTCCGGCCGCTAGTTGCGGATGACGTTGTAGTAGTGCCTGGCGTTGACGGACTTCTCGAAGGCGGGCAGTTGCTGGGGGCAGTACACCTGGAGGATCAGCGCCTCACCTTCGACGACGTTCCGGTCCACCCGGGTCGGCCGGGACCCGACGGTCGCGCCGCCGTTGGCGAGCTGCTCATTCTGCAGCGCCTTGCTGAGCGCGCTGTTCGGGTCGTCGCACACCGAGCCGCCGTTGTCCCCCAGGACGGCGATCAACGTCTTGTGGTCCACAGGCACGGTCAGGCCGTGCCGGGCAAACAACGCAGTGACCTGATTTGCCTTGCTCTCGGCCACCTGGTTGTTTTGACCCTGCTTGTAGGCGAACACTCCGCCGGTGGCCAGCCCGACGACGATCAGCGCGGTAATCCACACCACCCACATGTGACCGGACAGCCATCTGCGACCGCGTTGGGAGGCACCACCGCTGGACGGCGGCCCCGCCGCCGGAGCGGCATCGCCGTCGCCCGAGGTACCAGCGGCGGCGGCCGGGCTGGAAGTGCCGGCGGCAGCCGGAGCGGAACCAGCACCATCAGCCGGAGCCGGGCTGCCGGCGGCCGGAGCGGGAAGATCGTCGGCGCGCTGGGCGGGAATCGCGGCGGCGCCCGGGGCGAGAGTCGCGGCGAGGGCCGGGTCCTTCCACGATGGCTTGCGCAGGCGGTAGAGCAGCGCCGGCGGCAGGAACCCCAGCACCAGGATGCCGGCGAGGATCAGCAGGGCGTAGACGAGGGGGTTTGAGGACGAGAACTGCGATGGCGGGACGAAGCCGATCAGGAACGCGAGCACCGAGGCGAGCGCGCCGACGACGCACTGCAGCACCAGCGCCGGCGCCCGGTACCCGCGCGGGTGGTCGGGCTGCTTGCGGCGCAGCATGACGGCCGCGATGAACAGCAGGACGTACATGACCAGGTAGACCTGGGTGGTCATCACCGAGAAGATCCAGTAGACGCTGGACACATCCGGAATGAACGCGTAGAGCAGGCCGATGATCGTGACCACGATGCCCTGGGCCACGAGGATGTGCATCTGGATGCCTTCGTCGTTCAGCTTCTGGAAATAGGGCGGGAGGTAGCCGTATTGTCGGCCGATCTGGAGCAGCCCCTTCGACGGACCAGCCAGCCAGGCCATCATGCCGCTGAGCATTGCCACGACCATCGCAATCGCGACCAGCGGCACCATCCACGTCAGACCGAAGTGCGCGAAGAAGACGCTGAACGCCTGCATCACCCCGGCCGTAAGGCTGATCTGCGAGGCGGGCACCACCCAGGAGATCACCAGCGCGGGAACGATGAAGATCACCAGCACCAGTATCATCGCGAGGAAGATCGACTTGGGAAACTCGCGGGCTGGATTTTTCATATCGTCCACGTGCACCGCGTTCATCTCCATACCGGAGTACGACAGGAAGTTGTTGACGATAAGCACTAGGCCAGCCAGCCCGCTAAAGGCGGGGAGCAGATGCTGGGGGTTCATCGGCGCCGCCGAGTGATTGCCCTGAGCGAGATAGACGATCCCCATGATCACGAGGATCGCGCCCGGGATCAGCGTCCCGATCACCGTGCCGCTCGACGCCAGTTTGGCGATCATGCGGATCCCGCGCGACGATATCGCCACGCTGGCCCAGTACAGCACGACGATGATCGCCGCCGTAAAAACACCACTGCTGGCCAAACTGGGATCGAAGACGTAGGCAATTGTGGCGCCGACATAGGCCAGCAGCGCCGGGTAGTAGAAGATCGTCATCGCGAACTGGCACCAGATTGCCAGCAGCCCCATCGGCGCTGACAGTCCCTGGCTCACCCAGTTGTACACGCCGCCCTTCCAGCCGGAGGCCAGCTCCGCCGACACCAGCGACGTCGGCACGAAGAACACGATCCCCGGCAGCACGTACAAGAACACGGAGGCCAGCCCGAATACCGCCATCGTCGGCGCCGAGCGCAGGCTCGCGACCGAGCCTGTCGTCATCATCGCCAGCGCAACCCAGCTGACGTACTTCCGCTTGCCAGCCGGCATAGTGGGCCGCGCTGGTCCTTTCACCAGCGGGACCGTGGTCGCCACCGATGGCTGGGTTCCCTGAGAGCTGGTCATCACTCCTCCTTACCTGCCTGACTCAGCGCAGGCGCCTGGGTCGAATCGGATCTTCGACCTGGACCAGACTTCGGCGGGCGGACCCGGCAGTGCTGCCAGGGCAAAGACCCTTCGTGCTCTATCCCGCCAGTGCACCGCCGATCGTTGCCCGGGACAAAAAGCCGCCGTCTACCGAGCCATCGCCGACCGCTATATCGCCACGGGCAGCAGGTGATAGCCCGTCAGCTCGCCGCGGGCCGTCCCGCGAATCCGCGGTTCACTTGCTAAGGCACGGCCGGTGCGCCTCAGGGCCGCAGAACGGCGGAGCAGAGCCAATGGCTGGCCAGCACCGGGCAGTCGGTCACGACCCAGGACCGGAAACCCGCCAGTGTCGACCGTGGCGCCAGCGACCGCCGCAACATCATGCCTCCTGCCAGCGCCAGCAGGGTCGGCGATCGGCGGTCACCTGGCCACAGGGCTTGCGTCCGATCGGCGGAACCGCGAGCCGGGAGGGCCTGCGGGGGCCTCAGCAGCATAAATTCTGGCGCGGAATGGCGGTCTGAAACGTGCTGTGCGTGGCGATATAGCGGTCGGCGATGGCTCGGTAGACGGCGGCTTTTTGTCCCCGGGCAACGATCGGCGGTGCACTGGCGGGAATCCTGATTACAAGCACGCGCGGGTTTCCTGGCGCCGGCCTTCGCTTCCCCGTACCGGCCTTCACCTGGTGCGGTCGAAGCACGCCCACATTTCCGGCAGGAGGGTTCCATGTCGAGCACTGCAGGTAAGCGATCGGTGCCACAGTCGCGCGGCGGCCGGGCACAGCCGGCGGCCCCCGCCGGTCAGGGCGGGACGCTCGGCCTGCTCTCAGCGACAGGGCTGGTGATGGGCACCATCGTCGGGGTCGGGGTATTCACGATGCCGGCCGTTATGGCCAGCGCGGGCACCGTTTCGCTGGTCGTGCTGGCGGTGGTCTCGGTGGGTGCGATGGCGCTAGCGATCCTGTTCGGCCAGCTGACCAAGCGGATACCTGATTCCAACGGCGGGCTGTACGCGTACGCCAGGCACGAGTTCGGCGACTTCGCCGGCTACCTCAGCGCCTGGTCCTACTGGATCTCGTCCTGGCCGGGGAACGCGGCCATCGCCGTGTCGTGGATGTTCTACGTGAACGCGCTGTTCGGTATCAGCCATCCCACGGCCTGGTCCAACCTGGGCATCGCGCTGGCGGGCATCTGGGTGCCGGCCGCAGTGAACCTCGCCGGGCTGCGTCAGATGGCCTGGTTCCAGAACGCCACGGTGGTGCTGAAGTTCCTGCCCTTGCTGTTCGTCGGGGTAGTGGGCTGGTTCTTCGTCTCGCGGGCGAACTTCGGACCGTTCAACGCTTCCGGCGGCAGCCTGTATGACGCCATCGGGCTCGCGGCCGGCGTGGCGCTGTTCGCGTTCATCGGCGTCGAGTCCGCGGCCATTACCGCGCAGCGGGTCAAGGACCCCGCCCGCAACGTGGGGCGGGCCTCGGTCCTGGGCACCGGCGCCTGCGCCATCTTGTACCTGCTGGTGTCGGGCGCCGTGATGGGCCTGGTACCGCACCACGCACTGGTGGGCAACGGGGCGCCGTTCGTCTACGCGTTCCAGGCGATGTTCCCGCACGGGTCGTGGGCAGGCAGGCTGATCGCGGCCGTTGCCGTGGTATCGGGCATCGGAGCGCTGATCGGGTGGACCCTGGTGGACGCCGAGCTGCCGCGGGCCGTGGCCAACGACGGCCTGTTCCCCAAGCCGCTCGGCTGGGCCAACCGCAAGGGCGACGCGTGGTTCGCCATCGTGATCAACGCGGCCCTCCCGTCGCTGCTCATGCTCTGGCGGTACACCTCCAGCTCCGGGCTCACCGTCTTCACGTTCATGGTCGACCTTACCGTTGTCACGGTCGCGATCCCGTACTTCCTGTCCGCCTGTGCCCAGCTCACCTACCTGGTGTCCAAGCGCCGCCGGGTGCAGGGGTGGGCGCTGGCCCGGGACCTGACGGTCGCCGGGACCGGCGTGCTGTTCTCGATGTGGGTCAACTTCGCCTCCGGATACCAGGCCGTCTACTACACGCTCGTCGCCATGCTGGTCGGCGTCGTCCTGTACGCGTTCCTGACCGCACGGCGCGAAGACACAGGCCAGATCCCCGAGCCAGCCGACAACCCGGCCGGCGACTCAACCGTGCCCGACGCCGACGCCGACGTGAAACCGAGAGCATGACCCCCGCACCCGCACTCGACGAACATGGCACCGCCCCTAAAGCATGGAGCGTCGGCAGCACGTGCCAGACGCCGAATAGGATCGAGCTCATCGAGGCAGCCACCGCTGGGAGTGCCGCTGCAGGAACAGCCCGAGGATCGAGCCACGGAAAATGACCTCCTCGACCCCGGTCCGGATTCCTGCTCCCAGCCGGGCCGTCGCCGACCGCTATACGGTCACGAGCAGCACACTGCAGACGGCCATTCCGTACTGCGGTTCCTCGGGCCACCCGGCAAGGCACGAATGAGCGTGCGCGTCGGCGCGAGCCCGCGCCAACGCTGCCGATATAGCCGAGGCCAACGGATACGGATGAGGAGAGCCCATTCCGCCCAGAAGCCGACGCCACCAAACTGTGGGCGGGCGGCGCTGCCACCGCAATCGTGGCCGGACTCGTGGCGCTAGTCGGCGTGCTCGCATTCCGGTGGGTCTTCGGCGTTCCGATCCTTGCTCCGCACGGAGCCGGCGCTTATGGCAATGTGCACAAGACCGAGTATGTTCTCACTGCCGCCCTCGCGGCGGTCATCGCCACAGGCCTCATCCATCTGCTGCTGCTCACGACGCCGCCGTTTGGCTTCCTTGGGTGGATCATTGCTTTGGCAACCCTTGCCGCCATGTTGTTCCCGTTCAGGACCACCGCGCCGCTCTCGCCAAAGTTCGCCACGGGAGCGGTAAACCTGTGCATCGGAATCGCCATCGGGTCACTTTTCACCGGGGTAGGTAACTGATCCATCTAGGCAAGTCCGCGCGAGAATCGAAAGGTTCCCCGCGGTTCCCCTCTAACCGTGGAGACTTCGGTTGTGGTGATCATGGCCAGCATAGGCTGGGCTTGGTGCGCCAGCCTTCTGGCGGGGCAGGCCTGTGGAGGCACAGGTCGCCCGGCTCATCGTCGAGGCGGCACGAACCGGTGCGTCGCCGCCCAGTTATTCATCAGCCGGCCACCGTCGAATACCACCTGCGAAAAGTGTTCCAGAACTCGGAATCACCTCGCGGACGCGGCTGGCCCGGATGATGCTCACTGCAACTTGACCTCGCTCCGGGACTAGGTAAAGCACCGGACACCTGCCCGATATCGAGTGGTGTCCGCGTGTCCCCGAGCACGGTGGGCCTCAGGAAGAGCGAGTAGCTGGGGAACACGTTGACGGCGTGCGCCCGGAACGCGGCGGTTATAGCGCGGCCCTATGGCTCAACAGTCGCCTTCGCTTCGTCGCCGAGCGGAAGGCAGGCGCACTTTGGGATGAGGAAAGGCAGTTCGCTGCCTGACCGGCCATGGAAAGGACGCAGACAATGGGCAAGACCAAGGACATCCGCGCGGCGGTCGAGGACGAGCTGACCTTCGATCCGCTGGTGGACCCATCCGATATCCGGGTGGAGAACATGAGCGGGAACGTGGCGCTGAACGGCACGGTGCCCAGCTACCCGCAGTACCTCGAGGCCGCCGCGGCCGCCCGGCGAGTCGCCGGGGTGACCAGCCTGCACAACCACCTTGAGGTGGTGCTGCCGCCAGGGGACTACCGGGACGACCCGAGGCTCACCACCGACGCCAACAACGCGCTGGGGCTGAACCTCACGGTGCCGGGCAGCGTGGAGGCCGCCGCGCATCACGGCAACATCACCCTGACGGGCACTGTGTGCTACGGCCATCAGCGGGCCGCGGTCGAGGCGACCGTAGCCACCCTGACCGGGGTGCGCAACGTCAGGGATGACATCGAGATCTCCTGGGACGCCGACCCGGTGGACGTGACCATCGCGGTGCAGGACGCGCTGGACCGGAACGCGCTGATCCCCGACGACAGCGACGTGGGGGTGAACACCCAGGGGAATGCCGTCACGCTGACCGGGCACGTGCACACCTGGGCCGAGCACGACGCGGTACTCGACGCCGCCTGGATGACCCCCGCCGTCTACGACGTCTACGACGAACTCGTCATCACCGGCTGACGGCGGGCGCAGCACCGATCCGCCTCCCGGGCAACCGCCTACCCGGGCACGGGAGGCGAGTCGGCTGGCGTGCGCGCTCCGGGTGGACTGCGAACGCGGAAAGGCAATCGTGAGCAAGGCAATGGCCGGCCATGGGGCTCCTGGCATGTTCCGATGAGCGGGACGGCCGGAAAGGACGGCCCGCCGATGATCCCGGCGAATGACTCCAGTGGCCCTCCGGCTGCAGAGCCGGTGCGCCTCCCGCCGCTGGCCCTCCGCTGGAGGAGCCGGGACATGCTGGGTAGCGCGTGCCTTCCTCCCCTTCCAGCGGCTCGGCGATACCAGCACGTCGACGGGCCTGGGGCTCGAGCTGGCGCTGTCCCGCGGCCTGACCGAGGCGATGGGCGGTACTCTGGACCCGCACGAGACGCCTGGCGTCGCTGGAGATCGTCGGGGAGTGCCGGTTCGTGCGCCGTGCGGACCAGCCCGGCATCGCTGACGTAGGGGTGACGGTGGTTGACGCCTGGCAGGGACGGGGATTTGGCTCCGCGCTGCTCGCCCGGCTCAGCGAGTGTGCCCGGGAGGCCGGGGTCGAGCACTTTGCCGTCGAGGTGCTCCCGGAGAACCGGGCCATGCTTGCGCTCTTGCACAGCCTGGGCCAAGTCGAGAGCGAGCCGCTCGGCCCGCTGACCGCCCGGGTGGAGCTAATGACCGCCCGGGTGGAACTTGCCGATCCGCGCCGGCAGTCGGCGTAGGAGCGGACCAGCGTCGCAGGTCGAGTCGGCGTCGGTGAGTCAGCGTCAGTGCGCCAGGTGGAACGGGATGCTGGTGACCACGACCCCCGGCAGGTCCCGCAGCGCGCGCCGCAGGCGCCGCGCGACATGGTCGTGCAGGATCTGGTGCCACCAGTGCCGGGTCACGGTCTCCGGGACGATGACCGTCAGCGTCAGGTCGGGCCGCTGCCGGTGCAGCGTCCAGATGTAGTTAACCAGCGGCGCGATCAGGGCGCGGTGCGGGGAGACGATGACCTCCAGGGGCAGGTGGTCGCCCCAGGCCTGCCAGTAGCCGCGGAACCGGCCGGCCTCGTCGGCGGTCGGGCTGATGTGCAGCGCGAAGACGGGCTGGCCGAGCGCGGCGGCGTAAGCCAGGGCCCGCATGGACGCCCGGTCCAGGGCGATGACGGGGACGATCATGAGGTTGCTGATCTGCCCGGGATCTTCGGCGGTCTCGGCATCGGAGGCCGCTTTCCCGGTTTCTTCGGGACGCAGCGCCAGCTGCTGGCCGGCCAGGTCGTAGTAGCGGCGGACGCGCAGCGCGGCCACGATGATCAGCCCGATGAGGAAGATGGCGACCCACGCGCCGGCGGTGAACTTGGTGATGCCCGCGATGACGAACACGATGCCCGACAGCACGGCCCCCGTGGCGTTGAAGACCAGGCTGCGACGCCAGTGCGGGTCGTCCCGGTGGCGTCGCCAGTGCACCACCATGCCGGCCTGGGACAGGGTGAAGGACAGGAACACCCCGACCGCGTACAGCGGCAGCAGCGTCGCGGTTTTGCCGCTGAAGGCGATGTAGATGACGGCCGAGACGACTGACAGGACCACGATGCCGTGACGGAAGGTCAGCCGGTCGCCGATATGCAGGAACGACCGAGGCGCCAGCCGGTCTCGGGCCAGCAGGAACATCACGCGCGGGAAATCGTTGTAGGACGTGTTCGCCGCCAGCAGCAGCACTGCCGCGGTGGCCGCCTGGACGAATACATAGACCGGCCCGTCGCCGTAGTACAGGTGTGCCAGCTGGGACAGCATGGTCTGGCTGGCCTCCGGCACCACCCCGGCGAGCTTGGCGACCACCAGCACGCCAGCGAACATCGCGATGAGCAGCCCGACCATCCAGCCCAGCGTGATCCGGGCGTTGCGCCACTCCACCGGCTTGAACGCCGGCACGGCATTGGAGATGGCCTCGATGCCGGTCATCGCGGTGGCGCCGGAGGAGAACGCGCGCAGCACCAGCAGCACCGACACACTCTCCACGGCGGTCAGGTGCGGGACCGGGGCCGGGTGGAATCCGCGGCCTGCCGCGTGCACCAGGCCAGCGATCACCAGCGTGGCGATGGCGGCGATGAACGCGTACGTCGGCGCGGCGAACAGGGCGCCCGCCTGCCGCACCCCCCGCAGGTTACCGCCCAGCAGCATGGCGATCACGCCCACGCCGATCCAGGTGGTCGCCGGCTGCAGCGACGGGTAGGCCGAGGTGATGGCGGCCACCCCGGAGGCGATAGAGACCGCGACTGTCATGACGTAGTCGATCAGCAGGCCCGCGGCGGCCGTCAGGCCCGCCACCCGGCCGAGGTTCTGGCTGGCGACGATGTACGATCCGCCGCCTTGCGGGTAGGCCCGGATCGTCTGCCGGTAGGAAACCCCGACCGCCAGCATCAGGACGACGATCGCCGCGCCGACCGGCAGCGAGTACGCCAGGCCGGGCAGGCCGGCCAGCACCAGGACCGTCAGCATCGCCTCCGGCCCGTACGCCACCGAGGACAGCGCGTCGGCCGACAGCACGGGCAGCGCCACGAGCTTGCGCATCCGCTCCTGCGCGATCGCGCTGACGTCCAGCGGCGGGCCGAACAGCGCCCGCCTCACCTGCTGGCCGGCCCGTGCCGCCGGGGTTGGCGGTGCCTCTGACACACGCGTGGTCTCGATCGGGGGCAGCTGCCCGTCGCGCCCCTCAACGGGCACGAACCGGGTAAACCGCGCGGGGCGGAACTCACTGTCCGCCGGGTACTCGCCGAGGGCGGGATCGACCGGCAACGCCTGCCGCCACACCTGGGGGTCGGCCGACCCCCGGTCCCATTCGCGCCCGACCCCGCCCAAGGCGGCCAGCTGGTCCTTATCGAGCACGGGAAGGATCGCGTCAGGTCGCGGCGTGCCCGCATAGTCCTGACCGTCGGCGTCCTGACCGCCCCCGGGACGACTCTGGGCATCGCTAGTCATCTTGTTTACCTCTGGCCACTAGTACGATCAGCGTGGTCCCGTCATATCCGGGAGCTCCTCTCCCGAGTAAAAGGAAATATCAACTTCTTTATCCCGAACGGAAGGTGGTTTTACGGCTACCGTCCGCGCGTCTGCTCTCCGCGCGGCCCGGCACAGCCCAGCCGCGGCTTCGCCGCCGGGGCCGGTATTCGCCAGGTGAGGTCACAACCGGCGCCCTGTCCACCGCGGTCCGACCGCCCGCCAGGCCGCCTCCCAGGCGGCCAGATGTCGCCAGTTCAGGAACCGCTGGATCAGCCGCAGCACCACCAGCAGCGCGAGCGCTACGGCGATCAGCGTGATTAGCGCGCTCGCCACGGCCTCGTCAGCGAACTCGCCCGGTTGCGGCGGCCCGGTGACCCGCCCGGAGGCGTCCAGCCATACGGTCACGACCGTGCCGGCCGGGGCGCCGGCCTGAGCGGGCACCTCGCCGGTCCGGGTTGAGCCGCCCGCGCTCTCCCACCGTGCGCTGACCCACACCTGGGCGCCCCGGACGGCCACGGCCCGACCGGTGGGTGCCCTGGCCGTCCGCAGCAAGACCGCCTGGGCGGCGTGCGACTGCGCGGCGCCCCCGGCGTCCCCCACGTGAGCGGTCCACCGTCCCGCGGCCAGGGCCGCCATCGGCCCGGCGATCAGGAACCCGACGAGCAGCCCGACCCGGATCCAGGCTTCGGCCCGGTCGCTGGCCCGGCGCAATGGATTGCCGTCCATTCCGAAGGGTCTGACGAGCCGCATCGTAACGCGCGGACCGCGGGCGGCTGCTCCCATCGTGTCACCACCTTGCCTGTGCACCGGCCGGACCAGGAACCGGGCATCCGATCCTCTTCCGCTCCCTCTAGTGCATCTGGAGATCTGGCGACGGTACAAGCGATGGCGGCTGTAGGGACATTGGCCCGTGCCATAGCTCGGCTGGCTAGCTTTTGAGCGCCTCCTGCAGTTCGCTGGTGATCTCGTCGGCGCTGGCGTCGACCGTGCGCTTCACCACTGGTCGACGGTGTCCAGCGCATTTTCGATCCCTTTTTCGGTTGTCGACTCGCCGACCGCGATCAGCCCCGCCTGTCCTGCGGTGAGCTCCCCGGCGGCCTCCTTGAGCTCCTTGCGGGGCAGCGTGCCGCCGCCGAATGCCTCGGGGATGACATGGATGCGCGGTCGGTCCATCCGCTTGACGATGCGGGGCTTGCCGTTGTCCTTGTCGATGACTGCCGCGTCGAACGAGCCGATCATGGCGTCCTGGTGCAGCTGCTCGACGGCGTCCATTGCCTCCAGCACGGCCGGGACCGTGTCGTAGGACGCTGCGTACATGATCATTGGCTTCTTCTCAGCGATGGCGTCTCCTTGAAAAGGGATTATCTTGCGGAAACAGTTCACATCGCATCTTCATGGCGGGATAAGCGATGCCGCCTCTGGCGATATTGGCCCGCGCTATACCTTCACGATGCGGTGCTGAGGACTTGCCTGACGCCGTCCGTCACGGCGAACAGCTGAGCAAATCACGCTGTTCTATTAGGGCACGATCACGAGGGGCACCGGCGCGTGCCGCGCCAGGCTGACGGCGACCGAGCCAACCACGCGGTGCATCCCCTGCGACGAGCTCCCGACCACGATCGCCACGTTGTCGCTGGGGTGGGCGGCGCGGAGCTTCGCGGCCGCTCCGATCAGCATGTCGGTGACGTTGGTGATCATGTCCTGGCCGCGCTCGAACCGCCAGCGCTCCTCGCGGCCGCGCAGCTGCTCGCTGGCCTGGGCGTGCAGGTCCCGTCAAAATCGTCGTTTTCAACAACGGCGCGCTGTCGTTCGTGGAACTGGAGATGAAAGCAGCCGGGATCGTCACCTACGGCACCGAGCTCGACAACCCCGACTTCGCCGGGATTGCCCGCGCAGCCGGGCTGTTCGGCGCCCGGGTCGACAAGGCCGACGAACTCGAGGACACGCTGCAGACAGCCCTCGCCTATAACGGGCCGGCCTTGGTCGACGTCCGGACCGCCCGGCAGGAGCTCGCGCTGCCGCCTAAGCTCAGCTATGGCCAGATCAAGGGCTTTACCCTCTACACGACCAGGACCATTCTGTCCGGCGCGGGCAGCGAGCTCCTCGAAGTCACCGAGACCAACCTGCGGCAACTGGAAATCGAATTACCCGGTTGGTGGTCGAAGCCACCCGGGTGCTCGGTATCTGGCTGCGTGACGTGATCAAGGCCAGTCCGTCGAACTTCGGGCTGTCCGGACCATGTCCCGTGGTTCAGGCGCCGTCGGCGGCCATGGCGCGTGCGAGCTGGGTGCGGGAGGTCACGCCGGTCTTGCGGAACACTTTCCGCAGGTGGTAGTCGACGGTGGAGGGGCTGAGGAACAGCTGCGCGGCGATGTCCCGGTTGCTGCCCCCCTGGCTGACCAGCCATGCGATCTGCGCCTCCTGCGCGGTCAGCTCGATTTCGGTCGCTGCGGTCCGCTGGCGGGCGCGTTCACCGGAGGCCAGCAGCTCGATGCGAGCCCGTTCGGCGAATGCCCCGGCGCCCATCGCGGTGAACATCTCGTGCGCGGTGCGCAGCTGCTGGCGCGCGTCGCGGCGGCGGCGCTGGCGGCGCAGCCATTCCCCGTATACCAGGCAGGCGCGGGCCAGCTGGGGTCTGGCCCGGCACTGCTGCAGGTGCCCGATAGCCTCCTCATAAAGAGGCTCGGCGTCGGCGACGTCGGCGAGCAGCGCCCGGGACCGGGCGAGCAGCCCAAGCGCCAGCGGGGTTCCGCACGCGATTGCCCGCCCGGAGAGGCGCCCGAGCCCGGCTTCAGCCAGGCCGGCCTGGCCGCAGCGAGTGGCAGCCTCGACCAGGTCAGGCAATACGTGGGCGCCTACGTCGGGGTTATCGTCTTCGTAGACGTCAAGGGCGCACTTCAGCGCAGCCTGGTAGTTGCCCAGCCCGAGCTCGAGCACGGCCAGGCAATACTGGACGTCCATGCTGTGTGAACCGCGGCCAGCGCCGGCCGCCTCGCGGGCGACCGCGGCCGCCACCCGGCGCGTGTCCGTCTCGCGGCCGCGCCAGGCCAGCTCGTACATCTCCGCGAGGCCGGCCGTCCCGATGACGCCCGGGTTCCGGGTGGCCGCCGAGATCTCGGAGCCTTCGGTGAAGCAGGCCCGGGCCGCGTCGAACCGGCCTGCCATCACCTCGGCCCGCACGCTCTGGTTGACCAGCGCTACCGGCAGCATGGTCAGTGCTCCCTGGTCGCGGGCGAGCTGCACCATACGGATGGCCAGCGAATGCTGGGCCTCGTCATCGAAGAGCTCCGCCGCCGTCGCGCAGCCGAGCGTGAGCCAGCGCAGGCTCTCCTGCGGGCTGAGGTCGCCGGCGCGGAGCATGGCGATGGCGCGGCGGAGCAGGGGCACACTCGCCGGGTAATCAGCGGCCGCGCGCATGGCGAAACCCTCCAGCAGCAGGTCGGCCGCCGACGACTCCGGCCTGTCGGCGGCCGGCAGCGCGCGCGCCGCGGCCGCGATCTCCAGCACGACCGTCCGGCTCGCCGACCAGCCGACGTACAGCGCCGCTCTCAGCGCTTCGAGCAGTGCCTGGCGGGCGCCGCGCGGGTCGGCCGGGGCGAGCGCCCGCGCCGCCTCCAGCAGGACCGGTGCCGCCTCGCCCGCCTGGCCGAGGGCCAGCCGGATCGTACCGTCCAGCCGGC
>Ga0335072_10004980_pt1 | contig 19606 bp, 16 predicted proteins | sample Lox_Sample_21_FD_206725 | JGI IMG/M metagenome (GOLD analysis project Ga0335072, IMG submission 206725) | Soil microbial communities from Loxahatchee National Wildlife Refuge, Florida, United States - Lox_Sample_2.1 | ecosystem: Environmental > Terrestrial > Soil > Wetlands | place: USA...
AGGCGGAGAGCTTTCTCGCCCGGACTGCGATCAGCCCCGCTGCCAGGATCCGGCAATTATCCAAGGGCATGGTGGCCCAACTGCACCTTGCGCTCGTCATGGCCATCGACGCCAGTCTTCTGGTGCTCGATGAGCCCACGCTCGGTCTCGACATTCTGTACCGTAAGCAGTTTTACGATTCGTTGCTCAATGACTATTTCGATGGCAACCGGACCATCCTGCTGACCACCCACCAGGTGGAAGAGATCGAGCATGTGCTGACCGATGTCATGTTCATCCATCGCGGCCGCATCGTCTTCAATTGCAGCCTGGACGAACTGGAGTCCAACTACTTCGAAGTTTTTGTGACGCCCGAGCAATTGCCGGCTGCCCGAGCCCTCAAGCCCATATACGAACGCGAGGTGTTCGGTCGCACCGTGCTGCTGTTCGATCACGTTGATCGCCGTCAACTCGCCACCCTGGGAGATGTGCGTACCGTTGGGCTCGCGGATTTGTTCGTAGCCATCATCGGCAATCAGGCCGGCTCTGCTAACAGCCCCGGAGCCACAATGAAAGGAGCGGCGCGATGAACATGCAATCTGGCGCCATGCAATCCCTGCAGGCAACTGTGCCCATAACGGTGACGATCCCCGCAAGGCGGCGTTTCTACTGGTCGCTGCGCCGCGAGTTCTGGGAATATCGCTCGCTTTATCTTGCGCCCCTCGCGATTGCCGCACTGTTTCTGTGCGCATTTCTGGTCGGCGAGGTCCACGCTTCTTTTCATATGAATACATCGCCTGCTGTCGGACCAATCCATCGCCCGGATCTGTTCCAGCAGTCCGCCCAGTCACATGTCGTGGGAGCCTACACCTTCGCAGCTTATGTGCTCATGGCGATCTCGTTGATCGTTGCCATCTTCTACTGCCTTGACACGCTCTATGGGGAACGTCGGGACCGCAGCATCCTGTTCTGGAAATCGCTTCCGGTATCCGATCTGACTTCGGTGCTCGCCAAGGCCACGATTCCAATAGTGATCCTTCCCTTGATTACATTTGTTCTTACCGTGGTGACGCAATGGATCATGCTGGTTCTCAGCAGCGGCGTGGCGCTGGTGCGGGGCGAGAACCTTGCCGGCGTCTGGGGGCAGGTGCCTTTTTTTCAGATGTCTCTGATGTTGTTCTTCCATTTGCTCTTCATTCACGGTTTCCAGTTTGCTCCTGTCTACGGCTGGCTGCTCCTCATCTCTGCCTGGGCCCCGCGGGCGCCACTCCTCTGGGCTGTATTACCGCCCCTCGGCATCGGCATAGCAGAGAAGCTCGCCTTCAATACACACTATTTCGCCCGCATGATGGGCTACTTGATCGGCGGTGGCCCGGAAGCCATCCCCTTTACTCAGGGCAAGATGGAGATCGCGCCGCTCACCGCAACAGCAGTGGCGAAGTTCTTCGCTTTCCCAGGATTTTGGGTTGGGCTGGCGGTCACCGCTTTATTCCTCGCCGCGGCCGTTCGCATGCGACGCTCCCGCGAACCCATCTGATTCCGGAAATTTTCTGAACTTCATCGGCTCGTAAGCAGGAGCAAGTCATGAGCACTCAGCTGCACCCGGCTATTTTTGTCTCTAAAAGGGCCCAAACGCCACCTTCGGCTCAATCGGGGTAACGAAAACGCACTCACGATGTCCGCAAACCCAACGCGTCGTAAAGGAAAAGGAGGAGAAATGGAATCCGTGACTGATCTCAAATGCGCAATTCCCGCCCAACACTCCGCGCTTTCACCCACAGCCTTGATCTGGCAGGATGTGCTGGCTCAGGCTATGACCGGCGAGCTGCTCGCCGCGATGAATTACACCTCTCTTGCCGGGATCTGCGACGATCCCGTGGAAGTTGCCGACGCCTTGGAACATGCAGCCGGCGAGAAAGGCCACGCGGCAGCATTCGCCTCCGAGGGGCGCAAGCTCGGCTTGGATGTCCCCAACAACGTCAACGCAAAACACTGGAAGCGGCTCCGCGAAGCCTTCCTCCGTTGCGTAGCAAACCGTGACTTCATCGGATGTCTGATTGTGCAGGAGATCATGCTCGAGTCCTTCGCTGTCGCCAGCTACGCCCGTGTAGGAAAAGTAGGACCCGCCAGCCTCGGCAAGACGTTTGCAGCCATCGCAGCCGAGGAAGAAGAGCACATCGATCATGCGATGGAAATTCTCCGCAACCAGCGCGCAATCGATCCCCCCGGCTTTGACGAAAAGGTGCGCCTCCTGCATTTCGAGGTGATGACGGTCTTGGCGGAGATGCTCGCCAGGGACTGCAGGACCGGCCATTGCGAAGTTTGCCAGGCAGCCTGCGTGAAGCCCTCGCTGCCCGATGTCAGCCTGAGCGCGGCTGAGCTTCGTGGAGCATCGCTGCATCAGTACCTCAAAACTCTGGACAAGCTCGGGCTGCCCGGGGAGGTGACGCTCGCATGGGTAAGTCAATTGCCGGTATAGACCAGGCCGACTTCGCGTTGATCGGTCATCAGGAGAGCTGGAGGGCAGCCGCCGATGTCCTGGCCGCCCTCCGTGGGCCTGGATATCCACCGCTGCCCGATGAAGAAATACCGCACATCCTGCCGTGGATTCCACCGCGCCCCGTTTGCCAGGTCGAGATTGCGTCCCTCCGTGGTGGAAGAGCGCAAGGTCTCTACATCGACTCCTTCATCGCTCCCGATCGTCTTGGCGAAACATTTCTGCGCGACAATCTCGTACGTGTCCGCGCGGCCGCTGCCTCTGCCATCCAGGCCGGCGCAAAGATCGTCAGCCTCGGCGGATTCAGCTCCATTCTCATCGAGGGCAACGCCGACCAACTCGGCTGTCAAGAAGGCTCAATCTTTACCACAGGCAATACCTTGACGGTTGCTTTTATAATCAAGGGCATTCGCACGCTATCCGCGATGCAGGGCCGCAGCCTCTCTCATTCCACGCTGCTCGTGATCGGCGCCACCGGCGATGTTGGTTCAGGGTGTTCGCGTTGTCTGGCGCCTGCCGTGAAGCGCGTTCTGCTTTGTGCGCGCAACCCGGAGCGGCTGCGCAGGCTGGCCACGGAACTGCAAGCCACAGGAGTGCAAGTAGAGACAGCGACAGACCTAAGTCACTTCTCGACCGCGGCCGACCTCGTCGTTTGTGCTGCAAGCCTAACATCTCCCACGCTTCTGCTCGGACGTACAGCTTCGGACGCAATGATATGTGACGCAGGCTATCCCAAGAACCTGTGCCCAGCCGCCGAATCACGCACAGCCACAATCTTCTTTGGAGGGCTGGGCCAGGTCCAAGGCGGAATGCGCTTCACTCCTGATCTTCATGGAATCCTGAATCGTCACCCCTTTCCCGACGTGGTGCACGGATGCTTGTTGGAGGGCATGGCTCTGGCGTTGGAGCATCGTTACGAGCCCTTCTCGCAGGGAAGAGGCTTCATCACTCCGGAACGAGTCCAGGAAATAGAGAACATGGCCGCGAAACACGGCATCCATCTAGCCCCTTTCTACAACACCGACGGGCCACTGCAGCAAAGGGAAAAGAATATGATTGCCGCCTCCGCAGGATTGGCATGCCGAGAGCCCGGCCGGCTGCGAAGCGCACGGGAAGCTTCCGTTGGCATGGAACCTGCATACTAGCCATTAGACAATCGTTTGATTATGATAGCTGCGCAGGAAACTTGTACCTGGTCCGAGGCAGAAAAAAAATGAAGATCCATCCAGGCTGGCTCCTGGCCTGCGCCCTCCTGTTCACGCCTTCTCATGAGGCACCCGCACAGGAACCCTCCGTCCGCATGTGGCTCTCCACCGCCGACCGTTCCGCGCTCGTCGCCGAGCAACCAGAATCCCTGCATTTCTCCTCCAGGGCAAACGATTCCCCAGCCGTCGAAGTAAACGACATGCAGCAGTTCCAAACCATGGATGGCTTCGGCTTTGCTCTGACCGGCGGCAGCGCGCAGCTTCTCATGCGCATGCAGCCCGGGCCGAGAGCGGATCTGTTGAAGGAGCTCTTCGGATCGCAAGGCAAGGAGGACGCCGTCAGCTATCTGCGGGTCACCATCGGTTCGTCCGACATGAATGAGCGCGTCTATTCGTACGACGATCTGCCGCCAGGCCAAACCGACGCAAACCTTGCCCACTTCAGTCTTGCGCCGGATCGCGCCGATGTCATTCCCGTCCTCAAACAGATTCTCGCCATCAACCCAAACATCAAAATTCTCGGATCGCCCTGGTCGGCTCCGCCCTGGATGAAGACCAACGACCGCGTCAAGGGCGGTCAGCTCAAGCCCGAGTACTACGGGGCCTATGCTCTCTATTTCGTGAAGTACATTCAGCAGATGAAGGCTGAGGGAATCTCCATCGCGGCCATCACCGTGCAGAATGAGCCGCTTAATCCCAAGAACACGCCCAGCATGGTGATGTTTGCCCCCGAGGAAGACGCCTTCATCGCGAACGATCTGGTGCCTGCGTTTCGCGATGCCGGTTTAACTACGCGCATCCTGCTCTATGATCACAATCCGGATGTGCTGTCATACCCAATGTCGATCCTGCAGGATCCGGCCGCCGGCAAATTCGTGGATGGCACTGCCTTTCACCTCTATGGGGGTCTACCCTCAGCGCTGACAGAAGTGCACGACGCCTATCCCAACAAGAACCTCTATATGACCGAGCAGTCCATCGGCAGCCCGCCAAACGAGCCGCTCCCGATTGCTGCGTCGATCAGCGACGTGCTGATTGCGTCTGTGCGCAATTGGAGCCGCAACGTTCTGCTGTGGAATCTCGCCGCGGATCCGAACGATGGCCCGCACACCCACGACGGAGGATGCACAGGCTGCCAGGGCGCAATCACTTTGGATGGAGACCAGGTCTCGCGCAATCTGGCCTATTACGCCATCGAGCACTTCTCCCGCTTTGTGCCTCCAGGATCCGTCCACATCGGCTCGACCGAGCTGGAGCAGCTTCAATCGGCCGCATTTCTTACGCCCGACGGTAAGATCGCCCTGGTGGAGGCAAACACCGGCAACTTCCCCAAGACCTTCGACGTGAAGTATCACGGCAAGTGGTTCACCACCACCTTGCCGCCGGAATCCTCGGCAACCTACGTTTGGTAACAGATACGATCACTTAAGCCATCTTAATCGGCCAACGGGTTAGGGCGGATCTGGAAATGCACCACCTTCGGATTCGTCCCTTTGCCCGTCTCGCTGTGAAAGGGCGCGCGCGTTCCCCACGTGGTCCATAAGCCCTTGCCCTTCCAGCCCGCCGTGGGGTCATCGAAGCGTCCATCCATACCCTTGGCAAAGAAGCCCATCGGGTATGGAACCCGCAGAATAACGAACTTGCCGTTCACTAATGCGATCAGTGAATCGGAGGAGTTGCCTGTGAGGATAGGTGTATTCTTGCCCAGGCCCAGCGTATCGAACTGGTCTACCCACACGTAATAGTGCGAATCGGCGCTGCCGGACAGAGTCACGTTCTTGAACTTCGGTCCCGGTGAGGGATAGAGAGTCCATCCTTCCGGGCATTGCCGTCCTGTCGCCCTGGGGCCATTCAGCGCACCAGTGCACTTACTCCGGTCAAAGCTTGCCAGGTGCCCGCTACCCAGTGCCACCCAGACAACCCCGTTGCCGTCGATGTCCATGCCTCGTGGAGAAAAGCCCCACACCGGAGCCTTGGGATCTTTCCAAGGCACTTCGTAGTACTCCGCCAGCGCAGTTTGCGGAGGATTGTCTCCCGGGTTCAAGCGTACGATTCCACCGGGAAAGCCCAGCACCGACCCCCACACCATGCCGTCCTTGCCCACGGCGACTCCATAGAACGCCGCATTGAGCCGAGTATCTTTGGTAGCGTCAGCGGCGGAATTGATGGCGGACGAAGTGCCCAGGCTTTCTCCGCTCGGCGCCGTCAGGACTTTCTGCTCGCCCTCGACATATGCGTCCCGTTTACCGTTGCCGTTGGTATCCAGCACTAAAGCCGTCCACCCTTGTGATTTCGCGTCGTCGTGGGTCTCGTCCCACATCCTTGTGTTCAACCAGCCCACCACGCCACCGCCACCCCCGCTGCTCGTCCACAAGGTATTGCTGGCGTCGCTTGCGAAAACCAGGTGGTGTGTCCCGAAGCACGTATCGATCATCCTGATCTGCTTGGTCGCCGGATCATACATTTCCAGCTGGCGGCCAGAGGTCTGCAGCGGAGTCAACTCAGCCGAAATCGAACTGGAGCCGGACTTGCAGAATGAGGGATTGCTGCTGGCGCGAATCCTTGCTGTAAACCAAAGCCGTCCGCGCTCATCGAACATCGGGTTGTGCACCGTCGTGTGGCTATCCCAGATGGCCTCTTCGCCCCAGAACTGCGAGGCATTCAGTGGTTTTGGTTGGCCCGGAGTATCAGGATCGCGATACTCCACCTTCAGCCGGGCGATCGTATTGTCCACCGGATTCAGCACTGGCAAATAGTCGCGGCTTTCCTCTGGCGATCCATAGACCAGTCCATGAGCGTTGACGTTCGGGTCGCGCCGGTCAGTCGCAATTTCATCGTGCAGGTACGCCGTCGGATCTGCCCAGTCCCACTGCGTGATCACAACATTGCGCTCAAGGCCCTGCGGCCGCGGTGGCGTGTCCGCGGGCAGTTCGCCGTTCTTGATTCGCGTGGTCCAATCGGCGAATTGCTCGGCAGCGCGTTTGGGACCCAACTGCGCCAGCCCCCCAACCATGGCTGGACCGGCTTGCCCGGACTGCACCCGCCGCAACCATGCTTGTGGCGGATCAAGATTGGCAAACATCGCCGGAATCGTACGCGTGTACTCGTTGCCGAGCTGATGGCACGATTCGCAACTGTCCGTCTTGATCAGGTGGATCCACTGTGCCTGGCTCTTGATGTTTGGGGAGATCCCATTGTCCCCAGTACCAGGAAATTCTTTCTCGCCTGGAACCTCAAGCAGCGCATACCAATAGTTGCCGGGAAAGTAATGCGCGGCGCTCTTGCGGTTTGGTGCCACACTCGCTCTTAAGTCAACATGTCTACCGGGCTCGCTGTCCACTTTTGCTGAATCCACCAGTCCGTAGCCCCGCGCCCATACTGTATATCTGGCTTTCGGCAGATCGGGAATAAGGTAGCGTCCATGGTCGTCGGTGACGACCTCCTTGATATAGCGAGTGGGCAGGTCGGTGGTCTCGGCGATCACCCACACGCCTGCCTCTGGTCCCGCTGAGCTGGTAACCGTTCCCCGGATATCGCTATTAGTCGTTGTGACACTGGAGCCGCTGAGCGAGACGGCCGTCAGGAAGGAAACGCCCGCTCCAATCATTGCTGCAGAGAGGATTCTGCTCATCGCATCTGACCTCGCGAGGCCCGATTTGTGAATGGCGGCCACTATACTCCGGCCGATCCACCGCAGGCAACGCGTGCATGCACTGTGGCTCTACAAAACACTCGTACAGTTCATTCGTAACCAGCTATTCATAGTCCTGGAGCAGGATTAGAGAAGCTCGTGATGGAGCGCCCTCGCGGTTGGAAATTGCACGTATGCAACGACGGCAATCGTGGTTGCGGCAGATCAGTCAAAGCGAGCGTGCCGTATCATCAAAGCCAAACGCCCTTCGCACAACCGGTCGCGCGCCAAAGCAAACTCTCCTCAAGGAATGAATCTTGTTTTCCAGAAGACAGCCTGAGATTGCCATCCTGTTCCTCCTAGGTTGTTCTTTGCTCAGCGCACCGGCCCGCGCCCAGGTCAGCCCTGCCACCAAGTCCGGTGCCACGCACAAGCCGGAAAGTGCTTCTTCCCGGCTGGACGCGATCATCGCCTCGGGCCGTCTGGACGATCTGCGCTGGCCTGATTTCTCCGGCTACCGTTCTCATCTCATCAGCTTCTACCGGCCGTTGGGATACCAGTTGGCCTGGGTCCGAAACGGTCAGCCAACTCCCCAGGCCCTGGAACTGATTCAGATCCTCGAAAATGCGGATAGGGAAGGCCTGCGAGCCGAAGACTACGATGCTTCACGCTGGGCGGATCGCCTGAACTTGTTGCGTGGACCGCACACCGCCGGCGCCGAAGCCAGGATTGACGCCGCGCTCAGCGTCAGCATCATGCGCTACCTCTCTGACCTGCACGTAGGCAGAATCAACCCCCAGCACGTCGGCTTCGAGTTTGACCTCTCACGCAAGAAACTGGACTTGCCCACCTTTATCCGCGAGCAGCTTGTCAACGGCTCCAACCTGCAGTCAGAAGTCGCTGGAGTAGAACCGCAGTTTCCTGCCTATCAACGGCTGCGCGACGCGTTACCGCACTACATAGATCTGGCAAAGCAGGATGATGGAGAGAAACTGCCCAACCCGATATACATGGACAAGGGCGAACAGTACGCCGGCATCGCGCGCATGACCAGGCTGTTGCGGTTGCTGGGCGATCTCCCGCAAAACGCTGACGTTCCGGCGGAGGCGAAGATTTATCAGGGCCCACTCGTAGATGCAGTCAAACATTTCCAGGCGCGACACGGTTTGCTGCCCAACGGCATTGTCGATACAAAAACGATTGCAGAAATGAACGTGCCGTTGGGCGAGCGGGTGCAACAGATGCGCCTGGGTCTGGAACGCTATCGCTGGTCGCCTTACGACTTCAACGAATCCGCTGTTCTGGTCAACATACCGGAATTTCGCCTCTACGCCTTCGACCAGGGGGGCAAGATCGCTCTGAGCATGAGAGTCAATGTCGGTGACGATTACGACTTCCAGACCCCGGTATTCGAGAAGAACATGCTGTATTTGGTCTTTCGCCCTTATTGGTATCCTCCACCGGGTATCCTGCGCCAGGAAATTATTCCCGAGCTGGAGCAGGACACCTCACTCGAAGAGAATGATCTGGAGCTGGTCAGCGCAACCGGCAGAGTGATGAGTACTGGCAACGTAACTCCTGCGATCCTGCAGCAGATCCGGTCAGGAACAATGACCGCCAGGCAACCGCCTGGTCCTGACAACGCGCTTGGCCTGGTGAAATTCATGTTTCCCAATCAGCATCATGTCTATATCCACGACACACCCATCAGCGTCCATATGTTTTCCGACAAGGAGCGGACATACAGCCACGGCTGCATTCACGCGCAGGAACCCGACAAGCTTGCTGCCTGGCTGCTCCGTGATCTGCCCAATTGGGATCTCGAGCATGTCGACTACGCGATGCACAAGGGCCCGGACAACGTGAGGGTCAATCTGCCCTCACCCGTTCCGGTCTTCATCGTCTATGACACTGTCGCCGTTGCGGATAACGGAGACGTCCAATTCTTCCCCGATATCTACGGCCACGACGGCGTCCTCGAAGAGGAGCTGGAAAAAGGCTACCCCTACGCGCGGCGCGGGGACGCGCGCAATTAACGCTTTATTTCGATCGGGGTTCCATCGGCCACGGCTCGCCAGATCTCATCCATTTCAGCGTCGGTCACAGCGATGCAGCCTTCGGTCCAATCACCGGACTCTTTACCGGCAAAACCATTCGGCTGTCCATGGATGAACAGGTCTCCGCCGGGCGGAACCCCCAGCCTCCGGGCGCGAGCCACGTCCTCCGCACTGGGATACGAAATATGAATGGATCTGTAGTAGTCACTGTCCGGATTGTGCCAATCCAGGACGTATTCGCCTTCAGGAGTTCGCTCGTCCCCTTCTCTCATCTTGCGTCCAACCGGGTGACCGCCGAGCGAAACATGGTACGCCTTCAGAATCTTTCCATCTTCGAGCAGGTAGAGCTTTCGCTCGCTCTTCATCACCAGGACTTTGTCCGCTGTGGCAGCCGCGGGCAAAGGCCGCTCATCAGCCGCAAACGCTGGAAGCGACAAGACGGCGAGCAGCCCTGATAGAACCAGCTTGCTGGAGTTCACGGGTCAGATTCTACAAACGGTCATTTGTGCCAAACAAGTTACTGATGGCGATCTGCATCCGAAGTGCGAAAGAACAAAATCGTGCTCCGAACACTGACTTGCCGTTCGGCAAGTTAAGGGAAGAATGGACAGTGCAACTGAATTGTCTAATCAAGCGAACTCCCCCCCGACCTACGGGATCAGTACATCCAGCACATCCCGAGGCTCGGGACGCACGCGGAAGTCGGCGTGGGCGTCGGCAAACAGAACTGTTCCATCACGCCCCAGGATGTACGTTGCCGGGAGCGGCAGCCGCCAACTGGCATCTCCGTTCACCAGCGGAATATTGACCAAAATGCTGCGGTAGTACCGCTGCTGCGGAGGGGCCACCTCATAGGCAAGGCCGAACTTCGCCGCAACCTGGCATCCTGCGTCGGTGAGAACAGGAAAATCCAGCCCATGCTGCACAGCGGTAAAGTCATTCTGCCGTACCGTCTGGGGAGAAATTCCGACCAACAGGGCCCCGCGCTTGCGTACCGCGGAATACAGGTCCCGCCACGTCTCCAACTCCGTGACGCAGTAAGGGCACCAGCGGCCGCGAAAGAAATCGATCACCAGCGGGCCGAGGGCTAGCAGATCGGCACTCCGTACAATACGTCCCGCGGTATCCGGCAGCGCGAACTCGGGCGCCTTGGAGCCGACCGGCAGAATCCGCTCTTCCACGCCGGAAGCAAAAAGCTCTGCGACCGCCCGTTCGCTGATCTCCAGCCGTTCCGGCTGGACGAGGTTCCGCGTGTTAGCCGTAATCTGGTCGAGTTGATCCTGGAGCTTGAACATGAGTGCTTACAAGAAATTGAGGCTTCCCTTGCCGTTTGGACGCGGCTGGATGCGCTTACGTTTCAGGAATTAGCTCGCGATTTTCTCCGGATAGGAAAGTGGAGAAGCCCCTTCTACCGCCCCATTCCTCGCATGCCGCCGAGCGCGCCCATCATCCGGCGCTGCAAGCCGCCGCCCTTGCCCGCGGTCTTGAACATCTTGCGCATCTGGGCATACTGCCGCAGGAGCTGGTTCACTTCCTGCACCGAGGTCCCCGATCCCCGGGCAATCCGCTTGCGCCGGCTGCCGGAGATGATTTCATGCTTATCGCGCTCCTGTTTGGTCATCGAGTTGATAATGGCCTCGATGCGTGTGAACTGGCTCTCATCCACCTGGCCGGCCATCTGTTGGATCCCCTGAAACGGACCCACGGAAGGCAGCATTTTGAGAATGCTCTGCATGGAGCCCAGCTTGCGGATCTGGCGCAGCTGGTCGCGGAAGTCTTCCAAAGAAAAGCCATCGCCGGAGAGAGCTTTGCGCGCGAAATCCTCTTGCTTCTTCTTGTCCAGCGTCTCTTCCGCTCGCTCGATGAGCGTCATCATGTCGCCCATGCCGAGGATCCGGCCCACGATCCGGTCAGGATGGAACGGCTCGAACGCCTCCGGCTTTTCACCCGTGCCGATAAACTTGACCGGCTGGCCTGTAACGTGGCGAATGGAAAGCGCCGCGCCACCGCGGGCATCACCGTCCATCTTGGTCAGGACCGTCCCCGTCAGCGCAAGCTGCTTATGGAACTCTCCGGCGGAATGGACGGCGTCCTGGCCGGTCATCGCATCGGCAACAAACAGGATCTCCTGCGGGTTCAGCAGCGCCTTGAGGCCCCGCATCTCCTGCATCAGCTCTTCGTCCAACGCCAGACGGCCTGCAGTATCAACGATGAGCGTGTCGCAACCGGTGTTAACAGCTTCCCGGCGCGCTTCCTTAGCCAGGCGCTCCACCAGCGCATAGCCGGGCGCCTCGCCCTTCGTATCGCCCTCGTACAGGTTGACTTTGATGGTGTTGGCAACAATCTTGAGCTGTTCTCGGGCTGCCGGCCGGTAGACGTCCACCGAAACCAGCAGCGGCCGGTGGCCGCCCTTGCGCAACCAAGCCGCAAGTTTGCCCGAGGTCGTCGTCTTGCCGGAGCCCTGCAGGCCGGCCATCAGGATCACGGTGGGCGGACGAGAGGCAAAATTGAACCGGGCGGTGTCCTTCCCCAGCAAGGCGATCAACTCGTCGCGAACGATCTTGACCACCTGCTCCGTAGGCGACAGGGCGGTCATTACCTGCTGGCCCAGAGCCTTTTCCCGGATGTGCTCGATTAGCTCCTTGACTACGTTGAGGTTAACGTCGGCTTCCAGCAGGGCGACGCGGATTTCCCGCAGCGCATCCCCGATATTCTCTTCGGTGACCGTGCCCTGGCCGCGGAGATTCTTGAAGGCCCGCTGCAGCTTCTCAGATAGGTTTTCGAACATGGCGGTACCTTCAAGTTTAACCGACGGGCTCTACGGGCGCCCTATTCCTGGGAAGACTTGGAAGGCTCGCTCAGATTGGGAGGATCGATTCCCAGCGCGGTCGCCAGGGAAATCAGGTGATCTTGTTCCTGAAGAAGGATTTCCCGAATATGTTCGGCGGTCGCATATTCACCCAGTTGATCGCACTGGCGGACCCGAGCCCGGTAATTGCGGATGGTTTCTTTTTCGTTTTCAAGGTCGAAGCGAAGCATTTCTTCCGCTTTCTCCGAGGTTCGAACCGTCTTCGGAACGACCACCGGCATGCCGCCCATGTAGTCGATCTGGTTGGCGATAATCAATGCATGCTGGAGTTCTTCTTTGGCGTGCACCTCCAGTTCGCCCGCAATATTCATGTAAGCTGCGCCCTTCAGCACCTGAGAATAGGTGACGTAAGAGATCACGGCCTGATATTCCCGGGCCAGATCCTCATTGAGCAGGGCGATCAGTTGTTCACGCGTAATAGCAGTTTCGTTTTTCTCGTTCTTGGTGCTGACAGCAGTGGCGGCCATAGCTTTCTCCTGGTTTTCCCTCAGTTTTTCTGTTGGGTGCAGGATGCGCGCCAGAGGTTGCAGCGGCGGCTACCAGATATAAGGCACCAGGCCCTTTACCTGCGTGCGGTATTGAGTGTATTGCTCCCCAAACTTTTGCACCATGAAAGCCTCTTCATTGATCGATTTGTATTTCCAGGCAATCGCTGCAATCAGGACACCGAGAAAGCACCGCAACTCGCCCAGCACAATGGCGGTGCCGGACAGCGCTATCAAAAGGCCGGTATAGATGGGATGCCGGACAATACGGTAAGGCCCGGAGCTGACCAGGGTGTGGTCCTGCTTGATGGTGACGTTGGAACTCCAGTTGCCGCCCAGAGAAAACCGCGCCCAACCGGCAAAGACCATACCCGCCGCGAGCAGGCAGTATCCAATCACATCGGTCGTCCGGCCGTCTCGAAGAACCGGCAGATTGAGCAGCCTCAAGCCGAGATCGGGATCGGCCAGCAATACGTAGGCCGCCACCAGCATCGCAAGTTGCAGAATACGCGCGCCCGACGCTTGTCTCTGGACGGTCCGTTTGCCCAGGACCGCGGGCAGCACCCAGAACACTCCGAAAGCCACCCAGATCAGGGCGAGTGGATTATTTCGAAAGAATGCCAACATATCTCAAATTTCTATCGCGCTATTGTACGTTTCCCGAGTCAGGTTTGGCTCTGGAAGCTGGCTGCTTCGTCCTCTGATCATGCCGCATCTAAATGAAAAGTCTGGGGAAACAGTTTGACAACGACTGAGGAGAGGCAGGGTGGCCTGCCCGGGATTTCTCATGCCTGGCGCGCTCTCAGGCATCGAAACTTCCGCTTGTTTTTCAGTGGCCAGAGCATTTCGCTCATCGGTACCTGGATGACACGCATCGCCACCAGTTGGCTGGTCTATCGCCTGACTGGTTCGGCTCTCCTGCTCGGCACTGTGGGTTTCGTGGGACAAGTGCCCACCTTTCTGCTGGCCCCATTTGCCGGCGTGTGGGTAGACCGGCTGAACCGGAGAAATGTGTTGCTCTGGACCCAGGCTCTTGCTGCGCTCCAGTCCCTGTTGCTGGCCGGGCTCACACTTTCGAAACGAATCACCATTGGGGAAGTTTTGCTCCTGAGCGCCTTTCAGGGCTTGATCAACGCCTTTGACATGCCTGGCCGCCAGGCATTCATGGTGCAAATGGTGGAAGACAGACGGGACCTCGGTAATGCGATCGCCATCAATTCTTCCATGGTGAATATGGCGCGCCTAGTGGGCCCCTCGATCGCCGGTTTGATCATTGCAGCGCGCGGCGAGGGCGACTGCTTCCTGATCGATGGTTTGAGTTATTTTGCGGTCATCGCCTCCCTGATCATGATGCGGGTCAAGCCGTTGTCCGCAGGGAAAGCCGCCGCTTCCATGCTGGTACAGCTCCGGGAAGGCTGGGCTTATGTTTCCGGGTTCATGCCCGTCCGCACCATTCTGATGCTGTTTGCGCTGACCAGCCTGATGGGCATGCCATACGTGGTGCTGATGCCAATTTTTGCCGCTCAAGTGCTCCACGGCGGTGCCCACACCCTCGGTTGGCTGATGGGAGCTTCCGGCGTTGGAGCGCTTATCTCAGCCCTTTCCCTGGCAGTACGCAAAACAGTGCTCGGGTTGGGACGCATGATTCCTATCGCTGCGGGTTCGTTCGGCGCGGGCCTGGTGCTCTTCGGCCTCTCTCACGTAATGTGGCTCTCATTGCTGATGATGTTGTTCACTGGCTTCGGCATGATGCAGGGAATGGCGGCCAGCAACACCATCATCCAGACCGTGGTTCCGGAGGATCGCCGTGGGCGCGTCATGAGCTACTACACCATGGCGTTTGTTGGGATGGCGCCCTTCGGCAGCCTGCTCGCCGGTGGCTTGGCCCACAAACTGGGCGCTCCACATACAGTGATGATTACCGGCAGCGTGGTCATCCTGGGCGCGATATGGTTTGCTACTCGCTTGCCCGCGATCCGGAACGAAATCCGGCCGATTTACCAGGCCATGGGCATCCTGCCTCCCTCTATGGAGCCCGCCGTCGAAAACGCGGCTGGGTAACCGACGGTTCCGGCGGCCAGCGCGACTTCAGGTCCATCCTGGGGTCTGAATGCGTAGATTGGTGTTTGCGGAGTTGCTCGACCATGCCCTCTTCGTCCCTGAGTGCCGGCCCATTCACTCGCTTACTGGCAGGTTGCCTCATCTTCTCGCTGGTGCAGGATCCCGCTATGTTGCTGGCCGCTCCGAGCCCCGCCTTCCATAGCAAACGCGCAGCGGCGCAGCGGCCCCTCACCGAGCAGGAAAAGGCGGAACATGCGCTGAATCGCCTCACTTTTGGACCCCGGCCTGGGGATCTCGAACGGGTGCAGGCAATTGGTGTCAAAAAGTGGATCGAGATGCAGTTGAACCCCGAACGCATCGATGACAGCCTGCTTGAGGCGCGCCTGCAAAGCTTTCCCGCCATGCACTTGAGTCAACAGCAACTGATTCAGGATTTCCCCTCCGCCGCCCTGATACGTGCGGCCGCCGATGGAAAACTTCCCCTGCCCTCGGATCGCGTGAAGCGCGCTATCTATCAGAACCAGATTTTCGCCTACCAGGAACGCAAGGAGAAGCAGGCGCAGGAAGCGGTCAACCAGTCTGCAGGTCAACCCATCGCGATGGCTGCGCAAAATCCTCCCGGCAAACCCGGCAATGATCAGGATATGAAGGCCACGGACGCGGTGATGGCTGACGCAATGGCTCTTGAGGACGTCGCGCGTTCCCCTTCCATAACGGTTCATGAGCAGAAGCTTTATGCCGACCTGGCTTCAACTCAAATCGTCAATCTTTCTCCCGGCCAGCGTCTGGATAAGCTGGTGAGCATGAAGCCGGGCCAGCTCCGTAGCTTCATGAAGAGTCTCACTCCTGAAGAGAGGTCTCAGCTGACTGCGGGCATGACGGCGCAGCAAAAAGAAACCGTGATTGCGCTTTTGAATCCTACTTTGCTTGTGGCCGGTGAGCTCCTGCAAACCAGGCTGCTGACCGACCTCTACAGCCAGCGCCAATTGCAGGCGGTGATGACCGATTTCTGGCTTAACCACTTCAACATCTATTTAAAGAAGGGGCCGTTTTCCGCCTGGTACCTGGCGGACTTCCAGGAAAACGTGATTGCTCCCCGAGCCATGGGCAAGTTTGAAGATCTGCTGGTGGCCACCGCCAAAAGTCCTGCAATGCTGTTCTATCTCGACAACCACACCAGCATCGGACCGCATTCCATGGCCGCCATGCGCGCGCAAGCTAACCCCGCGGCCAAAAATCGCGACCCTGGCCTGAACGAAAATTACGCCCGCGAATTGCTGGAGCTGCATACCCTTGGAGTGGATGGCGGGTACACGCAAAGAGATGTGACCGAGGTTGCCAAGGTCTTCACCGGATGGACAATTGAAGAGCCCCGCAAAGGCGGCGGCTTCACTTTTAATGACCGCCGCCATGAGCCGGGTCCGAAGGTCGTCCTCGGTCAGACCATTCAAGAAAACGGTGAGCAGGAGGGATTGGCTGTCCTGCACCGGCTGGCGACCAGTCCGGCAACGGCGCATCATCTCTCACAGCAACTCGCAGAGCGCTTCGTGAGCGATACTCCGCCGCCCGCTTTGGTAGACCGCATGGCGAAGACCTACTTGAAAACGGATGGCGATATCCGCCAGGTACTGCGGACCATGTTTAACTCCCCGGAGTTCTGGTCGCGTGATGCCTATCGCGCGAAGGTGAAGACTCCCGAGGAATTTGTCCTTTCGGCGGTCCGCGCAACGGGTGGGGAAGTAGAGCGCCCCGCTATTGTCTTGAATGCCATGGCCCAACTCGGTATGCCTTTCTATGGTTGTCAAACGCCGAACGGCTACTCGTGGGTGGCTGGGCCCTGGGTCAACTCCGGTGACTTGCTTACGCGCATTAACATCGCCCTGGCTTTGGCCAGTCACAAACTCGGCACCGCCACTGATCTGGATTCACTGATGAAAATTCAGGGACCAAATGCCGCCCCCGTCACCCAGAAGGAAGCGATGCTGGAATCTGTCTTCCTGGACGGGCAGTTAAATCCGCAGGCTCGGCAGACAATTCTCCAACAGGCGGATGAGATAGCCGCCCAGGGGCCGTCCGCAATTCCTGTCCCCGAAGCTTCAAAGCCTGGACCCAGGCAGGCCGGGACCATCGCTGCTCGCCCTGCGTTCTTGCAGGTAATGGACCTGGCGACGCCCATTCCAGCGCCCGCGGACAAGCAAGCCGCGCTGCTGGCAGGCCTCCTGATAGGCTCACCCGATTTCCAGAAGCGGTAAGCGGAAAAGGAAAATTTTTCTTATTGATTCGGATTATTTGTGGGGCTTGTAGGATTCACCGGGCTCGTCGGTGAGCCATTCGTGGATCCAAAGCTTGAGCCATTGCTCGACCCATTATTGGATCCAAACCCGAATCCACTGTTCGAACCGGCCCCGGAGCTGTTATTGGATCCAAACCCGAAACTGCTGCTGGATCCGAAACCATTACCATTACTTGAAGTGGATCCGAAACCATTACCGTTACTTGAAGTGGATCCGCCCCCGATACCGGAGGTAAACCCGTTTCCATTGGTCGTGCCGTTGGTTCCATTGGTTGTGCCGTTCAAACCGGTGCTGGCCACCACCACGTTCTGATTCGGATCGAAAACAAATTCCCACTTGTTGTAGTGGTTCTGCTTCCTGAAAACCTTGATCGATGCATCTTTACTCAGCAGACCAACCCCTATAATGGGCGCCCCGCCCACGCTTACCCCTGGCGAGCCAAAGGCCCCGCTGCTGCTGCCAGTCGTTTGCGTTCCGCCGATCGTCGGTGAGGTTCCACTGGAGGCAGTCCCCGTTCCCCCAAATCCACCTGTTCCGCTGGTCGTTCCGCCCGACCCGCTCGACAGACTGAAGCCGCTCCCGGAACTGGAAGTCCCACCGATCGCCGAACCGGAAGAGTTGCCGAAGGGCGAGCTGGAAGATCCGGAAGTAAACGAGGAGCCGCTGCTCCCAAAGGTAGATCCCGAGGAACTGCTGTTGCCGAATGTAGACCCCGACGAGTTATTGTTGCCGAAGGTAGATCCCGACGAGCCAAGAGAAGATGTTGAACTCCCGAAAGGAGAGGAAGCACCGCCAGTCGATCCATTTGCGGTGGCTCCCGTAGGAGTAATTCCGTTTTGCTGCACAGATTGGCCAAAGAAGCCGGTCGCCGCCACTGTCTGCTCGCCTACGTGGATCAGCCGCCAGTCGTCTTTGCCCGTCATCGGGTCGAGATACCGCTTGCGCAGAAACCGCTGGTTATTGGTCTTCATCAGCTGGTCGATGCTGTTGGGATAGCGGCCAAACTTGTTATAGAAGAGTTGAATCGCACGCGCATATTGCTTCCCGCGATGAATCGTTTCTTCTTCCTTGTCCCGGCGAATCGAGTCCGCTATTTTAGGCGCCGCAACTGACAGCGCGAACAGAATCAGCAGGATCATGAAGAGAACGCCGAGCAATAGAAATCCCTCTTCATGCGAAGATCCGGTCCGCGGCGAATTGGGTTTGGGGCTCATTGTCGAAGTGGCAGCGTCTGCGTGTTGTGGTACGGAATGTCTTCTACTTGGACGGATGCCGAGTTGATTTTGACTACCCGGTACCGCCGGTCGACCACATCGCCTTCCGAAGCGATGAAAATGTCATCTCCATGCAGCAGGAACACCTGTTTCTGGCCTGTCTTCTCTGCCGCATACCCGTAGAACCCAAGATTGATGGGCGGCGGAGGAGGTGGAGGCGGCGGCCCGGTATCGACCTTCGCCTGGCGTATCGCCGCAATCGGTTTTGGGATCACCGGCGGCGCCGAGAACTGCGAGAAGATATTTCGTCCGCGGCCGGTATACTCGAGCGACTCGGCCTGGCGCATGATCTCCGGATGCAGCGTCGGGTCCAGCGCAGCCAATCCGCCGACTTTTGCGGCCTGGTGTCCATAGACCGGTCCAGCCGCAGCTTCCTGGGCCGGTTCATTGCTGCCGGGTGTCGGGCGCGCCACCGTGACCGTCGGCGCCGGAGTCGAAGGCGCGGCAGGAGAAGGCCCAAACGTCTGCCAAAGGAAACGAATCAGCAGAATGAGCATGACCGCGCCCAGGCCCGCTGCCAGATACACCTTTTTCTTATCTTCTGCCCCGACCTTGAGAGCCATCAGCGGTTCTCTCCTTCTGCGGGCGCCTCTTCCACCTGGGGCGGCGGCGCGGGCTGATTGCCGGAAGCATGAAGATATGTAGCCAGGCGCAAACGTAGATTCACCATGCCGCCCTGCGAACCGGTGAAAGTGAGCCCGTTGATCAGAAAAAATGTTTTGCTTCTTTCCAGACCGTTGATGAAATGCATGAGCGGCGCATACTCCCCACTCAGGCTGGCGTCCATGCGTACTTCGGCCAGACCGGGAAGTGCGGGTATCGGCGTGTAAGCCAGGCTGGTCAGCCGCACCGTATTCTTCGATGCCAGCTCATTGATGGCTGCGGAAATCGTCGAATAGGCGCTGGGAAAACGTGCGTCATAGAACTCATCCGCCTGGGTCCTTGAGAGGGATACCTTCTGCGGCAGTCCTTTCAGTGGACTCATCTCGATCTGCAGCGTGCGATAGGCCGCCTGCTCCTGCTGCAGCTGCTCCGCGCTCGAGTTGCGCAAGGTGCTCCAGGAGAGAAAGAGCCGGACGGCGAATACCAGGTTCAGAATCAGCAGCGCCGCCACCCCGGCGATGTGCAGGTTGAGCAGGCTAAACAGGTTGCCTTGCAGCTTCTTCATTTTGCGGCAACCTTTCTCGCCGTCCGATGTTTCCGGCTGGGTGTTGTGAAACCATGCGCTTTCGGCGTCTTCGGCGCCTCCTTGGT
>Ga0335072_10004981_pt1 | contig 19597 bp, 17 predicted proteins | sample Lox_Sample_21_FD_206725 | JGI IMG/M metagenome (GOLD analysis project Ga0335072, IMG submission 206725) | Soil microbial communities from Loxahatchee National Wildlife Refuge, Florida, United States - Lox_Sample_2.1 | ecosystem: Environmental > Terrestrial > Soil > Wetlands | place: USA...
CTGTTGCAGAATGTTATCGCCGGAATGCCGGGAAGGCAGGTCGTCATCGTGATGCGGCGCGCGCATCTGCACCCGGCTCAGGCGAGCGCAATCGAACGGCTGCTCGAAGTCGTACCGGACGCGATGCTCGTTTCGGCCCGCGAACCGTTCGATGCTCCGCTGTTCGCCGGCGCCAGGAATCTGGCGTGCATCTACAACGACACGGAGGTCAGTCTCGAAGGCCTTGCCGACGTGATGACTGCTGCCGCTGCAGACGCCTGACGCGGCGCTCCGCGCCGCTATCGGAACGCGTCTCTCTGCAGCAGTCGTGCGGGTCGAGCACCGCGGTAAGGTCGTTTTCGAGCACGCGTACGGTTCGACGCGTCGAGAAGACGGCGCACCCGTCTTCGTCGATACGCGATTCGATCTCGCCTCGCTGACGAAAATCGTCGTTTCGACCGTAGCGCTCGCGCACGCTGCACAGGGAGCGATCGAGCTGGATGCTGTGCTGACGGATCTCGTTCCGGAATGGCTGGGGACGCCGCACGCTCCGATTACGCTGCGCATGATTCTCGCGCACGACGCCGGCTTCGCATCGGGCGCGGATTACCGCGGCCTGCTCGAGAGCGGCGTTCGCGTCGAGGAGTACGCGCTGACGCGCGAGCTTGCGGCCGCGCCTCGAGAGCGGGTGATCTATAGCGATCTCGGCTTCATCGTGCTCGGCGTGCTTTTGGAGCGGCTGACCGCGCGCTCTCTGGAATCGATCGTTCGGGAAACGCTCTCGAGCTTCGGCACCACCTCGCTCGGCTTTCGGCCGCGCTGGCGCGAGCGCGCGGCCATTCCCGCGACCGAGCACGATGCATGGCGAGGACTCGTGCAGGGCAGCGTGCACGACGAGAAAGCTCATCTCATGGGCGGCGTCGCGGGGCATGCTGGCTTGTTCGGCGACGCCCGTGACGTGGCGCGTGTCGCAGAGATCTATCTGGGTGCGCTGCGAGGCGGCAACGGCGCGCCGCTTGGGATCGGCCTCGTGCGCGAGTCGCTCGTCGAGCAGGCCTCCGATCCGATCGCGCGTCGCGGTCTTGGCTGGGTGTTGCGAACGTCGGATGAGAACTCATGCGGGACGAAGATGGGATCGCGCGCCTTCGGACACACGGGCTTCACCGGGACATCGATGTGGTGCGATCCCGATCTCGACACGAGCGTCGTTCTGCTCACCAATGCGGTCCACTACGAGCGCGGCGATCTGCGCGCGCTGCGTGCCGCGGTTTGTGATGAGGCGATTGAATTCGTGGAGCGATGCGCGCGCTCGGCTTGATGTCGGGGACGTCGCTCGACGGGATCGATGCGGCGCTCGTAGAGTTGATGCCGCGTCCCGACGGATACGACCTGACGTTGCAGCGTTTCGTTAGCCAACCCTTCGAGCCGCGACTGCGCGAACGATTGGAAGCGGCGTTGCCGCCGCAGAGCGGAAGCACGGCCGCGGTCGCGCAGCTGCACGCCGACTTGGCTGCGGCATTTGCGACGACCGCGAGCGCAGTCCTGGAAGGGGATCGCGTCGACTTCGTCGCGACGCATGGGCTCACGCTCTATCACGACGGTCCGCGTTCGGCGACGCTGCAAATCGGACGCCCCTACGAGCTGCGCGATGCCCTGCATGCAACCGTCGTGTGGGATTTTCGTTCGGCAGATTGCGCGCTGGGCGGCTCTGGCGCGCCTCTCGTGCCGTTCGTCGATGCGGTCCTTTTCGCGTCGAGCGTGGAAGATCGCGTCGCCGTCAACATCGGCGGCATCTGCAATCTGACCATTCTTCCCCGCAACGCGAAGCCGAGCGACGTGCTCGCGTACGACGCCGGCCCGGGTACGATGCTGCTCGATGCGTTCGTCCGCGAACGCACGAACGAGACGATGGACTACGGCGGAAAACTGACCTCGAAGGGTCGCGTTGACGAGGAGCTGCTGGGAGCGTTGCTGGCGGATTCGTATTTTGCGCTCGATCCGCCCAAATCGACCGGGCGCGAACGGTTCGGCCGCCAGATCCTCGATGCGCATCGTTCCGCGCTCGACAGGCTCAGCCTGGAAGACGGCTGCGCAACGCTGGCCGCATTCACGGTGCGTCCGCTCGCGGATGGAATTCGTCGCTACGGCGGCGAGCATTCCCGCGTGATTCTCGGTGGCGGCGGTTCGCGCAACCCGGCGCTCGTGCAGATGCTGCGCAGTGCCCTGCGCAACGCCGCGCGCGTCGCGTCATCCGACGATTTCGGGATAAGTGCGGACGCAAAAGAGGCGGTGGCGTTTGCGATTCTCGGATACGAGACGTTGCGAGGCCGCCCGGCGAGTTTACCTCGCGTCACCGGTGCGCGCGCACCGGCGGTTCTCGGTTCGATCGTGCCGTATCAGTTGCCCGCGTTGCTCGCAAAAGTCGAGCGCGAAGGCGGAGCGACGCATCCTTAGCGTCGTCGGAGTGGACGCAGGTGCAACCAAGACGTCCGCCGCGCTCGCGCACGGAGCGCAGATCGTGCGGCGCGCAAAAGGCATCGGCGCAAATCCGACGGTCGTCGGCGTCGATGCGGCGGCGGACGTAATCCTGCGCGTGATTCGTGAAGCCTGCGGCAGCGAACCATCAGAAAGGATTGCGGCCATCTACCTCGGGGCTGCCGGCGCCGGAAGTCTCGACGTCGCGCGCGAGCTGGAATCGATCCTTCATGCGGCATACCCGTCCTCGGCGGTGCGCGCCGGCGACGACGTCGAGATCGCGCTCCGCGCGGCGATTCCGGATGGACCGGGCATCGTCGTCGTCGCGGGGACCGGATCGATTGCGCTCGCGATCGACCGCCGGAACGGCCGTCATCGCGCAGGCGGATTCGGATATCTGCTCGGCGATGAAGGGTCGGCTGCGTGGATCGGACTCGAGAGCGTGCGTTTGCTGAGCCGCGTCTACGACGCACGCGCGCGCGACGACGAAACGACCCGCATCGTCGCGCGGCATCTCGGCGTGAAAGATCGTCCTTCGCTCATCGGCGCCGTCTACGGCGAACGCATCGACGTCGTGCACATCGCGGCACTCGCACCGAGCATCATCGCCTTTGCGGGAAAGGGAAATCGCGCCTCAAAAGCGATCGTCGAACGCGCTGCGGGCGAGCTCGTAAGGCTCGTCAGCGAGGTTGCAGATGCTGCGCATCTCGCGGAAAGGCAACCGGTTGTCGCGACGTCGGGCGGCTTGCTATGCGAGGAGAACGCCTTGTCCGCCCTCACAAAAGCCGGGATCGAGACGGCAATTCCCGGCGCCCGTCTCGTTCGTGTCGCCGATCCCGTCGAGGGCGCGGTTCGCCTCGCGCTAAAGCTCGCGTGATGAGCCATGGCCCAAGCATGTGACGTGCTCGGGACGCGGGCCGATCCCGACGAGGTAGGCCGGGATACGGCGCAGCAAGGCGACTTTATCGAGAATGCGCAGAATCAGCGGCGGCTTGAAGTTTTGCGTCGTGTTCAGGATCTGCGTCATGCCGCGATTTTGAATGAGTATCTGAACGCCCTGAATCACTTTCGTCGGAAATTCACGCCGGCGCTGGACGGCGTTCAGATCGCTCATCCGCAACGTCCGGTTCTTCAGCGGACCGGCAAGAATGTTTGCCGCTGCGACGGCGTCCTGTATCGCGAGGTTGATCCCGACTCCGCCGATCGGCGACATGGCGTGTGCCGCATCGCCGATGAACAGCAAACCGGGACGGGCCCAGACGGGCAGCCGGTTGATGCTCACGGTCAACAGCTTGACGTCATCGAAGCTCTTCAGCTGATCGACGCGATCGATCAGATACGGCGTTAAGTCGGAAATCCGGTCGCGCAAGTATTGAATGCCGCGCGCCTTGAGATCGTCGATGCCGCCCTTTCGGATCACGAACGCACATTGATAATACTGGTCGCGCCCGATCGTTACGAGGATGCCGCCGGGCGCGATGCTGCCGAAGGTTTGCGGTGGGTCGGTGTTCTTGCGTGGGAGACGAAACCACAGAACGTCGATCGGCACGCCGAAGTCGCGCGGTCGCATGTGTGCCCGCTCGCGCAACGTCGAGTCGCGCCCGTCGGCACCTACGACCAGCGGCGCGCGAATTTCGAGCCTTCCCGATTGAGATTGCGCGCCAACGCCGACGACGGTCTCGTTTTCGAACAAGAGGTCCGTCGCTTCGGTTTTCATCTCCAGGCGAAACGTCGACAAACGCCGGCCGCGTTCCGCGAGGAAATCGAGAAAATCCCACTGCGGCATCATGCCGATGAACTTGCAGGGACCAGGCACGTGGCGAACGTCGACGACTCGCAGGTCGACGCCGGCAATGCGTGCGCCGATCTCTGAGATCTCGTCATGCTTGACCTTTAGAAATTCGTCGAGAAGTCCGAGCTCGGACATGACCGTGAACGTGGACGGATGGATCGTGTCACCGCGGAAATCGCGAAAGAAATCCTCGTGCTTCTCGAGCACCATGACGTCGACGCCGGCGCGCGCCAGAATATAGCCGAGCATCATGCCGGCGGGGCCGCCGCCGGCAATGCAGCATTGAGTGCTAGCGCTTTGCGGCGGCGTCGACTGCACGTGCGGCGTAGACTTCAGCCATCGCTGCCCGGTAGCGACCCGAAGCGAACACGTCCGAACGCGCTTCGATCCCCGCACCTGCATCGACGCATGCCGCTTTCAGAGCCGCCGCGTCGCCCGGAGCGACGCCGCTGAGGGCCCGCTCGACATTGGATGCGCGATACGCATGATCGCCGACGCCGGTGATTGCAACACGAGCCGCGCTGATCACCTTGCCGCTCAGCGTCAGGTTTGCGGCTGCACCGACGACCGCGTAGTGCGATGCGGGGTGAGGGAACTTCACGTACGCCGATTTCGGTGCCGATTTGAGCGTGACCTCAACGAGCACGGCGTCCGGCTCGAGCGCGGTCTCGAACATTCCGCGGAAGAAATCGGCCGCGCCGACCGTTTTCCTCCCGGAACGCGACTGCATCGTCAGTGAGGCGTCGAGCCCCAGCATGACGGCCGGATAATCGGCGGACGGATCGCCGTGCGCGCATGCGCCGCCGATCGTGCCGCGATTGCGTACTTGTGTGTCGCCGATTTGGCTCGCGGCGTCGGCGAGCGCGGGGACAATCTTGCGGACGCCGGGGTCGGCCGCGATGGCGGCGTGCGTCGCAAGCGCGCCGATCGTAATCGAATCGCCGGAGGCGGCGATGCCGTCGAGACCGGCGATGCGCGAGATGTCGATCAACATCGCGGGCGTCGCCAGACGCAGCTTCATCATGGGCAGCAAGCTGTGGCCGCCCGCGATGAGCTTGGCATCGGGTCCGTGCTCGGCGAGCAGCGCGAAGGCTTCATCGAGCGAGCGCGGCCGCGAGAAAGCGAAGGCTGCCGGAATCATAAGCCACCTGCCTGTTGGATCGCGTTCCAGATTTTCTCCGGTTTGAGCGGCATATCGACGTGCGTGATGCCGAAAGGCGCGAGCGCATCCATGACGGCATTCACGACAGCGGGCGTCGAACCGATCGTCCCCGCCTCGCCGACGCCTTTGACGCCGAGCGGATTGACGTCGGTCGGCGTAACCGTATGGTCGAGCTCGAAGTCGACCATATTCTCGGCACGCGGAACGGCATAGTCGAGCAACGTCCCGGTCAGCAGCTGTCCGTTCTCGTCGTAGACGACTTCCTCGAACAGCGCCTGCGCGGCGCCTTGCGCTATGCCGCCGTGAATCTGGCCGCCGACGATCATCGGATTGATGATCTTACCGCAGTCATCGGTCGCGAGATAACGCACGATCTTCGTCGAGCCCGTCTGGGGATCGACTTCGACGACGCAGATGTGGGTCCCGAAAGGATAGACGAAATTGGGAGGCTCGAAGCGACGCGTCGCGTCGAGTCCGGGTTCCAATCCGGGCGGCAGCTTGTCACCCATGAATGCAAGGAAGCCGGCCTCGGCGGTCGTCATCGTTTTGGACGGATCGCCTTTGACCATCATCTTACCGTCGCGGTACTCGACGTCGGCCGGGCTCGCTTCCCATTGGTGGGCGGCGATCTTCATGGCTTTCTCTTTGATCACGTCGATCGCCAGCTTGAGCGCTGCGCCGCCGACCGCGGTGCCACGCGAGCCGAACGTTCCGACGCCATACTGCACTTTGTCGGTATCGCCGTGCACCACGGTGATCGCTTCGAGCGGAACGCCGAGTTCGTCGGCGACGATCTGCGCGAACGTCGTTTCTTCCCCTTGCCCGTGCGGCGAGATACCGGTGAGCACGGTCACCGCACCCGTCGGCTCGACGCGAACCGTGGCCGAATCCCATCCGGCCGCCGGCATCGCCGCCGAAGGACCCATCCCGCAGACCTCAACGTAGGTCGACAGCCCGATACCGAGCAGCCGTCCGGCTTTGCGCGCGTCGGCTTGCTGTTTGCGCAGACCGGCGTAGTCCGCAGTCTTCAGCGCTTGATCCATCGTCGCTTCGTACTTGCCGGAATCGTAGGTGAGTCCCATCGCGGTCGTGTGCGGGAATCGCTCGGCTTTGATAAAGTTGCGCCGGCGCACTTCGACCGGGTCCAGATTGAGTTTGCGCGCGATCAGGTCCAGCGTACGTTCGATCAGATACGTCGCTTCCGGACGTCCGGCGCCGCGATATGCGTCCGTCGCCATCGTGTTGGTGAAGACGCCGATGCACTCGGTTGCGATGTTTTCGATCGCATAACACCCCGGCGCCATTAGGAGCGTCAACGTCGGAATGACGGGCGTGAGGAGCTGGAAGTATGCGCCGAGATTCGCCACCACGCGCAGACGCAAACCGAGTATCGTGCCGTCCTTCTTGACCGCGACCTCGACGTCGTCGACCTGATCGCGGCCGTGGATCATCGCGGCGAAGCACTCGGAGCGAGTCTCGCTGAATTTCACCGGACGGCCGAGCTGCATCGCAATCCAGCTGCAAGCGATCTCCTCGGCGTAGACGTTGAGTTTGGCACCGAAGCCGCCTCCAACTTCGGGTGCGATGACGCGGATGTGATTCTCGGGCAGGCTGAGCGCGACCGCGAGCTGCGTGCGCACCAGATGCGGAATCTGCGTCGAGGTCGTCAACGTCAAGCTTTCCTCGCCGGGATTCCATTGAGCGAGAATTGCACGCGTTTCAACCGGTACCGGCGCCAGACGCTGATTGACGAAACGTTGCTTGATGACCACGTCGGCCGATTTGAATGCCGCATCGACGTCGCCGGCGGCGATCGGAAGCCTGAACGCGACGTTCGTTCCGAACTCCGGGTGGACGAGCGTCTTACTTTCGAGGGCTTGCATCGGATCGACGACGACGGGGAGTTCGTCGTACGTTATCTCGACGAGGTCGGCGGCGTCGCGTCCCGTGTACGGGTCCGACGCGATGACGACGACGACGGGCTCACCGACGTAGCGAACTTCTCCGTCGGCAAGCGGCGGGTGGGCCGGAACGTGAAGCTCCGCCATCTTATGCGCCGTCGGCAAACCCTTCACGCCGCCTCGGCTCAGGTCGTCGCCATCGTAGACGGCAACGACACCCGGTTGACTTTTGGCGAGGCTCGTATCGATTGCGCGAATCTTCGCGTGCCCGTACGGGCTTCGCACGAAGGTTGCATACAAGGTGCCGATCGTCTTGAAATCGTCGGTGTAGCTTGCGCGCCCGGTGATGAGACGCGGGTCCTCGCGGCGACGAATCCGCGCCCCGACCATCGTCGTGAATGCCATTACTTTTTCACCGCCTTCGCGGCCGCTTTGACCGCGCGCACGATGTTGTGATAGCCGGTGCAGCGGCAGATGTTTCCACCCAGCCCTTCCCGGATCTGTTCGTCGGTGGGATCGGGATTGCGCGCGATCAGATCGACGGAAGCCATGATCATGCCGGTGGTGCAGTACCCGCACTGCAGTCCGTGCTCGTTCCAAAACGCTTCCTGCATCGGGTGGAGTGCGCGCGACGTTCCGATGCCTTCGATCGTCGTCACCCCTCGGCCGTCGGCTTGCACGGCGAGAACCGTACAGCTCTTGACCGACCGTCCGTCGAGCAGCACCGTGCATGCTCCGCAGCTCGAAGTGTCGCACCCGATGTGCGTTCCGGTGAGTCCGAGGCGCTCGCGAAGCATATGCACGAGTAGAAGGCGAGGTTCGACGGTAAGCGATCGTCGTTCACCGTTCACTTCGACTTCAATCGTCGTTTGCGCGGGCGCGGAAGAAATAGAAGGTTTCGTCTGCATCGACGCACTCCGATATCACACGCGTTGGGTCCGCAAACTCGCACCCGTGGAGAGGAAAATCCTTCCTGGGCGCGGAGCCTGGAATGAGACGCAATGATCGACATTCTGGATACGCTGGAGCGCTGGCAGGGCGACGGGCGCCGGGTCGCAATCGCGACCGTCGTCGGCGTGGAGTTCTCGGCTCCGCGCGATCCCGGCGCAGCGATGGCCGTGAACGATCGCGGCGAGGTTACTGGTTCGGTAAGCGGCGGCTGCGTCGAAGGCGCTGTATACGAAGAGGCGCAGGACGTGCTGCGCACGGGACGCGCACGACTGGTTACCTACGGCATCAGCGACGCCGACGCGATTTCGGTCGGTCTTACATGCGGCGGAACGATTCATGTCTTCGTCGAGATGCTCGACCCGGAAATCTTGCGGCGTGTCGCGGTCGCGGTACGTGCGGACGAGCCGGTTGCGCTCGCGATCGGGATCGACGGATCGATCGTCGGGCGCGAACGCATCGTCACGGGTGACGGCGAGACCTCCGGTTCCATGGGTAACGACGGTCTCGATCACGCCGTGACCGGCGAAGCGCGCGCGCTGCTTGCGGCCGGTGACACCGTGATTCGCACGTTCGGCGCCGAGGGCGAACCGGTCGGCGTCGACGTGCGCATCTTCATTCGCTCGTTCGCACCGAAACCAAACATGTACATCTTCGGAGCCATCGACTTCTCGCGCGCCATGGTCCACGTCGCACGGGATCTCGGCTATCGCGTGAGCGTCATCGATGCCAGGCCGATCTTCGCGACTCGCCAGCGCTTTCCGCACGCCGATGACGTCGTCGTCGCATGGCCGGACGAGTTCTTGTCGCGCGCGCCGATCGACGAGCGGACCGCGCTCGTGATCCTGACCCACGATGCAAAGTTCGACATCCCTCTTTTGCAGGTCGCGCTGCGCACGAAGGCCGGCTACATCGGTGCGATGGGCAGCCGCCGCACGCATGCTGAGCGTATCGAGCAGCTGCGTAACGCCGGAGTGACGGAGGCGGAGATGGAGCGAATCCATGCGCCGATCGGTTTGGACATCGGTGCGCGCACGCCCGAAGAAACGGCGATATCGATTGCGGCCGAGATCATCGCGATGCGGGCCGGACGTAAGGGCGGCAGCCTTTCGAAAGGGTCGGAGCCGGTCCATGGCTCGCCGCGCTCTCCGATCGCCGCGCGATGATCATCGAGGATTCTTTCGAGGTTGCGGCACCCGTGGATCGCGTTTGGCCCGTGCTCAAAGACATTCCTCGCGTTGCGAGCTGCATACCCGGCGCAAAGATCACCGAGACGATCGACGATCGCACGTATCGTGCCAACGTCGGCATCAAGGTCGGACCGGTTAGCGTCAGCTATGACGCAACGATCGTCATCGAGCAGCTCGACGACGCGGCGCATCAGGCGCGATTCTCGGTGAGCGGCAACGAAACGCGCGGCCGCGGAGGCGTGCGGGCCGGCGTGTCTTTCGACGTCGAGCCTGCGGGAACGGGATCGCGTGTGAGGCTGCGCGCCGACGCGAAGATCAGCGGCGTGATCGCGACGGTCGGCGGCCGCTTGATCGAGGGCGTCGCGAAAAAACAGATCGCAACGTTTGCGGAAAATTTGAGCAAACTTTTGTGACCCAAGGCCTGCCCCCGACCGAAGCGGTCGACCAGGCGACGCGCGGTCTGGATCGCATGCCGACCATCGATCTCGTCACGACGCTGATCGACGCGCAGCAGCGCGCCTTCGACGCCGTGCGTCAGGCCGCACCGCAAATTGCGCGCGCAGCCGACGCGATCGCCGCGCGGCTGCAAGGTGGTGGAACCTTGCATTACGTCGGTGCGGGGACGAGCGGCCGGCTCGGCGTTCTCGACGCGGCCGAGCTGCCGCCCACGTTCGGCGTATCGCAGCTGGTTGCGCGGGCGCACATCGCGGGTGGGGCCGCGGCGTTGACGACCGCGGTCGAGGGTGCGGAAGACGATGCGCGCGGATTCGACGCGGAGATTTGCTCGAAGGACGCCGTCATCGGGATATCTGCAAGCGGTGCCGCACCGTTCGTGTGCGCGAGCCTCGAGCGCGCCAAGGCCAGGGGCGCGTTGACCGTGGCAATCACGAGCGCGCCCGATTCGCGATTGACGAAGGATGCCGATATCGCGATCGTCACGCAAACGGGCGCGGAGCCCCTGGCCGGATCGACGCGCATGCTTGCCGGGACCGCGCAAAAGATCGTCCTGAGCGCGCTGTCGACCGCGGTGATGGTGCGCTTGGGAAAGGTCTACGACAACTTGATGGTCGACGTCGTCGCAACAAATGAAAAGCTGCGCCGTCGTGCGCTGCGTTTGGTTAGCGAGCTGGGCGGCGTGAACGAGTCGCGCGCTCGCGAACTGCTCGAGCAGTCCGGCGGCAGCGTCAAACGCGCAGTCGTGATGCAGCGGCTCGGCGTCGATGCCGAAGCCGCGCAGACGTTGCTCGGGCTCAAGGGCGAGTCGCTGCGCGAGGTACTCGCGGCGGCCCCTAAACCGTAAAGCCGAGAGCCTCGAGCATCGCGAAGTCGTCGGCATCCGCGCGGCCCTGCGTCGTGAGATAATTCCCGAGAATCAATCCGTTCGCACCGGCTTGCATCCCGAGAGCCTGCATGCCGCGCAACGTGATCTCGCGCCCGCCCGCCAAACGAATCAGGGCGCTCGGCAGCGCGAAGCGCGTGAGCGCGATGAACTGCAGCGCTTCGTTGGGTTCCAGAACCGGTCGCCCGGCCAGCGGCGTCCCGGGCCGGGGATTGAGAAAGTTGACGGGAACCTCTTGCGGCTGCAGCTCCTGGAGCGCCAGCAAGAAATCGATGCGATCGTCCAGCGTCTCACCCATGCCGATGATTCCGCCGCAGCAAAGCTCGAGTCCGTATGACTTCACGAGCCCGCACGTCTCCCAGCGTTCCTGATACGTGTGCGTCGTGCAGATCGACGGGAAGTATCGCCGGGACGTTTCCAGATTGTGATTGACCTTGTCGACGCGCGCATCACGAAGCGCGCCGACGTCTCCTTCGGTGAGAATGCCGAGCGAGACGGCGATCCGCAACGGAAGCTCGGCTTTTATCTTCGCCGTTGCTTCGATAACTCGCTCGAGCAGTCTGGGGGACGGCCCGCGAACGGCGACGACCATGCAGAATTCGGTCGCGCCGCGCCTTGCGGCGTCGCGCGCCGCCCCTAAGAATTCCTCGACGCTCGAAAGCCGCTCGGGTTCGACGTCGGTCGCGTAGCGTGCGGCTTGAGAGCAGAACGAACAGTCCTCGGAGCAGCCTCCCTTTTTCGCGTTGTAGAGAATCTCGAGTGAGACGTGCTTTCCGCTTGCAGCGTCGCGCACTTCACCCGCAAGCGCCAAAAGCTCCGGGATCCGTTCGGCGGGCCAGTTTGCCATCTCGCGCAGCGTCGGCTCGCGCAAAGGCAGACGATCGATGACGCTCATCGGATCGCGCGCACGGGTTTACGCCGCCAAACCAGCTCGTAAAACGCGAACTGAAGCGTGACGTTCACGATGAAGGCTGCCGGGTAGCCGTACCACACGCCCGAGAGGCCGATGTGATGCGAGAGATACCATGCGACGGGCACCTCGATTCCCCAGATCGAGAAGATCGAGATGAGCATCGGGACCAAAACCGTCCCGCTCGAGCGGACGATACCGGAGATGACGGTTGCATTACCAAAGATTGCATAGCTCCAGAGCGTGATGTTGAGCAGTTCCCGCGCGATGTGGTGCGTATGCTCGCTGGTCAGGAACATCCCGAGAATCACATTCGCAAAGGCGTACACGATAAAGATCAGCGCTCCCTCTATGACGTAGTTGAGCGCGATGCCGGATCGAATGACGGGCCCGATCAGCTCCGCGCGCCCTGCGCCGATCGACTGCGCGCCGAAGATCGACGCCGCGATGCCGATCGAGAGTGCCGGGAATTGCACGTAGCTGCCGATCTGATTGACGGCTGCGTACGCGGCGGTGGCATCGGACCCGAACCGGTTGACGAACGTGATCACGGCGATCTCAGCCAGGGATACCATGATCATCTGCACGCCCATCGGCGCGCCGAGCCGCAGCAGCGTCGATACCAGCCGCGCATTCGGAAGCATCGTTCGCAGCAGCTCGCGGCTCGGCGCAAGCGGATTGCGTTCGCGCACCAGCGTCATTCCGAGAATGACGAGCGTGAGCGCGGTTGCGATCAGATTCCCGGCGGCGCCCGCTACGACGCCGAGCTTCGGCAACCCAAACCAGCCCAAGATCAGCGCCGGCGTGACCACCATCGTGAGCGCCGTGCTTACGATCAAGGAGTAGAACGGTGTTTTCGAGTCTCCGGTGCCACGTAGGAACGTCGAGTACAAGAGATAGGTGAAGAGCAGCGGAAAGCCGCCGAAAGAAACACGCGCGTAGGCGGCGGACATGTCGAAGATGTCGGCGGGCGTACCGATCAGATGCAAGAGAGGTCGTACGAAGATCGCGCACAACGCCCCCGCGATCACGCCTAGCGAGAGTCCGACACCGAGCGTCGTTCCGGCGACGCGTCGCATGCGCTCCGAATCGCCTGCGCCGTGAGCTTGACCGATGAGAATGCTGCTCGCGTTACCGATGCCGATCAAGAACGAGATCATCAAAAAAATGATCGGAAACAGATTTCCGGCCGCGGCAAGCGCCTGTGGTCCGAGAAATCTCCCCAGATAAATGAAGCCGACCGTTTGCCCGAGCGACTGCAGCACGTTGCTTAGCATCAACGGGATGAGAAAGATCAGCAGCGATTGCCAAATCGGCCGCGAATCGTCCAGCGGCGAAGGTCGTCGCGTTTGGCGCATGTCCCGATCGACGATGGCCCGGCTGCTTGAGGTTATGCGGCCAACCGTAGCGCCAGGCGGACCGTCGTACCGTCCTCGGTTCGCTCCAACTGGACGTCATCGCTGAGCGCGTACATCAGCGTCAGACCGCGCCCACGATCGGAAAGCACGTCGAAACCCGCCGGCGGCTCGAGTTTCGGAAGCCACATGCCTTGGTCGCTGATCTCGACCGTAATCGAATTGATCCGGCGGCGCGCACGCAAGAAGAATTCATCGCTCCCGAGCGCTCCCGCATGCTCGATCGCATTGTTGACGGCTTCGCCGACGGCAACTTGCAGGTCGAAGCGGCGCTCTTCGTCGATTCCGGCTTCGTTGACGATACGGGTGATGATGTGCCGTGCACGCCGCGCAGATGCGGGGTTCGCGGGCAAGCTGACCTCGATCTCGCGCAGCGGTGTCTGCGCCGTCGATACCGTCAGCAGCGCGATGTCGTCGCGTTGACGCCCCACGATCGTGCTCGCGACCAGCGATAGGGCCGAGCGTTGCTGTGTCCCGCGCGCTTGACGCGAAAGCGCAGCCTTCATCCGTTCTTCGGCGGCTTGCAGGTCGCGATCCGATTCGATCAGGCCGTCGGTGTAAAGGGCGAGGATGGAACCCGGCGACAACGTGATCGTGCGGGTTTCCCATCCGGTCGGAACGCCGCTCATCATGCCTATACCGAGAGGGATTCCGATTCCATCCAGCGCGCGAACCGCGCCATCAGCAGTCGCCAAGAGCGGCGGCGGGTGGCCCGCCGACGCGTAGCTCAGCCGCAGCGTCAAACGATCGAGGACGCCGAACAACGCCGTTACCATCGTTTTGGGATCTGAAAGCTCGACGGCGGCATTGGCGTGATGCAGAACGCGCGCGGGCTCGAGCTCTTCGATCGCGGCGGAGCGCAGCGCTTCGCGCACGCGTCCCATCAGCACCGCTGCTTCGAGGCCGTGCCCGCCCACATCGCCGATCGAAAAAGCGATTCGGCCGTCACCCAGATCGAACGCGTCGTACCAATCGCCGCCGACGTTGGCTTCGTCGGTATCCGGTTGATACACGGCATCCAGCGAGAAACCCGGCACGTGCGGAAGCATCGGCGGAAGGAGGGCGCGCTGCAGCGTATCGGCGATGCGGCGTTCGCGCTGGTAAAGCTCTGCGTATGCTTCTTCGCTTCGCTTTTGATGGTCGATGTCGGTGCACGTCCCGAACCAGCGCGCAATGCGTCCTTGTTTGTCGCGCACGGGGTTGGCGCGGGTAAGAAACCACCGGTACGCGCCGTCGTGGCGCCGGAAGCGCAGCTCGGCCTCGAAGGCGCTTCCGAGCAGAATGGCCGTTCGCCAATTGTGCAGCGTATCCGAGAAATCGTCGGGATGCACGGCGCGCAGCCAACCCTCGGCAAGCGATTGCTCGCGGTCCATGCCGCTATAGTCGTACCAGCGCTGATTGAAGAAAATCGCGTAGCCGTTCGGACGCGTCGCCCAGACGATCGTCGGCAGGGCTTCTGCGATCTGCCGCCACTCGGGCAGGTGCGGCGCGCCGCCTACGTTCGCTGGCATAACTCGATCAAGACCCCGCCGGTCGACTTGGGATGCAGGAAAGCGATGAGATTCCCATGAGCACCCTTGCGCGGCGTTCGATCGATCAGCTGGATTCCGGCGCCGTGGAGGCGCGACAACTCAGCCGGCAGATCCGGGACGCGATACGCGGTATGGTGCAGTTTCGTTGGAGCATCTCCTCGGTAACGAGCGATGGCGGAGCTTGGGTCGAGAGGGCGCAGCAATTCGATGACTGCATCGCCGGCACGCAAACCGACCGCTTCGACGCCTTGATCTGCAATCGTTTCGCGGTACACTTGTTCGAATCCCAAAACGTCGATGTAAAGCTTTAACGTAGCGTCCAGATCGGCGACCACGATCGCGACGTGGTCGATGGGATACGAATTCACGCGACGACCTCGCCGGCAGTGTAGCGGCCGAAGACGCCGCGCAGGACGTTCGAGATCTCGCCGACCGTTGCGCCTGCATCGAGCGCCTCGACGAAGGCCGGCATCAAGTTGGCGGTCCCTTCGGCGGCTTTACGGACGTCGTCGAGTCGGGCGGCGGCGCGACCGGCGTCGCGCTCGGCACGATAGCGGCGCACGTTTTCGATCTGATCGCGCTCGAGCGATGAATCGACGCGGTGCAAGCGCACCGGAACGCCGTCGCTGGAATCGGTAAACTTGTTGACGCCGACGACGACTTGCTTGCCCTCTTCGATGGCGAGCTGCGCGCGATAGGCGGATTCGGCGATGCGGCTTTGCATCCAGCCGCTCTCGATGGCGCTCACGCTCCCGCCTTCACGGTCCACGTCCGCGATCAGCTCCCTTGCCCGTTCGGCGATCTCGCGTGTCATTGCCTCCACGTAGTACGAGCCGGCAATCGGATCGACGACGTCGGCGACGCCGCTTTCGTACGCGATGATTTGTTGGGTTCGTAACGCCGTGCGGACCGAGTCTTCGGTCGGCAATGCCAGCGCCTCGTCCTTGGCGTTCGTATGCAGCGATTGCGTCCCGCCCAGAACGGCAGCGAGCGCTTGAATGGTGACGCGAACGATATTGTTTTCGGGTTCCTGCGCCGTTAGGGTTGAGCCGCCGGTTTGGGTGTGAAATCGCAGCATCTGCGAGCGTGCGTCGTTCGAGCCGAACTCGTCGCGCACGATCGTCGCCCACAGCGTTCGCGCGGCGCGGAATTTCGCGATCTCTTCGAAGAAATCGTTGTGCGCGTTCCAGAAAAAGGAGATGCGCGGGGCGACGTCCTCGACGCTCAGGCCGCTCTCGAGAGCGGAACGCAGATACGCCTTTGCGTTAGAGAGCGTGAAAGCGACTTCTTCGACCGCCGTCGACCCGGCTTCGCGAATGTGATAGCCCGAGATCGAGATCGTATTCCACTGCGGCACCTCACGCGCGCAGTATGCCATGACGTCAGTGACCAGACGCATTGAAGGACGAGGCGGAAACATGTAGGTTCCACGCGCCGCGTATTCTTTGAGCACGTCGTTTTGCACGGTCCCGCCCAGCTTTGCGAATGGGATTCCGCGCCGGCGAGCGACGGTGAGATACGTCGCCAAGATGATCGATGCCGGTGCGTTGATCGTCATCGAAACGGTGACTTTGTCGAGTGGAATCTCGTCGAACAGTCGTTCCGCATCTCGAACGCCGTCGATCGCGACGCCGACTTTGCCGACCTCGCCGCGCGCTTCGAGTGCGTCCGAATCGTAGCCGAGCTGGGTCGGAAGGTCGAACGCTACGGACAAACCCGTCGTTCCCTGTGAGAGCAGATAGCGATAGCGCGCATTGGATTCTGCTGCGGTGCCGAAACCCGCATATTGCCGCATCGTCCACAGGCGGCCGCGGTACATGTCGGAGCGGATTCCGCGCGTGAATGGGAACGTGCCGGGCGGAGCGGCCTCCCCGGGAGCGTCGCTTGCGTCGTAGACCGGCTCGAGGGGGATACCGCTGGCGTTGATGTCGCGTGCCATATTAATTGAAGGTAACCAGTATTGCGCCCGTTTCGACGGTTTGTCCGGGACTGACCTTGACCTCGGCGACCGTCCCCGCACGCGACGAGCGGATCTCGTTCATCATTTTCATCGCCTCGATCACGGCAACGAGCGCGCCGGACTCGACGGATTCACCGACGCGTACCTTTATCTCCACGACGACACCGTGCATCGGCGCGACGACGGCGTTCTCTGCTGATGCGGCTTTGCCGCTGCGGCTCTCGAGCTTGGGTGGACGGCGGCGTGGAGTGCCCGCCCCCGAGGCTTGCGGCCGATCCAGCATGCGAACGCGAAAGAGCTTGCCATTGACCTCGATGCGGACCACCGAGTCATTCGCCGATTCGGTCTCGCCACCGGCTGTCGGCTCGGGCCTCTCGACGGCGATCGCGGCCGCAAACGGTTCGAGCGTCGCGGTACCGTACGTCGCATCGCGCACCGACGGCTCGTCGACCAGCGCGCGCAAGAGCGGAATCGTCGTCGCGACGCCTTCGATGACGAACTCATCGAGCGCTCGGCGGAGACGCGCTCGTGCCTGCTCGCGCGTCGGCGACCAAACGACGAGCTTTGCGATCAACGAATCGTAATCCGGGGTGATCGTCATCCCGCTGAACGCCGCGGAGTCGACGCGAATCCCCGGACCCCCGGGCTCGCGATAGCGCGCAATCGTACCGGGAGCGGGGGCAAAGTTGTTCGCGGGGTCTTCGGCATTGACGCGCACTTCGATCGAGTGTCCGCGCAGCTCGATCCTGTTTTGTTCGTAACCGAGCGGTTCGCCGGATGCCACTCGAATCTGCTCCCGCACGAGGTCGAGCCCGGAGATCATCTCGCTGACGGTATGCTCGACTTGAATGCGCGTGTTCATCTCTAAAAAGAAAAACTCGTTGCCGCTGACGAGGCACTCGATCGTCCCCGCGCTGTCGTAACCGATCGCCTTGGCGGCGCGCAGGCCGGCTTCGCGCATCGCGCGGCGCACGCTATCGCCGATCGAGGCCGGCGTTTCTTCCCAGATCTTCTGGTGGCGGCGTTGCAGCGAGCAGTCGCGCTCGCCGACGTGCACGACGTTGCCGTGCTTGTCGGCCAAGATTTGCAGCTCGACGTGCTTCGGATTATCGAGATAGCGCTCGGCATAGATCGTCGCATCCTTGAAATAGGCTTCAGCTTCGCGTTTGGCGACGGTCAACGCCGATTCGATCTCGCTCTCAGAACGCGCGACGCGCAGTCCTTTTCCGCCGCCGCCGGCTGCGGCCTTGAGCGCGAGCGGCAAACCGAACTCCCTTGCTGCCCGCTTGGCGTCTTCGAGGTCCACGATCGGGTCCAAGCGCCCCGGGACGACAGGTACGCCGGCTTTCACCATGGCAGCGCGCGCGCGCAACTTGTCGCCCATCGCGTCGATCGCGTCCGGATGCGGTCCCACCCACACGAGGCCGGCATTGATGACGCTGCGCGCAAAGTTCGCGTTCTCGGCGAAGAAGCCGTAGCCCGGATGCAGCGCATCCGCGCCGGCGCGCTTCGCGACATCCAATATCTTATCGGAATTCAAGTAGCTCTGTGCGGGCGAGGAACCACCGAGCGCAAACGCTTCGTCGGCATATCGCACGTGCAGAGCGTCGCGATCGGGATCGCTGTAGACGGCGACGGTCGCGATCCCCATCTCCTTGGCCGTGCGCATCACGCGTAGCGCAATCTCGCCGCGATTAGCGACTAAGAGCTTCTCGATCGCCATTCGTCATTCCGAGCGAAACCGGGACAGCCCCAGTCTCTTCCACTGAGTCTCCAGCGCGATGCCGCGGGCACCGGTTCGCGTCGTTCTTCGAGCATCGACAAGGCTGCCGCGATCGCCGCGGCCTCTTCGTTGCTGGGCGCCGGCTTGATCTCGATCTTGCTCAAGACTTCTGCTCGAACGTCATCCCCATCGCATGGTAACCGGCGTCGACGAAATGTACGTCGGCGGTTACGGCCTTCGAGAGATCGCTTGCCAGATACACGGCGGTGTTGCCTACGTCCTCCGCGGTGACGTTGCGGTGCAGCGGCGCCGCGGCGCCGACCGCGTCGAGCATCGAGGAGAAGCCTTTGACCTGACGCGAGCTGGCGGTCTTGATCGGTCCGGCCGAGATCGCGTTGACGCGAATGCCGCGTTCACCGAGGTCGTACGCGAGATAGCGGACGATCGACTCGAGTGCGGCCTTGGCGATGCCCGCGATGTTGTAATTCGGAACGATGGAGGTCGAGCCGTAATACGTTAGGGCCATGACGCTGGCGTTGTCGTGCAGCGTCGCGCGGAGCGCTGCAACGAGCGCGATCAGCGAGTACGACGAGATGTCGAGCGCCAGCGAAAATCCCGAGCGTGACGTGTCGTAGACCTTTCCGGCTAGATCTTCTTTGTTGACGAAGGCAATCGAGTGAACGAGCGTGTCGATGCCGCCCAACTCGCGCTCGACGTCGTCCGCGAGGCGCCGCAAATCTTCGTCGGAGGTGACGTCGCACGGCCAGCATGGGGCGCCGTCGAGCTCGGTTGCGAGCTTGCGGACTTCATCCTCGACGCGCTCGCCTTGATAGATGAAGGACAAACGGGCTCCGTGCTCGTGCAACGCACGCGCAATCCCGGTTGCGATCGACCACCGGTTTGCGACGCCGGTAACGAGCGCAGTCTTCCCCTCCAAGAGCTTCACAGCGGCGTCTATTGCGAGGGGCTCGTCCAAAATCCCGTGGGGTCGGCCATCCGAATGGCTTTGCGCTCAGCATCGCTGGGCTCGGCTGTGTGCTGCGTTCCCCGGAAATCGAGCGAAAATCCGGTCTCGGCCCGAACGCGTTCATGCGTGACGCCGGGATGCAGCGAGATGACGCGCGGCGGGCCTGAATTGAGCGCAAAGACTCCGAGCGTCGTGATGAGCGTAACGGGCCCTTTGGGATGCGAGGTTACGTACGCGACGCGCTCGACGAAACGCCGGCGCTCGTGCTCCATGATGAAAACGCAACGCCGTGCGTGCGCGGCAA
>Ga0335072_10004982_pt1 | contig 19594 bp, 17 predicted proteins | sample Lox_Sample_21_FD_206725 | JGI IMG/M metagenome (GOLD analysis project Ga0335072, IMG submission 206725) | Soil microbial communities from Loxahatchee National Wildlife Refuge, Florida, United States - Lox_Sample_2.1 | ecosystem: Environmental > Terrestrial > Soil > Wetlands | place: USA...
CGGCTGCTGCGCGACGATTCCTACGCCGCCGCGCGGCCCGGCCTGGCGCTCCGGCTCGGACAGGTGCTGGCCGCGATCCACCGGGTCGATCCGGACGCGGTCCCCGGCCTGCCTCGGGCCGACGCGCTCGGCGAGACGCTCCGGCTCTACCGGGAGTTCGACGAGCCGAGGCCGGCGCTGGACATCGGCCTGCGCTGGCTGGACGAGCACCGGCCGCCGGCCCGGCCGGACGCGCTGGTCCACGGGGACTTCCGCACCGGCAACCTGGTCGTGGCCGCTGACGGGCTGCGCGGGGTGCTCGACTGGGAGCTCGCACACCGCGGCGACCCGATGCAGGACCTGGGCTGGCTGTGCACCAAGGCGTGGCGGTTCGGGTCACCCAGCCCGGTCGGCGGCTTCGGCACCAGGGACGACCTGATGGCGGGCTACGCCGACGCCGGCGGGGTCCCGCCGGACGAGGCCACCCAGCGGTGGTGGGAACTGTTCGGGACGGTGCGCTGGGCACTGCTCTGCCGCCGCCAGGCGGCGCGCTACCTGGCCGACGGCGAGCGGTCGATCGAGCTCGCCGTGCTCGGCCGCCGGGTCTGTGAGCAGGAATACGACATCCTGCTGGCGCTGGGCCACGCGGCGCCGCTGCCGTCGGTCAGCGACCCGCTCGACGCCGCCGGGCCCGCCCCGGCCGGGCCGCACGACCGTCCCGGCGGCCCCGAGCTGCTGCGCGCCGTCCGCGAGTTTCTCATCGCCGAGGTCGCCCGGTCCGAGCCGGTGCTGGCGTTCCAGGCCCGGGTCGCGGCGAACGCGCTGCGCATCGCCGAGCGCGAGGCGATGCTCGCCGCCCGGCACGCGCGCGACCACAGGGCCCGGCTCGCCGCCCTCGGCTGCGGCAGCGACGCGGCGCTGTGCGCGGCCATCCGGGACGGCTCCCTTGACCACCGGTTCGACGAGGTCGTCGCCGCGGTCCGCGCCACGATCGTCGACAAGCTCACCGTCGCCAACCCGGCCCACCTGACGCTCCCCGGATAGAGGGTGTACCCGTGGACTTCAACCTCCCCGAGGACCTGCAGCGGTACCTGACCGAGCTGGACGAGTTCATCGAGCGGGAGATCCGGCCGCTCGAACAGGCCGGCGACAACATCCGCTTCTTCGACCACCGCCGCGAGGACGCCAGGACCGACTGGGACCGCGGCGGGCTGCCCAGCCGCGAGTGGGAGGCGCTGCTGGCCGAGGCCCGGCGCCGGGCGGACGCCGCGGGGCACTACCGCTACGCGTTCCCGCGCCAGTACGGCGGCCGGGACGGCACCAACCTGGGCATGGCCGTGATCCGCGAGCACCTGGCCCGCCGCGGCCTCGGCCTGCACTGCGACCTGCAGAACGAGCACGCGATCGTGGGCAACAACGTGGGCCTGCTGCTGATGCTGCACTACGGCACGCCCGAGCAGCGAGAGGAATGGGTTGACGATCTCGCGGCGGGACGGCGTCACTTCGCTTTCGGCATCACCGAACCTGAGCATGGCAGCGACGCCACGTTCATGAACACTCATTCTGAACGCTCCGGTGCGGGGTGGATGATCAACGGCGAGAAGACCTGGAATACGGGCGTCCACACCGCCTCCCATGACCTGGTCTTCGCCCGGACCGGCGGGACCCCGGGCAGTGCCGAGGGCATCACCGCGTTCCTGGTCCCGGTCGACGCGGCCGGGTTCGGTGTCGAGGAATACCTGTGGACGTTCAACATGCCGACCGACCACGCGCGGGTCCGGCTGACCGACGTCTGGGTCCCGCAGGCCGCCGTGTTCGGCGGCGAGGGGCGGGGCCTGCAGGTCGTGCAGCACTTCTTCAACGAGAACCGGATCCGGCAGGCCGCCTCCAGCCTGGGCGCCGCGCAGTTCTGCATCGACCGGTCGGTCGAGTACGCCAAGACCAGGTCGCCGTTCGGCAAGCCGCTCGCGGCCAACCAGGCGATCCAGTTCCCGCTGGTCGAGCTGCAGACGCAGGCCGAGATGCTGCGCGCGCTGATACACAAGACCGCCTGGGGCATGGACACCCGCGGCCCGTTCTCGCAATCCGAGCGGGTGTCCATGTGCAATTACGTGGCCAACCGGCTGTGCTGCGAAGCCGCCGACCGGGCGATGCAGGTTCACGGCGGTCTCGGCTACTCGCGGCACCAGCCGTTCGAGCACATCTACCGGCATCACCGCCGGTACCGCATCACCGAGGGCACCGAGGAGATCCAGATGCGCCGGGTGGCCGGCTACATGTTCGGGTTCATGCGCCAGCGCGAGCCCAAGGGCGTCGTCGCGGGCTAGGGCGGGCGGGCTGCGGTGGGCTAGGGTCCCTGGCGCAGGTCACGCAGGACCAGCGCGGTCTCCAGGGCCGCCAGCACCGCGTCCCAGCCCTTGTCCTCCGCCGCGCCCTCGCCGCCGCAGCGGTCCATGGCCTGGGCCATGGTGTCGCAGGTCAGCACGCCATTGCCGACCGGCGTGCCGGTGTCGAGCGGCACCCGGGTCAGCCCGTAGGTGACCGACTCGCACACGTAGTCGAAGTGCGGGGTGCCGCCGCGGATGACCGCTCCGAGACAGGCGACCGCGTCGAAATGGCGGGCGAGCTCGGCCGCGACCACGGGCAGCTCGACCGCGCCGGGCACCCGGACCACCCGCGGCTCGCCGATGCCGCACGCGGCCGCCGCGGCGACCGCCCGGTCCACCAGGCAGCCGGTCACCTCGGGGTGCCAGCGGGTCGCGGCGATGGCCAGGCTGAGCCCGGCCGCCTCGACCACCCGCCCGTCCGGGCGTCCCTCGCCGCTCACCGGGCCTCCGTCGCGGGCGTGGCGGCGGGAGCGGGGGCCGGGGCCGCCGGGGCGACCGGGAGCGTTGTCGCGCTCGGCACGAACAGGTCATCGAGCTGATGTCCGAGCCGGTCGCGCTTCGCCATGAGATACCGCAGGTTGTCCTCGGTGGCGGCGACGGGCAGCGACACCCGGCCGGTGATCTCGATGCCGAAGCCGAACAGCCCGGCCAGCTTGGCCGGGTTGTTGGTGAGCAGCCGCAGCCTGCGCACGCCGAGGTCGGCGAGCATCTGCGCGCCGGTCGAGTACTCCCGGGCATCGGCCGGCAGGCCGAGCTCGAGGTTGGCGTCCACGGTGTCGGCACCGGCGTCCTGGAGCTGGTAGGCACGCAGCTTGGACAGCAGCCCGATCCCGCGGCCCTCGTGGCCGCGCAGGTACAGCACGACACCCCGGCCCTCGGCCGCGATGGCCGCCATCGCGGCCGATAGCTGGGCGCCGCAGTCGCACCGCCGGGAGCCGAACACGTCCCCGGTCAGGCACTCGGAGTGCATCCTGACCAACACGTGCTCCACATCGTCGATGTCGCCGAGGACCAGGGCGACGTGCTCGGTCCCGTCCACCGAGTTCAGGTAGCCGTACGCGCGCCATTCGCCGTACTGGTTCGGTACCCGGGTCTGCACCACCCGGCGAACCGTCCGCTCGGAGTGCCTGCGGTACTCGATGAGCTGGGCGATGGAGATCAGCGCGAGCCCGTGCTCGTCGGCGAACGCCCGCAGCTGCGGCAGCCGGGCCATGGTGCCGTCGTCATTGAAGATCTCGGCCACCACGCCGGCCGGGGTCAGGCCGGCCAGCCGGGCCAGGTCGACGGCGGCCTCGGTGTGACCGGCCCGGCGCAGCACGCCGCCGTCGGCGTACCGCAGCGGGAACACATGCCCGGGGCGGACGATCTCGTACGGCTCGGTGGCCGAGTCGACCAGCGTGCGGATGGTCCGGGCCCGGTCGGCGGCCGAGATCCCGGTGCTGATGCCGTCCCGCGCGTCCACGCTGATCGTGAACGCGGTCCCCATGTGCTCCTGGTTGTCGCTGGTCATCGGGGGCACCTGCAGCCGGTCCAGGTCCTCTCCGAGCATCGGCACGCAGATCAGGCCGCGGGCGTAGCGGATGGTGAAGGCCAGCAGCTCGGGCGTGGCCTTGCTGGCGGCGAACACGATGTCGCCCTCGTTCTCCCGGCTGGCGTCGTCGACCACGACGATCGCCCGGCCCGCCGCGATCTCGCAGATCGCCCGCTCCACGCCGTCCAGCCTGACCTCGTCCGGCCCGGCCTCACCCTGGGTAACGTTGTCGGCGATCATGGCCGCACCACCCCGCTCATGAGCCGCTCCACATACTTGGCGATCATGTCGACCTCCAGGTTGACCGTCTCGCCCGGCTGCTTACGGCCCAGCGTGGTCCGGGCCAGGGTCTCCGGGATCAGGCTGACCTCGACCCAGTCCGGGCCGAGCCCGGAGATCGTCAGGCTGACCCCGTCGACGGCGATCGAGCCCTTCTCGATCACGTAGCGGGCCAGATCCGCCGGGACGGAGATCCGCACCACATCCCAGGGCTCGCGCCGCAGGATGGTGCCGGTGCCGTCGACGTGACCCTGCACGATGTGCCCGCCGAGCCGGCCGTCCGGCCGGAGCGGACGTTCGAGGTTCACCGCCGATCCGCTGGCGAGCGACCCGAGGCTGGACCGGCTCAGCGTCTCGTCCATCACGTCCGCGCTGAACGCGCCGTCGCTGGTCTGGGTCACCGTGAGGCATACGCCGTTGATGGCGATCGAGTCGCCCGTCGCCGCGTCCTGCGTCACCAGCGGACCGCGCACGGTCAGCCGGGCCGCCGTGCCGCGGTTCTCGAGGGCGACGACCTCGCCCAGCTCTTCCACGATCCCGGTGAACACCGCATCCACCTCGTTCTCCTCCGCCGGAACCTGCCTGCCGCAAGCTCCGGGGAGACGCGCGGATGCGCGAACGCAGCGGGGCCCGGACCGTTCACGGCCCGGCCGCGCACGTGCTTCCTCCCATCCGGACTGTAACCGTCGGTCCCGGAATTCCACCGGGTCAGCCGGCCGATGGCCTCGGCCGGGTCGCGGACTGTCACCGCCGGTTCGGAGTTTCACCGACCCCGGAGCACGCGTTACCTGCGTAACCAGTGTGCCATAGCGGGTATTCCGCCCGCGAACTCCGGCGGTCAGGCTGTGGTGCTGCCCCGGCGGGCCAGCGCGTCCAGCGTGACGGCGGCGAGCAGCACGGCGGCGGTCCAGATGTACTGGCCGGACGCGCCGAGCCCGAGCAGGATCACGCCGTTGTAGATCACGGCCACGACGAACCCGCCCAGCACCGCGCCGGCGATCCGGCCCCGGCCGCCGAACAGGCTGACGCCGCCGATCACCGCGCCGGCCACGGAGTACAGCACGTACTGGCCGCCCTGGATGTTGTTGGAGATCGAGCCCAGGAACGACGCGTAAAGGATGCCGGTTACGCCCGCCAGCACGCCGCAGAACGCGAACGCCAGCACCCGGATCCGGCGCAGGTTGATGCCCGCGCGCCGGGCCGCCTCCGCGTTGCCGCCGATCGCGTACATGTAGCGGCCGAACTTGGTGCGGCTCAGCAGCCAAGACAGGAGGGCGAGCAACACGAGCACGACCGGCACCACGTACGGGACGCCCTCCAGCGGGATGAAGCCGCTGCTGCGGTTGTGATTGAGCACCAGCACCAGCAGGAATCCGACGACGGCCAGCAGGCCGATCTTGACAAGGGTCACGCTCAGCGGCGGAGCGACCAGGCCGTTCGCCCGGCGGCGCCGGTCTCGCGCGATCAGGAACACCGCGGCCACCACGACGACCGCGATCAGGACGATCCAGCCCGCGAGCGGGCTCAGGTTGTTGGACACCAGGCCGTTGATGAACCCGTTGTGGTCCTGGATGACGCCGCCCAGGCCGACGCTGCCGGTCTGCTCGTACAGCCAGAGCAGCACGCCGTTCAGGCCGAGGTAGAACGCGAGCGTGACCACGAAGGACGGGATCCGCAGCCAGACCACGATCAGGCCCTCGACCGCGTCGATCGCCGTGGTGGCCGCGATCCCGGCCAGAATCGCGAGCCAGGTCGGGAACGGATGGGCCACGGCGACCATCCACAGCGTGATGGTCCCGCCGATCGCGGCGTTGAAGCCGAGCGACAGGTCGATCTCGCCGAGCAGCAGCGGGAACGTCTGGGCCATGCAGAACGTGATGATGAAGCCGGCCTGCGTCATCAGGTTGGCGATGTTGCCGGCGGACAGGAAGGCGGGCTCTCGTAGCTGGAAGTACACCACGATCACGATGAGGCCGATGATGACCGGGAGGATCCCGCTCTCGCCGCTGCGGACCCGGCGCAGCCAGATCCGGGTGTACTCACCGAGGGACCCGGCCAGGACGTCCGGGGCGGCGGTCAGCGCGATCTCCGCGGCGGCTTCGCGGCCTGCCTCGGTGTCGCTCGCGACCGCGACCGATCCCGGCTGCTCCTCCTGGGGCCGCTCGTCGCTGTCCCCTGCCGACATTTCTCAGTCCTCCGAGCCGCTGCTTGGGTTGTGCGATGCCACGGGCTGGTTTCCGTTGCCGTTGTTCAGCCGGGCCGACGCGCCCGTGGTCATCAGGTCCACGACCGACGCCGTGTCGAATTCCGCCGTCGGGCCGACGGCGGCCAGGCGGCCGAGATACAGCACCGCGATACGGTCGGCGACCCGGAACACGTCGGTCAGGTTGTGCGAGACGACCAGCACCGCGTGGCCCCGGCTGGCCAGCCGCTCGATCAGGGACAGCACCAGCTCGGTCTGGGTCACGCCCAGCGCGGCGGTGGGCTCGTCCATGATGACGAGCTTGGCTTCCTGCATGACCGCCTTGGCCACGGCGACCGCTTGCCGCTGGCCGCCGGACAGCGACCCGACCGGCTGCCGGATCGACCGCACGGTGGTGACCCGCAGGTCCTGCAGCGTTTTCTTCGCGGTCAGCTCCATGTTGACCTCGTCGAGCAGGCCGAAGCGCGTGATCTCGTGGCCCAGCAGCATGTTCTGCACGATGTCCAGGTTGTCGGCCAGCGCCAGGTCCTGGTACACGGTGGCGATCCCGAGATCGGTCGCGTCTTTTGGCGAGTGCAGGTGCACCTGCTTGCCCTGCCAGAGAAGCTGCCCGGTGGTCGGCTGCCAGATGCCGGCCACGCACTTGATCAGCGTGCTCTTTCCCGCGCCGTTGTCCCCGGCCAGCGCGGTCACCTGCCCGGCCGGGATGTCCAGGTCGATGCCGGCCAGCGCCTGGACCGGCCCGAAGCTCTTTCCGATATCCCGCAGCCGCAGCAGCGGCGCGTCGCCGTTCTCCGTCCCCCCGGAGGATGGCACTCCCCCGGAGCCGGAGGGCACCCGGCCCGCTTCAGCGGGCCGGGTGCCGTCCTCGGAGCCGTTCGTTACCACGTAGAGGCTCCCGCTAGCTCGAGTACGGTCATTATCACCCGGAGATGCCGTACTTGGTGCAATCCGCCGTGTAAGGGGCCGCGCACAGCTGGGAAGCCGGGACGAACCCGTCCTTGATCACCGTGGAGTTGACCGTCGAGGGGGTGACCCACTCCGGCGTCTCCAGAATCGAGGGGACCTCGACCTTGCTGGTGACGTCTTCCGCCTGGCCGTTGACCAGGCTCGACGGGGGCGTGTCCCCGGCCCGCAGGTACATCGCCAGGGCGACCGCCGCCTGCGCCTCGAGGTAGATCGGCTTGTACACGGTGCCGCACTGGTAGCCGGCGATCACGTTCTGCAGGCCGGTCAGCGTGGCGTCCTGGCCGGTGACCGGGAAGGTGCCCGCCGCGATGCCCTTGGTCTGCAGGTAGTGGATGATCGGCGCGCCGTTCTCATCGTTCGGCATGAGCACCGCGTTGATGCCGGGGTGTGCCGTGTACGCCGCCTCGAACTCGGTCAGGGCGGTGGGCGGGTCCCAGGTACCGGCCGGGTTGGCCACGTCGGTGTACGTCTTGTTCGAGAACAGCGGGTTGAGCACGGCCAGGTAGCCCTGCGCGAACAGCGTGGCGTTGTTGTCGGTCGGCGCCCCGCGCATGACCATGACCTGTGGCTTGGCCACGTGCCAGGACGAGATGCAGCTAACCAGGCCCTTGCCGAGCAGCGTGCCGACCTCGACGTTGTTGAAGCTGACGTAGTACTTGCGGCTGCCGCCGAGGGTGAGCCGGTCATAGTCGATCACCGGCACGCCGTGCGACTTCGCGTAGGACTCGATCCTCGCGCCGACGCCGGAGTCGAGCGGGTCCATGATCAGGACGCTGGCGCCCTTGGTGATGTCCGCCTCGGCGTCGGAGTACTCGGTGGCGTCGCTGCCCAGCGCGTTCTGGACGACGATCTGGGACGGCTTGAGGCCCGCCAGCTCCATGGACTTCTTCAGGTACGGCGCGTCGAACTCAACGTAACGGGTCGACGACACGGTGTCCGGAAGGATCGCCGCCACGTTCCCCTTGCCCTTGGCCGCCAGCGACTTGATCTCCTTCATCGCCGAGAAGCTCAGGTTGAACGAGGAAGCACTGATCTTGGGCACGCTCGACGTGGTCGGTGAGCTGGACGTGCCTGACGGGCTGCTGCTGCCGCAGGCCGCAGCGAGCAGGGCCGCGCAAGCGGCCACCGCTGAAAGCGCGAATGTTCTCTTGGCTTTGAACACCAACGAAACCACCTCGATTGTGAGGGCTCGACGTGCATGCACAAATGGGACGTTACGGATCTGAACTCGTTCTCGTCCGCTTTGAGGTCGAAGCAGGGACCGATGACAGGGTTAACCGTAGACTTCAGGAAATTAACGTAGCCGTAAACATCTCGCCCCCAGCGTTAAAATAGCGTTAACACGCCCCTTATGCAGCACCGCGTCCATAGAAAAGTTCCAAAACGGTCACAGCAAAGTCGCGAAATGATGAAGATGTGACTTTTGCCACGTGACGACTATCGCGTTAATCAGCGGCAATCCGATATCCGGCGCGGGGTTGGGTGAGGATCAGCGGCGTCGCGCCGGCCACCTCGAGCTTGGCCCGAAGGCGCCGCACATATACCCGCACATACTCGGTCTCGGTCTCGTAGCCGTGCCCCCACACCCGGCGCAGCAGGTGGGCGTGGGTGAGCAGTTTTCCGCGGTTCGTGGCCAGCTCGCGCAGCAGCGCGAACTCGGTCGGGGTCAGGTGCACCGGCCGCCCGCTGCTGGTCACCTGCTGGCTCGCCAGGTCGATCACCAGGGCGCCGATGTTGATCGCCGCCGGCTCGGCCTCCGGGGCCACGGCCGGCCGGGTCCGGCGCAACGTGGCGGTGATCCTGGCCAGGAGCTCCTCGATGCTGAACGGCTTGGTCATGTAGTCGTCGGCGCCCATGTTGAGGGCGGTCACCTTGTCCCGCTCGCCGCCGCGGGCCGAGACCACGATGATCGCCACCGAGGAGCGCTCGCGGATCTGGCGGCACAGCTCGAAGCCGTCGACCTCCGGCAGCATCAGGTCGAGCAGCACGATGTCGGGCTGCTCGGTCTCGAGGAGCTGCAGCGTGCGGACGCCGTCAGCGGAGACCACGGTGTCGTAACCCCGGACAGCCAGGTTGGACCGGATCAGGTCGACGATGTTGGGATCGTCCTCCACCACGAGCGCCCGCGTGGTCACCGTGTTCGCCGGCTGGTAGTCAGCCACGGCGCGCTCCCCCCGTCTGGCGCACGACCGCCGCAGCGCCGGCGTCACGCGCCGGCAGCTCGGGCAGCCCCGGGCCGATGTCGATGGGCCTCGGGTCCGGGACGTCTGGCATCTCGACCGGGAGATGGACCAGAAACCGCGTTCCCTTGGCTGGCTGTTCTAGCACGATATGTCCCCCGTGTGCTTCCACGATTCCCTTCGCGATCGACAGCCCGAGGCCGGCCCCCGCCGTGGGTGCCCGGCGGCGGCGCACCGGCTCGAACGGCGCGCTGGCCACCTCGGTGGGCATGCCGGCTCCGTCGTCGAGCACGCTGACCGTTATCCCGGTCGGCCCGGCCAGCTCGGCGCTGACGGTCACCCGGGTGCCGGGCGGATTGTGGCCGAGCGCGTTGTCCAGCAGGTTCACGAAGACCTGCTCCAGGCGGTCATGATCGGCCCAGACGACCGGCAAGGTCGGATCGCAGGCCACCTCCACCATCGCGGCGCCGGCCGGCGGCAGGCAGGCGACCGCTGCATCGAGCACCAGCGAGAGGTCGCACCAGTCCCGCTGCAGGCGCAGGATCCCCGACTCGATGGCGGAGAAGTCGAGCAGGTCCCCGACCAGACGCCCGAGGCGGGCCGACTCGGCCGCTATCCGCTGCAGGAAGCGCTGCTGAGACTCGCGGTCCCAGGTCACGTCCGGCTGCATCAGGCTCGAGGCGTAGCCCCGGATCGCCGTCAGCGGCGTGCGCAGCTCGTGGCTCAGCCTGGAAAGGAAGCCGCGCTGCAACTCCTGGGACCGGCGCAGCGCCGCGGCTTCCTGGTGGGCCAGCCCGGCCTCCTCGCGCTCGAGCGCCAGCCGGAGCGAGTGCGCGGCGTCCTCCATCAGCGCCGTGGCGTCCGCGGTGGGCGGGCCGATCTGCCAGCCGGCCAGCAGCGCCGTCGGCCCGGCCGGCCCGGCGAAGGTGACCGCCAGGAACTGCTGCCCGGCCACGGCCAGAGAGGTCGCCACGTCGTCGCGGCACGGGCTTGCCAGCAGCCGCTCCACCGCCTCGAGCAGTTCGGGCGGCGGCGAGCTCCCGCCGCCCCGCCGGCCCGCCGCGGCATACGCCCGGCAGTGCGGCGCCGAACTGGGCGCGGAATTCGGCGCCCGGGTGAGCAGCGCCACCTGATCGGCCTGCAGGCCCCGGCTCAGCGCCTGCAGCGCGACGGCGAGCCCCTTGGCCACCGGGACCGGCCCGGCCAGGGTCTCCAGCATCTCCCTGATCGTCTCGAGGACCCGGTTGCGCGCGGTGACCTCCGCCAGCAGCCGGTCGCGCTCGATGGCGCTGGCGGCGTACCCGGCGTACAGCGTGACCAGGTCCAGCTCGTCCCGGTGCGGCTGCCCGGTGACGCCGCGGAAGACGGTGATCACCCCGACCAGCCCGCCCGGGCCCAGGACCGGCACCGACCAGGAGCTGGCCACCTTCGCGGCCCTGGCGAGATCGCTGAACGGCGCCCAGGTGGCGCCGGCCCGGACGGTGTCCACGACCGGCTGTTCGCTGGCCGCCGCCAGGCCCGCCGGGCCGCCCTCCGGCCCGATGGGCAGCCGGGACCACGCCGACAGCAGGGCGTCCGGCACGCCCAGCGACGCGGCGCACACCAGCGCGTCCCCGGCCAGCAGATGGATGCACAAGCGCTCGCTGCCGAGCGCCGCGCCGAGCGCGGAGAGGATCAGCGGCAGACTCGACGAGGGGTCGGCCGAGACCAGCCGGTCGGCCAGTCCGTGCAGTCGGGTGAGCTGCCGCCGGGCCGACGAGTCGACCTGCTGCCCCGCCACGAGCGTGACCACGTCATCGGGATGAACCTGGTCCGGGACGACGTCGGCCACCACCCGGCCCTGGCGCAGCACCACGATCCGGTCGGCCAGCCGGAACATCTGGTCGACGTCGTGGCAGGCGAGCACGATCGTCGTGCCGCGCTCGCGCAGCCGGGCGATCAGCTCCTCGACCTGCGCGGTCGGCGCGACGCCCAGCGCCGCCGTGGGCTCGTCGAGCAGCAGCAGCCGCGGCTTGCGCGCCATCGCCCGCGCGATCGCGACAAGCTGGCGCTGGCCGCCCGACAGCGACCGCACGGCCCGGGTGGTGTCGGTCAGCGGGATGTCGTGCTCTTTCAGCACCGCGGCGGCCGTCGCATGGAACCGGATGTCGGACATCAAGTGCCAGCGCCGCTCCCGGCCGAGCAGCAGGTTGGACGCGACGTCCAGGTTGTCGCAGAGCGCCAGGTCCTGCCAGACCACGGCGACGCCCTGGCGCGCCACGCCGCGCGGGTCGTGCGGCGCCGGCCGGCCGTCGAACATGATCTCGCCGCTGGTCGGCCTGATGTCACCCGCGATGCAGCGCACCAGAGTGGTCTTGCCGGCCCCGTTCTCGCCCGCCAGCGCGATGAGCTCTCCCGGCCGGACCACGAGATCCACACCGGCCAGCGCGCGCAACGCCCCGAAGCGCACCGCCAGTCCCGATACCGAGAGCAACGGGCCTGGCGGCTCCGGCAACTCCCCGGCCACGACTGCGTTCACCTGCACATTGTGGCCGGAATGTCACGTGCATACCAAAGCGACGGCGGCCAGGGTCAGCCGCGGCCCCCGTGCCCGGCCGAGACCTCGCTGATCCTGCCCGCCAGGAACGACCGCTCGGCCTCGTTGCCGGACAGGGCCAGGGCCGCCCGGTAGGCGCTGGCGGCGTCCTGCGTCCGGCCGAGGCGGCGCAGCAGATCCGCCTTGGCCGCCGGCAGATACCGGTAGCCGGCCAGGCGGCCGCCCCGCTCGATGTCCTCGATATCGGCCAGGCCGGCCGCGGGGCCCGCGACCATCGCGTGCGCCACCGCCCGGTTGAGCGCCACCACCGGCGTCGGCCAGGCGCGCATCAGCTCGTCGTAGAGCCCCAGCACCTGCCGCCAGTCCGTCTCGCCGTAGCTCGGCGCCTCGGCGTGCACGGCGGCGATGGCCGCCTGCAGCCCGAACCGGCCGGGCCGGCCTGCCGATCCCCGCAACGCCCCGCTGACCAGCGCGGTCCCCTCATCGATCGCGTACCGGTCCCACAGCCGCCTGTCCTGTTCCTCGAGCAGCAGCAGCCGGCCGTCCGGCGCGGCCCGCGCCTTCCGGCGGGCGTCGGTGAGCAGCAGCAGCGCGAGCAGCCCGCGTACTTCACGCTCGTCCGGCATGAGCTCGCGGAGCATCCGGGCCAGGCCGAACGCCCGCTCCACCAGGTCGGCCCTGACCAGCGACGGGCCCGCCGAGGAGGTGTGGCCGGCCGTATAGAGCAGGTGCACGACCGTGAGCACCGCGTCCAGCCGGTCGGGCAGCTCCGCCGGCCCGGGCACCCGGTACGGGATCCGGGCTGCGGCGATCTTCTTCTTGGCCCTGGTGACCCTGGCGGCCATCGTCGGCTCTTGCACCAGGAACGCCTGCGCGATCTCGGACGTGGTCAGGCCGCACACCAGCCGAAGCGTGAGCGCCACCTGCGCCTCCCGCGCCAGGGCCGGGTGGCAGCAGGTGAACACAAGGCGGAGCCGGTCGTCCGCGATCGGTTCGGTATCACCGTCGGCCACCGGCCACCGCGCGGCTGCGCCCCCGTTTGCCGGATAACCGAGAGCGTCGCCGCCGCCGGAGCCGCCGGGCGTACCCGGCTCGATCAGCAGCGGCAGCTTGGCCCGCAGCGTCCGGTCCCGGCGCTGCGCGTCCAGGGCGCGCCGCCGGGCCGTCGTGGTCAGCCAGGCGCCCGGATTGCGCGGGACTCCCTGCCGGGACCAGGCGTCCAGCGCCGCGACATAGGCGTCCTGGACGCACTCCTCGGCGACGTCGATATCGCGGGAGACGCGCGCCGTCGCGGCGAGCACGAAGGCCCACTCGCGACGGTGCGCGTCCGCGACCGCCGCCCCGACGTCCAGGCCCGCCCCAGCGTCCGGGCCGGGAGCCCCAGCGTCCGGCCGGCGGGCCCGGCCGTCAGGCCCGGGAGCCGGGTCACCGTTCATGTCCCGCCCCGGCTACATGCCAGACGTGTCCATGATCGGCCGCACCTCGACGCCCCCGAATCGCGCCGGGCAGAGCTTGGCGATTTCCAGCGCGTGGTCAAGGTCGCGCGCCTCGACGAGGTAGTAGCCACCGAGCGCCTCCTTGGTCTCGGCGAACGGCCCGTCGGTGACGACGTCGTCGCGGATCGAGGTGGCCGTGGCCGTCGGCTGCAGCGCGTTGCCGCCGAGAAGCTTGCCGCCCTTCTCTCCAACCTGGCCCGCGAACCTGGTGTGAGCCGCGCCGACCTCCTGGAACAGCTCGGGCCCGCCCTCGGCGTAGGCGCTCTCCCGCTCGTAGATGAGGATCAGGTACTGGGTCATCTGCGTGTCCCTTCACGTTCTCGGTTCGGTCCGATACCTCTACGACGAGCGGCCAGCGGTGGATCGACAGGTGCCACCATAATTCTTGCCGCGGATGCCCGCCGCCCGCTGAGCCCCGGCTGGTCCTACAGGGAGCCGGCCGGCCGTGGTTCGGTCCGTGGCAGGAAAGGTGGGATTCTCGTCATTGCTGACATCAGCCGCGTCCGGGATCATGGAGGCATGGCCCCCCGCTGCGTGTTGATAGTGGTGTTCGACGGCGTGCAGAGTCTGGACGTCACCGGGCCGCTGGAGGTCTTCGCCGGAGCGAACGCCTGCCTGGCCAACCGCGACGGCCGCGGCAAGGCCGCTTACGAGATCATCATCGCCAGCCCCGGCGGGGCGCCGGTCCGCACCTCGAGCGGGCTCACCTTCGTCCCCGGCGCCGACCTGCGGGCCGCGACGACGCCGCACACCGTCCTCGTGCCGGGCGGTGAGGGAACCAGACCGGGCAGCGAGGCCTGCAGCGAGGTGACGGCCTGGCTCCGACGGCACGGTCCGTCCTCGCGGCGGATCACCTCCGTGTGCACCGGCGCGTTCCTGCTGGCCCGGGCCGGGCTGCTGAACGGCCGCCGGGCGACCACGCACTGGGCCTACGCCGAGACGCTGCAACGACAGTTTCCTGGCGTGCACGTCGACCCGGATCCGATCTACGTCCGAGACGGCCCCGTGGTCACCTCGGCCGGGGTGACCGCTGGCATCGATCTCGCGCTGACCCTGGTCGAGGAGGACATCGGCCGGGAGACGGCGCTGGAGGTGGCCAGGCACCTGGTCGTCTTCCTGCGCCGCCCCGGCGACCAGGCGCAGTTCAGCGCCCAGCTACGCGCGCAGGTAGCCCGGCGCCGGCCGCTGCGCGAGGTGCAGCACTGGATCAGCGAGCGCCCGGCCGATGACCTGTCGGTCGAGAGCCTGGCCGCCCGGGCCGGCCTCTCGCCGCGGCAGTTCGCCCGCAGCTTCGCCGCCGAGACCGGCATGACGCCGGGCCGGTACGTGGACCGGGTCCGTCTCGAGGCGGCTCGTCGCGAGCTGGAGGACACGGGCGCGGCGGTCGAACAGGTCGCCCGCACCTGCGGCTACGGAACGCCGGAGGCGATGCGGCGGGCGTTCATCCGGGCGGTCGGCGTCTCTCCGGCCGGATACCGCCAGCGCTTCCAGCCCGCGATCTTGCCCGCCTCGCCGCACGGCTAGCTTCGCCCCGCCGCCGTCACGGGGGCGGCTCGTCCGGCGCACGCCACCTTCCAGCAGCCGTTTCCTTCAACCGCGCCCGCGCCCGAGGAGGCACCATGCAGATCGCCATCCTGCTCTACGACCAGTTCACCGCGCTCGACGCCATCGGGCCTTACGAGGTTCTCAGCCGGCTGCCCGGCGCGGAGGTGGTGTTCACCGCCGAGCGGCCTGGCCCGTTGCCAGCGGACACCGGCATGCTCGCGCTCACCGCCGGCGCCGCGCTGGGGGACGTGCCGCATCCCGATATCGTCCTGGTGCCCGGCGGCCCCGGCCAGGAGGCGCAGATGGATGACGGGCCCGTTCACGAGTGGCTGCGCAAGGCCGACGCCGCCAGCAGTTGGACCACGTCGGTGTGCACGGGCTCGCTGATCCTGGCAGCGGCCGGGCTGCTCGCCGGGCGTCGGGCCACGTCGCACTGGCTGGCCCTGGAGCGGCTGAACGAGTTCGGCGCCCGGCCGGCCGTCGAGCGCGTGGTCTTCGACGGGAAGTACGTCACAGCGGCGGGGGTGTCGGCGGGCATCGACATGGCGCTCGACCTGTCCGCACGGATCGCCGGCACGCCGACCGCCCAGGCGATCCAGCTCATGATGGAGTACGCCCCGCAGCCGCCGCTGACCGCCGGAACGCCGTTCACGGCCCCGCCCGACCTGGTCACCCGGCTTCGGATGCGCAGCAGGCACCCGCAGCCGAGCGAGTAGCGGCAGGCGGTCAGTCCGGGCGGGCCGCGGAGGCCCGCTCGGCCAGGCCGCGAAGCTCCGTCACGACGGCCGGCGGATCGGAGGCGCCGAACACCGCCGAGCCGGCCACGAACATGTCGGCTCCGGCCTCGGCGCAGCGGCCGATGGTCTCCTCGTGCACTCCGCCGTCCACCTGCAGCCACACCGACGCGTCACGGCCGCCGATCAGAGCCCGGGCGCGGCGGATCTTCGGCAGGACCAGGTCCAGGAAGTGCTGGTTGCCGAATCCGGGGTCGACGGTCATGAGCAGCAACATGTCCATCTCAGGCAGGAGGTCGGCGTACGGCTCGACCGGCGTCGCCGGGTTGACCGCCAGCCCCGCCCGTGCTCCCGCAGCCCTGATCGCTCGCAGCGTCCGGACCGGCGCGGCGGCCGCCTCGGCGTGAATCGTGACGTTCCTGGCGCCGGCCTCGGCATAGCCCGGTGCCCAGCGATCCGGGTTCTCGATCATCAGGTGACAGTCAAGGGGCAGGCTCGCGTGCTTCAGCAGCGCCTCGACCACAGGCAGGCCGACGGTCAGATTCGGCACGAAATGCCCGTCCATGACATCGACATGCAGCCAGTCGGCAACGTCCGCAACGACGGCTGCCTCGTCCGCTAGCCTGGCGAAGTCCGCGGACAGCAGGCTGGGGGCAAGCTGAACGCTCACGTGCCTGAGTCTAGGGGGCGTGAGCCCGGCGCCCCACCCGAGGGAGCCGAAACTGTCAGAGTCGCTCGCTAGCGTTCGATTTTGTATTCGAATCCCCCACCGCCGGGAGGCTAGGTGAACACCGACGCAACGAGCAGGCTCCTTGACCGCGTGCACAAGCTGCTGGCCAAGGCCGAGGACGAGAGCGTCACTCCGCCGGAGGCGCAGGCCCTGACGGCCAAGGCCGCTGAGCTGATGGCAAAGTACGGGATCGACCGGGCGCTGCTCGCAGCGGACCGGCCGGAGACCGACCGGCCGAGCAGCCGGATGCTCGACATCGACAACCCCTGGGCCCGGGTGAAGGCGCATCTGCTGTGCGGGCTCGCCTCCGCGCTGCGCTGCCAGTGCATCCTGCTGTCGCCCGGCCGCCCTGGCGCGCGGATCCACATCTTCGGCTACACCTCCGATATCGAGCGCACGGATCTCCTGTACGCCTCGGTCCTGATCCAGATGTGGCACGGCCTGGCGGGCGCCGACGTGCCGGCCTGGTGCCGTAGCGTCCGGGCCTGGCGGCGAAGCTGGCTGCTCGGCTTCGCCACCGCCGTGATCTCCAGGGTCCGGGCGGCCGAACACGCCGCCGCCTGCCAGGCCTCTGGGCAGACATCGGCTAACGGGTCGCGCGCCGCGCTGGTGCTGGCCGACCGTGCCCAGGTCATCCGCGCGGAGGCGGAGCGGGCCTACCCGCTCACCCGCACGGCGCGCGTCACATACAGCGGGACCGGCTACCGCGATGGCTACGCGCAGGGCCAGCGAGCAGATATCGGCACCGGCCGGGTGACCCGCGGTCGCACGCGAGAGCTCACCGCGGCTGGTTAGCCGGCCTCCCGTCCCTTCCCGCCCTTCTCATCCCCCGGGATTCACCGGCCCGAATCGGCCGCGCCGCCGATCTGGGCAACGGTCAGCGCCGGGAGCGCTCGACAAGGAGGCAGACCTATGACAATGCTGCAAGCCGCGGTCAACGGCGACCGTTCGAAGGCCGATCATCCGGCCGTGCCGCTCACCCAGGACGACCTGATCCGCGACGCTCGGGAATGCCTTGCGGCCGGCGCCGCCCAATTCCACATACACGTCAGGGACGCCGGGGGTCAGCAGACGCTCGACCCGTCCCGCGTACTCCTCGGTCAACCTCTGCGAGGAAGGCGCGGTCGAGGTCATGCGGACTCTGCTCGCCGCCGGGATCGGCATCGAGGCCGGAGTGTGGACCCCGCAGGACGCCGAGGCGTTCGTGAGCTGCGGCCTGGCCGACCAGGTAACCCGGGTGCTGGTCGAACCCGGCGAAGCTCAAGGTGGCAGGGATGACGCGATACCCATGGTCGACGCCATCCACGAGATCCTTGACCGAGCCGGCGTGACGGCACCGCGACTGCAGCACGGCGACGGTGAGCTGACCTGGATCCTCATCGAAGACGCCGCCCGCCGGGGCCTCGACACCCGCGTCGGTCTCGAAGACACCCTCTATCTGCCTGACGGCAGCCGCGCCCGGAACAACGCGGACCTCGTCACCGCCGCCCGCCTCCTGCTGTGACTCGTCCGCCGTTGGACGTCCGGCCTCCCGCGCACGTTGCCGCCACGAGAACGCGCTAATAAATCCGAGATTGCCCTTTCTAATGACATTTTAGGCGTCGCCCGATTATGGCCGGTGCTCGCGAAACTGGAGCAGCGCATGCCCGCCGACCTGCGCGACCGGCGAAATCCCCAGTGAGTTGGTCAGTGCCGGGAACCGCAACTCGCCCGCTGACGCGGCATCGTCTGGCAACTAGCCGGCAAGGCCGTTCCAGCCCTTCCGGCTGGCTTCCGCGAAGATCATTGGATTCCGTGGAGTGCGGCCGGTGATGATGGACGGCATGGGAACTTCCGCGGACGCCGATGACGCGCTGACCGCGCGGGGGCACACGCCGTACCTTCCTGAGCCGACCGGTCCGCGCCCGGTCGGCACCACGTCCGTGTGGCTGACGGACACCTCCCGTCCCGATCCCTGGGCCGTGGGGGTGGCCGCACGAGAATTGATGGTCTCCCTGTGGTATCCGGCGGCGCCGCATGACGGGCCGCGAGCGCGGTACATGACGCGAGCAGAGTCCGAGCTACAGCTCACGAGCAGGGGCATCACCGGCGTGCCGCCGGACATGCTGAGCACGGTCCGGACCAACGCGGCGGACGGCGCCGAGCCGGCGGGGCCCGCGCACAGCCTCCCTCTCGTGGTGCTCTCGCCCGGCTTCACCAGCCCCCGCAGCACGCTCACCGGCCTGGCGGAGGACCTGGCCAGCCACGGCTGCGTCGTGGCCGGGATTGATCACACCTACGAGAGTTACGCCACCGCCTTTCCCGACGGGCGGGTCACCACCTGCCTGGCCCGCGAGGCACGCGAGGGCGGATTGTGGGAAAAGGAAAGGGTAACGGCGGGCCGCGCAGCCGATGTGTCCTTCGTGCTCGGCGAACTGACCGGCGCGCGCCCGGCATGGCCGGGCGCCGCGCTGATCGACCCGTCCCGGATAGCGATGGCTGGTCATTCCCTCGGCGGTGCCGCCGCCATCGCCGCCATGCTGGCTGACTCCCGCATCCGCGCTGGCATCGACATGGACGGATCCACCGACGCCCCGATCCCGGACACGGGCCTGGCACGGCCGTTCCTGTTCCTGGGCAAGCAATCCAACTACACCCCAGGAAGGGCAGGCGCCGTGACACCCGGGACCCGAGACTGGAAACTCCGCAACGGCGCCGTGAGCACCTGGGAGCGGGACTGGGAACTCCTGACCGGCTGGAAACGGTGGCTCGTGGTGGCCGGCGCGGTGCACGCGTCCTTCACCGACCTGGCGCTGCTGGCCGATCAGTGCGGCATCGACATCGGCTCAGAGCTGTCCGGAGCCCGGTCCCTGGACATCACCCGCGCCTACGTCCGGGCCTTCTTCGACCAGCATCTGCGCGGCAGGCCGCGAGCGCTGCTGGACCAGCCGTCCCCACGCTATCCCGAGGTCACGTTCTGTTCCCCGTAGGCCATACCCGCGCGGGCTCGCGGCCCGCTGACGGAAAATGACGACACGGTACGAAA
>Ga0335072_10004983_pt1 | contig 19592 bp, 19 predicted proteins | sample Lox_Sample_21_FD_206725 | JGI IMG/M metagenome (GOLD analysis project Ga0335072, IMG submission 206725) | Soil microbial communities from Loxahatchee National Wildlife Refuge, Florida, United States - Lox_Sample_2.1 | ecosystem: Environmental > Terrestrial > Soil > Wetlands | place: USA...
CCGTCAAGCCTAAAGCCTGCGCCTCCCCGCTGCGGGTGTAGCTCAGTTGGTTAGAGCGTCGGCCTGTCACGCCGAAGGTCGCGGGTTCGAGCCCCGTCACTCGCGCCAGGGGTGAAACTGGTATTACCGGGCGGCCCTATAGCGGCCCACGAAACTAGGGGGTAAGGTCCGCCGCCTGCCGCGCCGAGGCCCCCGCCGCGGCCGGCGCGCCCTGCCGAGCGAGTCCGCAATGCAACCAGTTCTGTTCGGTTACCTGCCGGTCCTGGTGTTCCTCATCATCGCCGGTGTGATCGCCCTCGCCATGGTCGGCGGTTCGCTCATCGTGGCCCGCCAGAAACCCTATCCCGAAAAACTCTCCGCCTATGAATGCGGCTTCGAGCCGTTCGACGACGCGCGCCGGAAATTCGACGTAAGATACTATCTGGTCGCCATTTTGTTCATTATTTTCGACCTCGAAGTTGCTTTCCTGTTCCCGTGGGCGGTAGCCCTCAAGGGCATCGGCGCCTTCGGGTTCTGGTCGATGATCGCATTCCTCGGCGTGCTGACCGTCGGCTTCATCTACGAATGGTGCAAGGGTGCGCTGGAATGGGAGTAGGCCGATGAGCGGCGATACGGCAATCGCCTGGAACCGCGACGCACTGCCGCCGGGACCGGAACAAGACGCGGTGGTGAAGGGCATCACCGGCGAGATCGCCGGCAAGGGCTTCATCGTTGCCAATATCGACAAGGTGGTGAACTGGGCCCGCACCGGCAGCCTGTGGCCGATGACCTTCGGCCTCGCCTGCTGCGCCATCGAGATGATCCACGCCTATATGCCGCGCTACGACCTCGACCGGCTCGGCATCATCCCGCGCGCCTCGCCGCGGCAGAGCGACGTGATGATCGTGGCGGGCACGCTGACCAACAAAATGGCGCCGGCGCTGCGCAAGGTCTACGACCAGATGCCGGAGCCGCGCTGGGTGATCAGTATGGGAAGCTGCGCCAACGGCGGCGGCTACTATCACTACTCATACTCGGTGGTGCGCGGCTGCGACCGCGTCGTGCCGGTCGACGTCTACGTCCCCGGCTGCCCGCCGACCGCCGAGGCACTGGTCTACGGCATCATGCAACTGCAAAAAAAGATTCGCCGGACGGGGACGATTCTGCGTGGGTGAGACAGCGGCAACCCACTGGTCCGAGGCGCTGCGCGCGCTGCCCGGCGTGCGCGCGGTGCGGATGGAGAAGGACGAGGCGGTCGCCGATGCCGACCGTGCAAGCCTGGTCGCGCTGATGACGACACTGCGCGACGATCCGCGTTTCGCCTTCGAGCAAGTGATGGACATCTGCGGCGTCGACTGGCCCGAGCGCGCCGAACGCTTCGACGTGGTCTATAACCTGCTGTCGGTATCGTGGAACCGCCGCCTGCGGCTGATCGTCACCACGGATGAGCAAGCGCCGGTGCCGTCGGTTTGCTCCGTCTGGCCGGTTGCCACCTGGTGGGAACGCGAAACCTACGACCTGTACGGCGTGGTGTTTTCCGGCCAATCGGATCTGCGCCGCATCCTGACCGATTACGGGTTCGAAGGTCACCCGCTGCGGAAGGACTTTCCGCTCACCGGCTATGTCGAAGTGCGCTACGACGAAGACCGCAAGGCGGTGGTGTATGAGCCGGTGAAGCTGACCCAGGACTGGCGCAGCTTCGATTTTCTCTCGCCCTGGGAGGGCGTGACGATGCTGCCTGGCGACGAGAAAGTGCATGGCGCCCGGCTTGCCGAGCGGAAAAACACGCTGCCCACGCCGACCGATCCGCCGAAGGCCTGACCTGCCATGAGCGATAATTCGCAGGACGTCGAAGCTCGCCCCACCGCCAGCAAGGTGGTGGAATTCGACAGCACGATGATCAATTTCGGCCCGCAGCATCCTGCCGCCCACGGCGTGCTGCGGCTGATCCTGGAAATGGACGGCGAGGTGGTGGAGCGCGCCGATCCGCATATCGGGCTGCTGCACCGCGGCACCGAAAAGCTGATGGAATACCGCACGTACATGCAGAACGTGCCGTATTTCGACCGGCTGGATTACGTCTCGCCGATGAGCGAGGAACATAGCTACGCGCTGGCCGTGGAAAAGCTGCTTGGCGTCGAGGTGCCGGAACGCGCGCAATGGATCCGCGTGTTGTTCGCCGAGATCACCCGCGTGCTGAACCACCTGCTGAACGTCACCACCTACGCGCTGGATGTGGGTGCCATCACGCCCAGCCTCTGGGGCTTCGAGGAACGCGAGAAGCTGATGGAGTTCTACGAGGCGGCGTCGGGCGCGCGGCTTCACTCCAACTATTTTCGTCCCGGCGGCGTGTCGCGCGACCTGCCGGCGGGACTGGAAGGGCGCATCGCGGCCTGGGCCGAGACGTTTCCGAAATTCATCGATGAGCTGGAAGAGCTGCTGACCGCCAACCGCATCTGGAAGCAGCGCACCGTCGATATCGGCGTGTTCAGCGCCGAGCAAGCGCTGGCCTGGGGCTTCAGCGGCCCGCCGCTGCGCGCCTCCGGCGTGCCGTGGGACCTGCGCCGGGCCCAGCCATACGACAAATACGCCGAGGTCGACTTCATCATCCCCGTTGGCCGCAACGGCGACTGTTACGACCGCTATTTGCTGCGCATCGTCGAGATGCGCGAGTCGCTGAAGATCATCAAGCAGTGTCTGGCGAAGATGCAGCCGGGGCCGGTGAAGGTGCAGGACCGCAAGTTCTCGCCGCCGCGGCGTGTCGAGATGAAGCGCTCGATGGAGGCGCTGATCCACCACTTCAAGCTCTATACCGAAGGCTACCACGTCCCGCCCGGCGCGACCTACACCGCGACCGAGAGCCCCAAGGGCGAGTTCGCGGTCTATCTGGTGGCGGACGGCACCAACCGGCCCTATCGCTGCAAGATCCGTGCGACCGGGTTCGCCCATTTGCAGGCGATCGACGTCTTGGCGAAACGGCACATGCTGGCCGATGTCTGCGCGATCATCGGATCGCTCGACGTCGTGTTCGGTGAAATCGACAGGTAGACGATGGCCGAGAGCAATACCGCACCCGTCGCGCAGCCGGCGCATTTCGAATTCGACGCCGAGAGCGAGGCGGAGATCGCGCGCCATGTGGCGAAGTACCCGCCCGGGCGGCAGGCCAGCGCGGTGATTCCGGTGCTGTACATCGCGCAGGAGCAAATGAAGCGGCAGACCGACAGCGCCTGGGTGCCGACCGCGGCGATGGACGCCACCGCGAAGCGGCTGGGCATGGCGCCGATCCGCGTCTATGAAGTCGCGACTTTCTACCTCATGTTCAACCTGAAGCCGATCGGCAAATATCATTTGCAGGTTTGCACCACCACGCCCTGCTGGCTGCGCGGCTCCGACGAGGTCACCGCGGCGTGCCGCGAGGCCACCGGCATCCGCGATTTCGGCCAGACCAGCGAAGACGGCATGTTCTCGATGACCGAGGTCGAGTGCGTCGGGGCCTGCGTCAATGCGCCGATCCTGCAGGTGGACAACGACTTCTATGAGGACATGGACGGCGAGCGCGTGAAGCAGTTGCTGGATGCGCTGCGGCGCGGCGAACGGCCGAAGCCCGGCTCGATTACCGGCCGCCAGACCTCGGCGCCCGAAGGCGGCGCGACAACGCTGACCACGTTGCAGTTCGCACCGGGAGAGTGAACGATGCTGAAGGATCAGGACCGCATCTTCACCAACCTCTACGGGCTGCACGATCCGTTGCTGAAGGGCGCGCGCTCACGCGGGGACTGGGACGGCACCAAGGCGATGCTGGAAAAAGGCCGCGACGCCATCGTGGAGGAGATCAAGGCGTCGGGGCTGCGCGGGCGTGGCGGGGCCGGCTTTCCGACCGGGTTGAAATGGTCGTTCATGCCGAAGCAGTCCACCCTGCCCTGCTACCTGATCGTCAATGCCGACGAAAGCGAGCCGGGTACCTGCAAGGATCGCGACATCATCCGTCACGACCCGCACAAGCTGATCGAAGGCTGCCTGCTGGCGTCGTTCGCGATGGGCGCGCATGCGTCCTACATCTACATCCGCGGCGAATTCTATAACGAGGCCCGCGTGCTGCAGGCGGCGATCGACGAGGCGTACGAGGCTGGCCTGATTGGCGCCAACGCCTGCGGTTCGGGCTGGGATTTCGACCTTTATCTGCATCGCGGTGCCGGCGCCTATATCTGCGGCGAGGAGACCGGGCTGCTTGAAAGCCTGGAGGGCAAGAAGGGCCAGCCGCGGCTGAAGCCCCCCTTCCCCGCCGCCGTCGGGCTGTATGGCTGCCCTTCCACCGTGAACAATGTGGAGAGCATCGCGGTCACGCCCACCATCATGCGGCGCGGCGCGGCGTGGTTCAATTCGTTGGGCCGGCCGCGGAATTCCGGGGAGAAGGTGTTCTGCATCTCCGGGCACGTGAACAAGCCGTGCAATGTCGAGGAGGAACTCGGCATTCCGCTGCGCGAACTGATCGAGCGCTATGCCGGTGGCGTGCGCGGCGGGTGGGACAATTTGCTCGCGGTGATCCCGGGTGGCGCCTCGGTGCCGGTGCTGCCGAAGAGCGTGTGTGACGACGTGCTGATGGATTTCGACTCGCTGCGCGATGTGAAGAGCGGGCTGGGCACCGCGGCGGTGATCGTGATGGACAAGTCGACCGACATCATCAAGGCGATTGCCCGGCTATCGAAGTTCTACATGCATGAAAGCTGCGGCCAGTGCACGCCGTGCCGCGAAGGCACCGGCTGGATGTGGCGCGTGATGACCCGCATGGTGGAGGGTCGCGCGGAGCAGGAGGAGATCGACACGCTGGAGCAAGTCACGCGGCAGATCGAAGGCCACACGATCTGCGCGCTGGGCGATGCGGCGGCGTGGCCGATCCAGGGTCTGATCCGGCATTTCCGGCCCGAGATGGAGGCGCGGATCAAGGCGTACAAGGCGCGCGCGGGTGCGGCGCCGGTTCGCATGGCGGCGGAGTAGCGGCGGAATGCGAGCCGCTGCGTCCCTCAACGTCATGGCCGGCGCAACATGTCCCCGTGTCATGGCCGGCGAAGGCCGGCCATCCACGACTTTCCATTTTTCGCGCGGCAAAGTCGTGGATGGCGGGCCTTCGCCCGCCATGACGCGACGGCCAAGGAAGTATATGTGATGGCCAAGCTCACCATCGACGGCATCGAAGTCGAAGTCCCCAACGGCTCCGCCGTGATCCAGGCCTGCGAGGCCGCCGGCATCGAGATCCCCCGCTTCTGCTACCACGAGCGCCTCTCGATCCCCGGCAACTGCCGCATGTGCCTGGTGGAAATAGAGAAGACCCCGCCCAAGCCGATTTCCTCGTGCAGCTATCCCGTGGCCGACGGCATGGTGGTGCACACCGATTCGCCCATGGTCCGCAATGCCCGCCGCGGCGTGATGGAATTCCTGCTGATCAACCATCCGCTGGATTGCCCGATCTGCGACCAGGGCGGCGAGTGCGACCTGCAGGACCAGGCCATGGGCTACGGCATGGACCACTCGCGCTATGCCGAGAACAAGCGCGCGGTGAAGGACAAGAACCTCGGCCCGCTGGTGAAAACCGTGATGACGCGCTGCATCCACTGCACGCGCTGCATCCGCTTCATCACCGAGATCGCCGGCGTCCACGACCTCGGCGCCACCAGCCGCGGCGAACATATGGAAGTCGGCACCTATGTGGAGAAGGCGCTCGGTTCGGAGCTGTCGGCCAACATCATCGACCTGTGCCCGGTCGGCGCGCTGACCTCGAAGCCTTATGCGTTCACCGCGCGGCCGTGGGAGCTGAACAAGACCGACAGCATCGACGTGCTGGACGCGGTCGGCTGCAACATCCGGATCGACGCCCGCGGCCCCGAAGTGCTGCGCATCCTGCCGCGGCTCAATGAGGACGTGAACGAGGAGTGGCTCGGCGACAAGTCGCGCTTTGCGCTCGATGGCCTGAAGCGCCGCCGCCTCGATCGGCCGTGGGTCCGCCGCGACGGCCAGTTGCAGCCCGCCACCTGGGCCGAGGCCTTCGCCGCCATCGCCGCCCGGCTGCAAGGTCTGCCCGGCGAGCGCATCGGCGCCGTCGCGGGCGATCTGTGCGATGCCGAGAGCATGCTCGCGCTGAAGGAACTGCTGATCGCGCTGGGCTCGCACAACCTGGACAGCCGCCAGGACGGCGCGCGGCTCGATGCCTCGCGCCGCGATTTCTACACCTTCAACACCACCATCGCCGGTATCGAGGACGCCGACGCCCTGCTGATCGTCGGCAGCAATCCGCGCAAGGAAGCGCCGGTGCTGAACGCGCGCATCCGCAAGCGCTGGCTTGCCTCGCAGATGCCGATCGGCCTGATCGGCAGCGAGACCGACCTGACCTATGCCGTGCAGCATCTCGACAACGTGCCGTCGGTACTGAATGCGCTGCACGATGGCTCGCACGATTTTGCCAAGGTGTTGCGCGACGCGAGTCGGCCGATGATCATTGTCGGCCAGGCTGCGCTGGCGCGCCCGGACGGCTCCGCGGTACTTGCCGCCTGCTGGCGCCTCGCCGCCGGGATTGGCGCGCTGGGCGCCGACTGGCACGGCTTCAACGTGCTGCACACCGCCGCGGCGCGCGTCGGCGCGCTGGATCTCGGCTTCATCCCCGGCCCCAACGGCAAGGGCCTTGCCCATATGTTCGGCGGCGGCGTCGACGTGCTGTGGTTGCTCGGCGCCGACGAGTTCGACACCACGCAGATCGGCGCCAATACCTTCGTCGTCTATCAGGGCCATCACGGCGATGCCGGCGCGCGCCGGGCCGACGTGATCCTGCCGGGCGCCGCCTATACAGAGAAGCCGGGCACCTACGTCAACACCGAGGGCCGCGTGCAACGCGGCTTCCGCGCGGTGTTTCCGCCCGGCGATGCGCGCGAGGACTGGACGATTTTGCGCGCCTTCAGCGACGTGATCGGCCACCGCCTTCCCTACGACACCATCGAGGCCCTGCGCGCGCGGCTGGAAGCGGTCAATCCGGTGTTCGGCAAAGTCGGGTTCTTGCCGCGGTTCGGCACCGGCGACCAATCCGGCCCGGCCGGCGATCCTGCCGCGCTGGGCGAGGCGCCGTTCGTGCCGGCGGTCGCGGACTATTACCAGACCGATGCCATCAGCCGCGCCAGCCCCACCATGGTTGCCTGCACCGCGAGTGCCGCCCCGACGCTCGCGGCGGCGGAGTAGCGGCCGATGTACGATTTCTTCCACAACACCGATATCGGCCTGCTGATCCTCACCTTTATCGAGGCGCTCGTGCTGCTGGTGCCGCTGCTGATCGGCGTCGCCTATCTGACCTATGCCGAGCGCAAGGTCCTGGCGGCGATGCAGCTTCGCAAAGGGCCCAACGTGGTCGGCCCGTTCGGGCTGATGCAGCCGTTCGCCGATGCATTGAAAATGCTGATGAAGGAAACGGTGATCCCCTCGGGCGCCAACCGTTTCCTGTTCTTGATCGCACCGATGCTGACGTTCAGCCTGGCGATGCTGGCCTGGGCGGTGATCCCGGTGAACGACGGCTGGGCGATCGCCGATATCAATGTCGGCATCCTGTATTTGTTCGCGATCAGCTCGCTCGGCGTCTACGGCATCATCATCGCCGGCTGGGCGTCGAATTCGAAATACGCGTTCCTCGGCGCGCTGCGGTCGGCGGCGCAAATGGTCAGCTATGAAGTCTCGATGGGCTTCGTGCTGGTTTGTGTGCTGCTGTGTGCCGGCAGCCTGAACCTGACCAAGATCGTCGAATCGCAGAACCACTATTGGCTGGGCTTCATCCCGGCCTGGTACTGCTTCCCGCTGCTGCCGATGTTCGTGGTGTTCTTCATCTCGACGCTGGCGGAGACCAATCGCGCGCCGTTCGACCTGCCGGAAGGCGAAAGCGAAATCGTCGCCGGATTCTTCGTCGAATACAGCGCCATGAGCTTCGCCCTGTTCTTTCTTGGCGAATACGCCAACATGTTTTTGATGAGCGGGATGACCACCATCCTGTTCCTTGGCGGGTGGCTGCCACCGTTCCCGGTCGAGCCGTTCACCTGGGTCCCGGGCGTGGTCTGGTTCGTGTTGAAGATCTGCCTCGTATTGTTCGTGTTTCTATGGGTGCGCGCCACGTTCCCGCGCTACCGCTACGACCAGCTCATGCGCCTCGGGTGGAAGGTGTTCCTGCCATTGTCGCTGCTGTGGCTGGTCATCACCGCTGCGGCGCTGATGGCCTTCGGATGGTGGCCGAACTATGCGTAATTCCGACGTCATGGTGCGCGCAGCCGGGGCAGGCGGCGCCCGCCATGACGGGTACCGAAGGGAGCCCCGTTGATGGCCCAGTTCGACCGCACTGCGCGCAGCTTCCTGCTGGGCGAACTTCTCGCCGGCATGGGGCTGACGCTGCGCTATTTCTTTCGCCCCAAGGCGACGCTGAACTACCCCTACGAAAAGGGCCCGATCAGCCCGCGCTTCAAGGGCGAGCATGCGTTGCGCCGCTACCCCAACGGCGAGGAACGCTGCATCGCGTGCAAGCTGTGCGAGGCGATTTGCCCCGCGCAGGCGATCACCATCGAGGCCGAACCGCGTGAGGACGGCTCACGCCGCACCACGCGCTATGACATCGACATGACCAAGTGCATCTATTGCGGCCTGTGCGAGGAAGCCTGCCCGGTCGATGCCATCGTCGAAGGGCCGAATTTCGAATTCGCCACCGAGACCCGCGAAGAGCTGATGTACAACAAGGACAAGCTGCTGGCGAACGGCGACCGCTGGGAGCCGGAGATCGCCCACCGGCTGGAGCTGGACGCGCCCTATCGATGATCATCGTCAATATCGCCTTCTGGATCTTCGCGGTTCTGTTGCTGGCCTCGGCGGCAACGGTGATCACCGTGCGCAACCCGGTGCACTCGGTACTGTTCCTGATCCTGGCGTTCTTCAACGCCGCCGGCTTGTTCCTGATCGCCGGCGCGGAGTTCCTCGCGCTGATCCTGGTGATCGTCTACGTCGGCGCCGTTGCGGTCCTTTTTCTATTTGTCGTGATGATGCTGGACATCGACTTCGCCGAGTTGCGCGGCGGGTTTCAGCAATATCTGCCGATCGGCGCCGCCGTCGGCGCGCTGTTGTTCGTGGAACTGCTGTTCGCGTACCACGTCTGGCAGATCGCACCGCAGGCGCCGGCCATGCGCTATGCCCCGATTCCGGCGGGCATAAGCAATACCGAGGCGCTCGGGCGGCTGATCTATACCGACTACATCTTCCTGTTCCAGGCGGCGGGCCTGATCCTGCTGGTCGCGATGATCGGCGCCATCGTGCTGACCCTGCGCGAGCGCAAGACCTCCCGCCATCAAAGCGTCGACCTCCAGCATGCGCGCGTGGCGGGCGAGACGATGGAGCTGGTGCATGTCGCGCTCGGCGCGGGCGTGCGGGAGATCGGCATCTATCGGCCGAAGGTAGCAGAGCAAGAGGAGACGGAAGAAGCGGACGCGGGAGGGCACCATGGGCATTGAGAGGACCTGTGCCGCAACGCGCGAGGCGTTGGGGGTTAGGGTAAGCAGGGCGGTGCAACAGATGCTTCCTGGCGACCCGATCACCCTCTCCCGTCTCGCTTCGCCCGCCGACCTCTCCCATTTCATGGGAGAGATGAAAAGTTGCATGGGAGAGGTGAAATGAACCTCGGGCCCTATTTGGTGGTCAGCGCGCTGCTGCTGGTGCTTGGCATTTTCGGCATTTTCCTGAACCGCAAGAACATCATCATCATCCTGATGTCGATCGAGCTGATCCTGCTCGCGGTCAACCTCAACCTTGTCGCGTTCTCCGCCGCGCTTGGCGATCTCGCCGGCCAGGTGTTCGCCATGTTCGTCCTCACCGTCGCCGCCGCCGAGGCCGCCATCGGTCTTGCCATCGTCGTGGTGTATTTCCGCAACCGCGGCTCGATCCAGGTTGAGGACGTCAACCTGATGAAAGGCTGACATGCTCTACGTCATCGCCGTCTTCGCTCCGCTGTGCGGCGCCGTCGTCGCAGGCTTGCTCGGCCGCTGGACCGGAGACCGCGTCGCGCAGGGCGCTTCCATCATCGGCATGATCATCGCCGCGATCTGCGGCCCGCTGGCGTTCTTCCAACTGCATGACGGCGCCATCTCGCCAGGCGTGGTGACCATCGCGACCTGGATCGACGCCGGCCGCTTCCATGTCGACTGGGCGCTGCGCATCGATACGCTGTCGTCCGTCATGCTGGCGATGGTGACGTTCGTCTCCATGCTGATCCACGTCTATTCGATCGGCTACATGGCGCACGACGCCTACCCGCGTTACCGCTTCTTCGCCTACCTGTCGTTGTTCACCTTCGCCATGTTGATGCTGGTCACGGCCGACAACCTGACGCAGCTCTTCTTCGGCTGGGAAGGGGTTGGCCTTTGTTCGTACCTGCTGATCGGCTACTGGTACGACCGCCCCTCCGCCTGCGCCGCCGCGATCAAGGCGTTCATCGTCAACCGGATCGCCGACCTGCCGTTCGCGGTGGGCCTGGCGCTGATCTTCTTCAAGTTCGGCTCGGTGCAGTTCCCCGACATCTTCCCCGCGGTGGCGGCGCACCAGGGCGATACCTACGCCTTGTTCGGCACCACCTTCCCCGCGATCGAGGTGATCGGCTTCCTGTTGTTCATCGGTGCGATGGGCAAGTCGGCGCAGCTTGGCCTGCACGTGTGGCTGCCGGATGCGATGGAAGGCCCGACGCCGGTCTCAGCGCTGATCCACGCCGCCACCATGGTAACCGCGGGCGTGTTCCTGATGGCGCGCATGTCGCCGCTGATGGAATACGCGCCCGTCGCGCTGGGTTTCGTTACGTTCATCGGCGCGTCCACGGCGTTCTTCGCCGCCACCGTCGGCTGCTGCCAGAACGACATCAAACGGGTGATCGCCTACTCCACTTGCTCGCAGCTTGGCTACATGTTCACCGCCTGCGGTGTCGGCGTTTACCAGGCCGGCATCTTCCACCTGATCACCCACGCCTTCTTCAAGTCGCTGTTGTTCCTGTCGGCCGGCTCGGTGATTCACGCGATGTCGGATGAGCAAGATATGCGGAAGATGGGAGGACTGGCGCGGCTGATACCGGTGACGTGCACGGTGATGTGGATCGGCAATCTGGCGCTGGCCGGCATCCCACCCTTTGCCGGCGCCTATTCCAAGGATGCCATCGTCGATGCCGCCTATGCCGCGCATACCGGGATCGGGATGTATGGCTTCATCTGCACCGTGCTGGCCGCGTTCCTCACCGCGTTCTACTCCTGGCGGCTGTTGTTCATGACCTTCCATGGTAAGTCGCGTGCCGATCATCACGTGCTGGAGCATGTGCACGAGAGCCCCCCGGTAATGCTGGTGCCGCTGATCCTGTTGGCGATCGGCGCGACGGTCAGCGGCTTTCTGCTGCATGGCTGGTTCATCGGCGAAGGCTGGCAGGCGTTCTGGCAGGGCAGCATTTTCAACGGTGCGTCGAATCACGTGATTGCCGGGCTCGAGGCGGTTCCTGCCTGGGTGGACTATGCGCCGCTGGTGCTCGGCCTGCTGGGCATCGCGCTGGCATATGTGATGTACATGGCGCTGCCGCTGCTGCCGATGCAGCTCGCGCAGAGCTTCCGGCCGGTTTACTTGTTCGTGCTGAACAAGTGGTACTTCGACGAGCTGTACGACGCGATCTTCGTGCAGCCGGCGATCCGGCTGGCGCGTACGTTCTGGCAGACCGGCGACGTCACGGTGATCGACGGCGTGCCCAACGGGCTGGCCGCCCTGACGGTGGAAGGCTCGCGCGAGGCGGTGAAGCTGCAGACCGGATCGGTGGCGGTCTATGCCTTTGCGATGCTGATCGGCATTGTCGTGCTGGTCGGCATCTACATGGTGTTCCGGTGAGAGAGATGGTCAGAGGCAATAAGAACCTTTCCCGGCAGGCGGGGTGGGGCGGCGAAGCGGGCCGGCGCAAGGCGCGATGGGGTGGGGGTGATCGGGGCGGAACAGGGTTCTCTACGTGCCGACCCGATCACCCTCTCCCGGCGCTACGTGCCGACCTCTCCCGCGCACGGCGCGGGCGAGGTGCACGATGAACGCGGCCGGCTTCCCGGTTCTGTCGCTTATCACCTGGCTGCCCTTGGTCGGCGTCGCGGTGATCATGTCGGTGCGCGGCAACAAGGCCACCGTCGATTCCAACGCTCGCTGGACCGCGCTGTGGACCAGCCTGATCGTGCTCGCGCTTTCTCTCGTGCTGTGGGTCGATTTCGACCCCGGCGAGTCCGGCTTCCAGTTCGTCGAGAACATCCCCTGGATGTCCGAATACGGCGTCGGCTACAGAATGGGCGTGGACGGCATCTCCGTCATGTTCGTATTGCTCTCCACCGTCCTCACTCCGATCTGCATTCTTTCAAGCTGGGAAGTCATTACCAGGAACGTCCGCGAGTACATGGTCACCTTCCTGATCATGGAAACCATGCTGGTCGGCACGTTCTCCTCGGCCGATTTCGTCATGTTCTACATGTTCTTCGAGGGCGTGCTGATCCCGATGTATCTCATCATCGGAGTCTGGGGCGGCACGCGCCGGGTCTACTCGGCGGTGAAGTTCTTCCTCTACACGCTCACCGGCTCGGTGCTGATGCTGCTGGCCTTGCTCGCCATGTGGCACCAGGCCGGCACCACCGACATCGCGACACTGCAGCACACGCATTTCCCGGTGGCAATGCAGCGCTGGCTGTTCTTTGCTTTCCTCGCCTCGTTCGCGGTGAAGGTACCGATGTGGCCGGTGCACACCTGGCTGCCGGACGCGCACGTGGAAGCCCCCACCGCCGGATCGGTGATCCTGGCAGGCGTGATGCTGAAACTGGGTGCCTACGGCTTCCTGCGCTTCTCTGTCCCGATGCTGCCGGAAGCGTCGGCCGAATACGCGCCGCTGATCTATACGCTGTCGGTCGTGGCGGTGATCTATACATCGCTGGTCGCGCTGGCACAGGAGGACATGAAGAAGCTGATCGCCTATTCCTCCGTCGCCCATATGGGCGTGGTGACGATCGGCATCTTCACCTTCAACGTGCAGGGCATCCAGGGCGCGCTGTACCAGATGCTGTCGCACGGCTTCGTCTCGGCCGCGCTGTTCCTTGTCGTCGGCGTCCTCTACGATCGGCTGCATACCCACGAGATCGCCCGCTTCAGCGGCCTCGCCGACCGCATGCCGGGCTACGCGCTGATCTTCATGGTGTTCATGATGGCCTCGATGGGGCTGCCCGGCACGTCAGGCTTCATCGGCGAGTTTCTGGTGATCATCGGCTCGTTCCAGATCAGCTTCTGGCTGGCGCTGCTTGGCGGCATGGGCATGATCCTTGGCGCGGCCTACATGCTGTATCTCTATCGCCGCGTCATCTTTGGCCGGCTGACCAAGCAGGATCTGCGCAACATCCTGGACATGAGCCCGCGCGAATGGGCGTTGTTCGCGCCACTGATCGTGCTGACGTTTTGGATGGGCGTCTATCCGTCCAGCTTCAGCAGCTTCTGGGATGCCAGCGTCGCGGCGATGGTGCAGCAGCATACGGCGGCGATGGCGGTGCATGAGCATACGGCGTCGGCGAGCGTTGCTCCGCGCTTCGTCGTGGCCGGGGAAGGCCCGACCGCGACGAATTTGTTGCATGCGGCGGAGCAAGTCGTGTCAGAGCAAGTCGTGGCTGGCGGGCCTGCGCCCGCCATGACGAATAGGGCTGGGCCTTCGCCCGCCATGACGACGAAGGTTGGGGAGCCGCGTCTATGAACTGGGTCGTCGCCCTCCCCGAGATCGTGCTGGCCTGCATCGGCATGGCCACTCTCGTGTTCGGTGTGCTGCGCCAGCAGGACTCTACGTTGCCGTGTACGATGTTCACGCTCGGTGGCTTTCTCATCGCCGCCATCCTGGTGATGACCCGCGTCAACGGCATCGGCTACCATGGCCAGTTCGTCGCCGACGCGTTCAGCGCGTTCAACCAGGAACTCATTCTCGCCGGCGCGGCGCTCTCCGCCATTCTCGCGATCGACTACAATCGCAAGCAGCACATCGCGCGATTCGAATTTCCAATCCTTTTGCTGTTCTCGACGGTCGGCATGATGATCATGGCCTCCGCCGACAACCTGATGACGCTATATCTCGGATTAGAGCTGCAATCGCTGGCGCTCTACGTGCTTGCCGCCTTTGCGCGGGACGACGTGCGGTCGTCGGAATCGGGGCTGAAATATTTCGTCCTGTCCGGGCTTGCCTCGGGCCTGTTGCTGTACGGCATTTCGCTGGTCTACGGCTTCTCTGGCACCATGGATTTCGGCCAGTTGCGCTCGCTGCTGATGGAGCAATCGCAGGCCTCGGTCGGCATGATCATCGGCGTGGTGTTCGTGTTCGTGGGCCTCGCCTTCAAGGTCTCGGTGGTGCCGTTCCACATGTGGACGCCGGACGTCTATGAGGGCGCGCCGACCCCGGTGACGGTGTTCTTCGCCACCGCGCCGAAGGTCGCCGCGATGGCGCTGCTGCTGCGCGTGATGGCGGTGCCGTTCGGCCATTTGCTCGGCGCCTGGCAGTTGCTGATCATCCTGGTGTCGATCGCCTCGATGTTGCTCGGTACGTTCGCCGCGATAGGCCAGCGCAGCATCAAGCGGCTGATGGCCTATTCGTCGATCGGCCACATGGGCTACGCGCTGATCGGGCTCGCGGCCGGCACGCCCGAGGGCATTCGCGGCACGCTGGTCTACATGGTGATCTACGTGTTCATGACCGCGGGGACGTTCGCCTGCATCATCGCGATGCGGCGCAACGGCCGTTCGGTGGAGCAAATCAGCGACCTGTCGGGTCTGTCGAACACCGATCCGGCGCTGGCGCTGGCGATGGCGATCTTCATGTTCAGCCTGGCCGGCATCCCCGTGCTGTCGGGCTTCTTCGCCAAGCTCTACATCTTTCTCGCGGCGGTGCAGGACGGGCTGTGGACGCTCGCGGTGATCGGCGTGCTGACCAGCGTGGTGGGCGCGTTCTATTACATCCGGGTGATCAAGGTGATGTATTTCGATCCGGCCGCCGCGCCGTTCGATCCGCGCCCGCCGTCGCTTTCCTTCGTCGCTGCGGTCGGCGGATTGTTCACCACGTTCTTCTTCATCTTCCCCGGCCCGATCGTGCTGGCAGCGCAGGCGGCGGCGAAGGCGTTGTTCGGGTGAACGATACCAAGGCGCGCCCATGCTCCTCGTCGTAGACGCCGGCAACACCAACATCGTCTTCGCGGTACGCGACGGTAACCAATGGCGCGGCATCTGGCGCACACGTACTGCGTCCGACCGCACCTCCGATGAATACGCCGTCTGGTTGCTTTCGCTGCTCTCGCACGCCGGCCTGAAGCCGGAAAACATCGCCTCCGCCGTCATCGGCACCGTCGTGCCCGCCGCGCTGTACCACCTGCGCCGGCTGTGCCGCGAGTGGTTCCACGTCGAGCCGCTGGTCGCGCGTTCCACTCTCGACTGGGGCTTCGAGATCCGCGTCGACCGGCCGGCGGAAGTGGGCGCCGACCGCCTGCTGAATGCACTTGCCGGTCACAAGCGGTTCGGCGGTCCGCTGATCATTATCGATTTCGGCACCGCCACGACGTTCGACGTGGTGGACAAGGACGGCGCCTATATCGGCGGCGTGATCTGCCCTGGCATCAACCTTTCGATCGAGGCGCTGCACCAGGCGGCGGCCCAGCTTCCGCGCATCGGCATCGCGCGGCCCCAGGCGGTGATCGGGCGGTCCACCGTGCCGGCCATGCAGTCAGGCGTCTATTGGGGCTATGTCGGCATGATCGAGGGCCTGGTCGCGCGGATCAAAGCCGAGTTCGGCGCGGCGATGCGGGTGATCGCCACCGGCGGCCTCGCGCCGTTGTTCTCGGAAGGCACGCTGGTGATCGAGCAAATCGAGCCGGACCTCACGTTGGAAGGCCTGCGTTTGCTCGCTGAACGCAACCCCGCGCCCGTCATGCCACGCGAACGCACTCGGCTGCTTGATACCGAGTAGCCCGGAGCTTGCGCGTGCTGCGCGTATCGCGTAGATTTGCGTGGTGGAATTCGAGTGGGACCCTGCCAAGAGCGAGGCCACGTACCGCATACGCGGATTCGACTTTGCTTATGCGAGCCGGGTTTTCTCCGGCGTGTGGCAGGAGACAGTCGATACCGCCGCGACTATGGCAAAGTCCGCAGGCAAGCGATTGGCGAGGTCAATGGTGATCTTCTGGTCGTGATTTACACGATGCGCGGCACGAAACGGCGACTGATTTCGGCGCGCCGCGCGAGCAGGAAGGAGCGGAGCGAATGGCTCTCACGCGGATGACCCTTGCGGAGATCATGGCCAAAGGCGGAGGCCGGATCGATCGTGCCAAATTCGACGCCACCACCGAGGAAGACATCCGCCGCCACATGATCGAGGACGGCGAGGACCCCGACGCGGAGCCCCATTTTGAACCCGTGGTACAGCCGCAGGACGTGCGCAAGAAGCTCGGCATGACGCAGACCGAATTCGCCCGCCTGCTGCAGATCCCGGTCGCCACCCTGCGCAACTGGGAGCAAAGCCGGTTCGTGATGGAACCCGCGGCGCAGACGCTGCTGAAGTTGATCGATCGCGAGCCGGAAGCGGCGTTGCGCGCGCTGCACCGCTCCAGCGCGGCCTGACCGCGGCACGCTGGCTCGTTCTGGCGCCCGCGGCACCCTATATCACAGCCAATCGCCTCGCCCGACGCGAGGTTCCCGACCCGCAACCCCATGACCTGAGGTAACGACACCACTCTATGGATACAGAAATCGGCGACCTGGCCTTCCTGCCGCTTGGCGGGACGGGCGAGATCGGCATGAATCTCAACCTCTACCGCTGCAACGGTCGGTGGCTGGCGGTTGACTGCGGCATCGGCTTCGGCGGCGCCGAATACCCCGAAGTCGAAATCATGACGCCCGATCCCGGCTTCATCGCGGACCGGCGCGACCGGCTGCTTGGCCTCGTCGTCACCCATGCGCACGAGGACCACATTGGCGCGATCCAGCATCTGTGGCCGCAACTGCGCTGTCCGGTCTACGCCACGCCGTTCGCCGCCGCGGTGCTGCGCCGGAAATTGCAGGAAGTGCAGCTTCTGGCGCAAGTGAAGCTGCACGTCGTGCCGCCGGGCGGCAGCATCCATCTGCCGCCGTTCGATCTGCGCTTCATCCGCATGGCGCACTCGATTCCCGAATCGCAGGCGCTGGTGATCGACACCCCCTACGGCGTCGTGCTGCACACGGGCGATTGGAAGCTGGACCCGCGGCCACTGATCGGGCCGCCCACCGATGAGGCTGCGCTGGCGGAACTGGGCCAGCGCGGCGTGCTCGCGATGGTTTGCGATTCCACCAACGCCATGGTGGAAGGCCATTCCGGCAGCGAACACGAGGTGCGGCAGAGCCTGTGCGCGCTGATCCGCCAACTGCGCGGGCGCGTCGCCGTCACCTGCTTCGCCAGCAACGTTGCCCGGGTGGAGACCGTCGCCTACGCCGCGCGCGAGGCGGGCCGCAACGTCGCCATTGTCGGGCGCAGCCTGCGCAACCTGGAGGCCGCCGCCCGCGAATGCGGCTATCTGCAAGGCGTCCCACCGTTCCTCGGCGAGGACGACATCGCCGATATCCCCGACGACAACCTGCTGATCCTGATCACCGGCAGCCAGGGTGAGGCTCGCAGTGCGCTGACCCGGGTGGCGCTGGATACGCATCCGCGCGTCGCGTTGGGCGAGGGCGATACGGTGCTGTATTCCTCGCGTGTCATTCCGGGCAACGAACGCGCCATCGGCACGGTGCAGGACAACTTGGTGCGGCGCGGCGTCAATCTGATGACCGACGCGGACCACCTGGTGCACGTCTCCGGCCATCCGGCGCGCGACGAGTTGCGGCGGCTGTATCGCCTGGTGAAGCCGCGGTTCAGCGTGCCGGTGCATGGCGAGTGGCGGCATCTGTCCGCTCATGCCGGCCTCGCGCGCGAAGCCGGCGCCACGCCGGTGCTGATGGAGGATGGCGACATTCTTAATCTTGCGCCGGGACGGGTCGAGGTCGTCGATAGTGCACCGGTCGGGCGCCTGGTGCCCGATGGCGGCCGGCTGGTGCCGCTCTCCGGCGGCGTGATGTCTGCGCGGCGGCGCATGTTGTTCAACGGCGTGGTGCTGGCGAGCGTCGCGGTCGACGAGGCGGGGCGGCTGCGGGGCCGGCCGCGTGTCAGCGCGCCCGGACTGCTGGATCAGGAGGACGCCGAGCTGGACCGCGTTTGCGGCGAGTTTGCCGAGGCGCTCGCGGGGCTGCCGGCGCCGATCCGCCGCGACGACGATGCGCTGACCGATGCCGCCCGTGCCGCGTTGCGCCGCGCGCTCGGCCGGCGGCTGCAAAAGCGGCCCCTGGTCGATGTGCATCTGCTGCGGGTTTAGCGCGCGACGGATTTGGATTGCCAAAGGCTCAGATTGCGAAGCGTGCACGAGGTAGCGGCACGGCTGGGTATCCGCACGGATTGGTTACCGGGGCCAGTACGGGTATTGCTTCCGCGCACGCACGGCGGGTAAGCCCCGCGCGGAGGGGGGCAATTCCGCCCGCAGAGATGGATCACAGCAGCGATACGCCCGTCATTTCCGCTTGGCGCGACATCGTGCAAGCCACCCTCCGTGCCAGCATTTCCGACCGCGTCGCCCTTGCCGCCGCCGGATGCGGCTTCTTCGCCACCCTGTCCTTGTTCCCTGCGATGAGCGTGCTGATCTCGATTTACGGCCTGGTGTTCAATCCGCGCGGCGTCGAATTGCAGGTGCAGTGGCTGCATGACCTGCTGCCGTCCGATGCCTACTGGCTGATCGCCGACCGCCTGCACCATCTGGTGATCCAGCCGCCGATGCGGCTTGGCGTCGGCCTCGGCGTCAGCGTGCTGCTGACGGTCTGGACCGCGGCGGTGGGCATGCGCTCGATGCTGGCCGCGCTGACCATCGCGTATGGCGGGCAGGAACGCCGCGGTTTCCTGCGCTTTCAGCTCGTGTCGCTGGCCATGACAATCGTGGCGATCCTCGGCGCCGTGCTGGCGATCGCCATCCTGGTCGGCATGCCGGCGGCGTTCCGCTTCGTCACGCCCTGGGGATTGCGGATACGGCTGGTGCATCTCGCGAGCCTGACGGTATTGCTTGGCTGTGCCGCGCTGTCGCTGGCATTGCTCTATCGTTTCGGTCCCGCGCGGCCCCGTCCGCCGCGCCACTGGGTGTCGCCGGGCAGTGCGCTGGCGCTGACGCTGTGGTTGCTCGCGTCGGTGCTGCTGTCGTTCTACATCGGGCATCTCGCCGCGTTTGGCGTGACGTATGGGCCGCTTGGCGCGGTGGCTGCCGTGATGCTGTGGTTCTTTCTCTCGGCCTATGCGGTGTTGCTGGGCGCGGAACTGAACGCGCAACTGGAACGGCTGTCTGCCGCCGGCGTCAGACAGCAGAGCGCACCGCTACCTCAGGTGGTTTGACGAAGATGGGCTGGTTCACGGGCTGCGTGCTGTATTTGCTGATCTGGTGGACGGTGTTGTTCGCGGTGCTGCCGCTGCGCACGCGGGCCGCCACGAACATCGATCCGCG
>Ga0335072_10004984_pt1 | contig 19590 bp, 22 predicted proteins | sample Lox_Sample_21_FD_206725 | JGI IMG/M metagenome (GOLD analysis project Ga0335072, IMG submission 206725) | Soil microbial communities from Loxahatchee National Wildlife Refuge, Florida, United States - Lox_Sample_2.1 | ecosystem: Environmental > Terrestrial > Soil > Wetlands | place: USA...
GGCTGCAGGACCGGCTCATGACAGCCGCAAAGACTAGAAGCTCCAAAGGAAGCCCAGAAGACTCCATCTTCTGTGTATGTACCTGACTTTAGGGCGAAATCGGGTATGTGCGGCAATCCAGTCGGCCAGCTCATTGAAGACTTGCAGATAGGCAAGTGGAAGCATGGGCCGTGGCGCTAAGAGATGACTATGACTCTTTCCCGTCGGTGATTATTCACTTACGTGATCTCTATCAAAGGATATTTTCGGTGTGGCCGTTTGCATAGCGACTCCAATCAATAGCAGCCACGGCAGGCGAAAGAAACCATCACCGCCATTTCGATGGGCTTCCGTTGGCACGCGCTAAGCCGCATGCAAGGATGGAAGGTTGATTTCTCAGCAAATTCCAAGCTAAGAAAGTCCCCGCCGCCGAGGGTTGTCTGCTGCGACGATCCGAAGTTTCCACAGGCATCGCTGCTATTCGTACAATCGTGATCTTACTATCTCAACACTTGTACCAGACAGGAAAAGAAAAGAACCACAATCCAGGCGGCGAGAAAGAAAACGTCAACGTGGACTCCAAGCCTTGCAGCTGACGCCTTTTTAATTCTCTCCTTTCCAGGCTGCAATCCCCACGACGACTTATCCCGTTTCCCACCTGCGTCACTTTCCCATTTCGCTATCTGTCCCCTTGGAGGAACGAGACCACGCCTCATTCAATCGGCTGACAGCCGATCATTTGTTTGCCACTGATTATCTTCCTTTTTCTCAACCTCAAGTTCTTTGACGGCTTCAACAGTCTCTCATCGTCAGTGCCTTGAAACATAGTATGTTAATGCCGATAGCCCAATGGACACGGTAACGAAACGCACTCAACAACCCAACTTCATCCTTTCGCCGCATCAACAGAGCTTGCTCTTTGCTGCGCTCAATTCAAATAAAGCCCCAGCTGTCGACACTACTATACAACAGCCATCAATTGACTCCACTGCGATGGCACCAATGTCGTTTATGGAGTCGCCTCTGCAAGCTCCGAGCTCCGGAACACTAGGTGGTTTCGAAGATAGTCCTTTCATCGACTACGACTACGATTTTGATGCTGATGCCGGTTTCGACTATGACTTCGGCAATGACACTCAGGCTCAAATGATCGGAAAGCTACCAGGTTCGTCGTCTGATGGCGATGCAGATACGCATGATAAGCGAAGCCATCCTGATGACGAGGATAATGAAGGAGATGGAGGCGGGAAGAGACGAGAAGGTGATGATAGATCTGGAAAGAAGCCCGGGAGAAAGCCTCTGACCTCGGAACCAACATCTGTAAGTATTCGTAGCAATATTTTAGTCTATAATGTCTAACAGTATGGTCAAGAAACGCAAGGCCCAAAACCGCGCTGCGCAGCGAGCTTTTCGTGAGCGTAAGGAGAAACACCTGAAAGACCTGGAAACCAAGGTGCAGGATCTCGAGAAGGTGTCAGAGGCGGCCAACCATGAGAACAGTATCCTTCGTGCGCAGATTGAAAAGATGTCAGTTGAGCTGCGGGAGTATCGAAAGAGACTGCCTGTTAGCGGTAGTGGCCGCTCTTCATCGCTTAATGGAGGGTTACCATCTTATCTCAGAGGCTCCAACAGCAATACCGTCAATAGCCCCAACGATGTGAACTTTCAGTTTGAGTTCCCAAAGTTCGGCAGACTTCCAGGCCCACCTGTTCTCAATGCAACTAGACTTGCCAGTTCAAATTCAACGAAGTCCACCCCACCAGCTCCAGTCCATCGAGCTTCAAGTTCTAGTAACAACGGAAGCATAAGTCCACTTAACCAATCAGTGCGGCATAACCCGAGTTTTGCGTCTACTTCCTCGATCAATAACAACAGTAATACCCAAGATAACCAAGTATTCAGCCAATTCAATACCAATGACTTGTCTGAATTCTTCACTCCTTCTGCATTTGAAAATATTGGCACTGAGTTCCCTCTCGATCAGCCAACACATGATCCATCTAGATCTAGTATCGATTCATCTCGCGGACCCCAGAGCACCGATCAAAGCACATCACACAGCTCGCCGTCCGCTTCATCGAATAACGGGTCTAATGCTGGTCTGAGTTCATCTTGCGGTACCTCTCCAGAGCCGTACACACAATCACCTGGGGGCTTAAAAATTAACGATCATATTTTGAGCACCATTGGAGAAGAGAAGATAGGGACAAATTTGGTTGAAGGTGAGGCTTCATTCTGTGAGAAGCTTGCAATGGCTTGTGGCAACCCAAGCAATCCTATCCCACGTACAATGTCTGAGTCTGGTGTCAAATCAGGAAATTTCCAGACGCCAAGTTTTGACCTGAAGACGCCAGGTTTCGATTTGAACGGCATCGATTGGTTTGCCCAGCAAAATGGCAACCAATTTGATCCTCAGCTGTTCGGTGATTATCGCGAGCCTCAAAACAACATCCTCGCTGGTGGTTTATATGACGATACGTTCTTCGCCGAAGCTTTTGCGTTACCTGAATTCAACAGTACTAGCCCTTTCAACCTCACAGCTAGTCCTGCTGCTCCCAAGAAGGATCTCGTCCAAGAAATTGACCAGAAGCTCAGCCAAGAAGAGGAAGTCGTGCCTGGTGAGGACCGAACACAGCTATTGAGTTGCAATACCATGTGGTAAGTTAGTCATAATTAATACCAATGTGACTTGCGCCGAGACCTTTGGAGCACAAGCTAATTCCAAACAGGGAGAAGATACAATCATGCCCCAATGTTCAAAACGGTAGCATCGACATGGATGATCTGTGTTCACAACTCCAGTCCAAGGCCAAATGCTCAGGAGATGGCCCCGTCATAAATGAGAAAGACTTCAAGGAAATCATTCACAAAATTGTGAAAAAGGACGGAAAACCTTTGTCAGACGACTGTGACAAGATAAAAGCTAGTAAGATATCGGCATTGTGACGACCTAATGGTATTTCCATGGCGTTTAGGAAACAAGAAATTCAACAAAACCATATTACAGGCGTCCAAGTAGTCTTTCCACGAAGACTCGTCTCAATTTTTTCGGGATTCTATTGATGGCGTGCTGGGTATCGATATCATAGGGAAGAGTAATGAGGCATCCGTCTGACTGGGTAAATGATTTAATGGAGAAAATCAGGAATGGGAAAGAAAAGGGCATAAATCTGTGGGGACGTGAGGGTTTCTTCTTTCGCGGGTGCAACACACAACAATGGGATTGCTGATGTACAAAAATGAGTTCCGCTCGCTAGACGTTGCATTGGTAGTTATGTAGTCAAATGACTTGACTTCTTCCACCACATGATTGAGTGTGATGCCTTTTTGAGTTCTAGTAGGTGCTTATGTATGTAACGTCTTTCGAGCAGGTGATGATTGACTGTGGAAGTCGGGTACCATAGTTATAAATGCAGATCTAATGTGCTTCCCTGTTTAATCCCTAATCCCTCAAGCTATGGGGTATCTCCTTTCCCATCCATAAACGCCAAAAGAATGCAGTAGTAGCGTGGGGTAGTAACAATCACTCAGAATCATAGTTCACCAATCCTGTAGCTAAGCCCTGTGCATGATTTTGAACGTCGCTCACTTCCAAAGATGCCTCCACCTGCTCTCCATCGTCGAGCACGTCTCTCTTCCTTTTCACACCTACAGCCTTCCATTGAAGAGCTTTCGCCGAAGCCTGCCGCTGCAGGAAGGGATCCATCTTTGCTCTTGTATTGCCTCTTATTTCCGCCACTAGATCTGCTTTACGTCTCTCTGATACCTCTACCGCTTTCAGTTTTCTGGAAGGCTTCGTTGAGGATTTGGATTTAGTTTCGGATGTGGGGTTTGTAGCTGCATCTGTGCTTGTGAACAGCGGTTTTGAAATCACCTTCGCCATAGCCTGTGCCGGATCCACAGCACCAAATTCCACGAATGCAGCTCTCCGCGCATCATCTTCATGCTCAGGTAGAAGTTCTATCCCCAGGCTCATTTTATCTTGTATATCGCCTGCGACGCTGGCTTCGTGTTCTCGTGCTTTCCTGCCCGCTCGGAATGCCTTGCGGAGTTTCTGGTTGCGCTCGTAGGGATCTTCCCATTGCTGCTCTTGCAAGGCTTGAAGTTCGTCTAGCCGCTCTTTCGCACCTTCAAGGCGTCTTCGGTCGTCAACCTTCCCTTCTAGACTCGCGAAAGCGTTGTTTCGCCGCTCTTCTCGTTCTTCTTCTGTAAGGATCTTGATTTCTCCTTCGACGTGTTTGTCCTCTCCCGTGTCCCGCTTTCGCGCCCCCTCGTGTACCACATATGCTGTGTTCTTCGGATCCGTGCGTATTTCAATCCAGCCTCCACATGCAGTATGCTTCATGCGGAAGCTGAAGATTGGAGTGGTGTAGTAGTTGCCGACTTTTTTCTTTTCAGCGTTGAAGCGTACGCCTTGGCCGATGATTGTGGGTTTGGGGCAGTTCGTACACCAGATTGGGAAGGGCATTTCAAAGCGTACGGTGAGGATGCCCTGGGAGGACTTGTTCGCGCGGCTTCCTAGGGCCTTCTTCCCAAGGAGCGCGTTACCGCTAATGGTGCCTTCGAATTCGGGTGGGACGTAGCGTCCCATATTAAAGCCTTGCATCTTGAAGGTAGGTGGAGCAAGAGCTTCTCAATTTCGACCAAAGCAGTCGAGTTTCCCTCACAAGGGGTAAATAGTAGACGGGCTCCCTTATTGTTGAGAACTGTGAGAGTTGGTGATATAGACCTTTGGAGGGGAAAGTTATTAGCTTGCATTCTGCCGCAAGTTGCCGCCCCCGTGGGTCTGTGCCGCGCATGGTGTGGTGCTGCGGGACTAATTACATCAATCCAACAACAGAGTTACTTGACGCACTTTACCAGTTGGCTGTCAGTGCACTATTGTTCAGAAATATTTCATACTGATACATGTAGCCACAGAAGTATAATCCAAGGTTGCAACCATGGATCTTGCATATGACCACATTCAGGAATCCGCTTTGTCCCCTGACGAAACAGCGGAGAATGGCGGAAAGAAACCAGTGCCTTCTACTCTCAATACAGACTTTCAGGAAGCCTATAAAGCAATATCTTCTAGTCCATGGGGAGCGAGACTTGGTGGTTTCTTTGGAAGTGTAGTAAAGCAGGTTAGTTTTGTGCGCACTGCTGCGATTAGGTCATACTGACTGTTACTAGGGCGAGAATGTCTACCGGGAGGCACAGCAGGAGTTGAGCGCTGTAGGAGAAGAAGCTAGTAAAGGGTTTACGAGCCTTCAATCATCGATTCTAAACCGCACAAGAGCACTGTCATTCAGCCAGATGGTCCCAGTTGCAAGTACAGAGGACGTAGGCGAAGGCCCATCTGGAAGCCAGGACGCTACAACAGAGAAGACTATCCAGGAATCAGAAGGTGTCCTTGCAAGATTAAAGTCCGAGGCAGCGAAGCGATTGAAAGAAATAGAGAAGGCCGAGGATGCGGCAGATGAAGCACTATTAAAATTTGGCACAAACATTCGGAACTTTCTCCGGGATGCAGTCACAATTGCTCCTCCAAAGGAAGGCTCCGAAGAAGGAAGTACGGTCCTCTTCGAGAGCAAAGATGCTCATGGCAAACGTGTTATTCACACTACTCGATTTGATGCACAACTCCATGTCATTCATTCGTCTCTTGATAGCTTCACGAATGATCCCATTAGTGAGGAGTATGCGCCATGGGCAAAGGAATTCGATGTGGAGAGTAAGACGGACGACATTAGTACCAACTTAGAAAAGTATAAGGAGTTGAGGACAGCCATGGAGAAATTGGTCCCTGATCAAGTCGCTTATGGCGACTTCTGGAGACGATATTACTTCCTCAGACATAGTATAGAAACTGCGGAAGCAAGAAGAAGAGATCTCCTCAAGGGTACGTTGGCCACTATTTTATCTTAGCCTATCACACTAACAAGCTCGCAACAGGTGCAGCAGCAACAGCTGAAGAAGAGGTTGGTTGGGATGAGGAATCGGATGATGAAGCTTCAATCAAACCTGAAGCTGCAACGAAAGCCGGTAGCGGTCGGGCAGTATCTGTGGAATCTTCTACAACAATTCATCCTCCATCTTCCCAGGACGCCGGGCAGACGCATCTGAAGGTATCAGAATCCAGGAAGTCACATGATGAGAAGTCGCAGGCAGACAGCGATGCCAGCTATGATGTAGTTGGTGCAACTAGCGGTGCACCTAGTCATTCCCCTGGCAGCCCGAAGGATTCGCGTAAAGGCGATGATAGTGAGGAAGAAGACTGGGAGTGATTGCTATCGCTGGCGATAATAATTTCTTTGCCTTAGTGGCATTAATTGCCCGTATGGTTGGCACTTGTCAATCTCGCGTTAAGATCAACAGGATTGCCTTAATATCAAGCATTACGCTTTTGTCCTTAGGCGCTCTCGATAAGTTGTGGATATCGGCTCCTAATAGTTTAGGCCATTGCCGGTATTGGCATAGAAATTCATCGTTTCTTCTTTCCCGTGACCTTGATAAAACCGTCTTCGTCAATTTCTGGAACAGGCTTTTCCTTTTCCCTGGTCGGAGGCGCATCACCCATCTCAACATCCTCATCTTCATACTCCTCATCCGTCTCCTCCAAATCATCACTATCCCAATCCGTATCATCCTCCTCCTCTCCCCTCTCTACCCTCTTAAACTCCACCTGCTTTCCTCCCTTCTCCTTCTTCTCCCATCTCTCCTTCAACTGTGAGACCTTAGTGAAATCGCCCTTGCCGCAATCCCTCCTCAGTCTCATGATCTGTTCTGCGACTTCGAAGCCACTCTCGTCATCAACATTGACCTCAAACTCGTCTAGCATGACCTGCAACAGCATCGTTTCCACATCCTCAATGTCCGTGTCCAGGCGAGATAAGAACAGGTCCACAATGGCGCCCCCAAACCAGTCGCGCTTATCGGATGAGGACGGACCACCCCATTGATTTTGTACAGCGAGAGTCAGAGCTGGCCAGAGAGAGAGGGAAAGTGCGACACCGAGCTCAAATTGTGCCTGGCATGTTTCTCGAGATATGTTAATCAACCGTGCAAGTATTGGAGGTGGACACGTACCTAATGTCGGCGATTGTTGTGCTGTACTCTGTCCCGCTACAGCCGATGCCATGCGTGAGACTTTGAGGGCGGCGTTAGCTTCAATATCAACTGACGGATTCCGATGCAGGAAAAGATGTTCGCCTGATTTCGGCACATGCTTGTGTCTAAAAATTTTAGGTGGGGAATGGGGTCTCTCGCTTCTGCAAAATGACGGTGCATGACTGTGCAGCGCAGACGGTTATTTCAGCCTCATCCAGATCTTGTGCTGAGAGAGCACACGTTTAATCGATATAATGTGCCCTTAATTTAGATCTGCCTTGATTGCTTTCTTTTCCTTCATCACGAAAGGCTATATCACTTTCAGATATCTAACAAGTTATAATTCCCTCTAGCAATGAAATACAATCAACATGGTGTTCAATACGTTTACTGCTGCTTCAGCTGTTATGCCAACAGTCGTTGAGACTTTCATCAACCACGTATGCATTCCGCACTTCATATTAATTCCGGACTGACCCTGGATCCAGTGTCTAAACCGTAAGGCTTTAACTCAAAAGCCTACAGCACAGCTCTCATACGATGAAGGGCTTCACCTGATCCGCCAGTTCCTCATCTACGCATCTCACCATACAGTCGAAGAAATCCAGCGCTTCACTGCACAATGGGTCCCCCATCCTCGCTGGGTGAAGGTTGAAGAAGTGATAATCGGCGAGGAACATATCAAGACTGCTGCCGAGGCAATACAAGCTCAACTAGGACACCATGGAATAGAGAAAGTGGGTGGGAAGATTTGGTGGCAATGGAGACGGCCAGGAAGCAAGCTCGGGGCTGAATGGATTGAGATGCGGTCCGATTACCTGGAACGAAAGAAGCTAGGGAAGGACGTCAAGAGCAAAAGAGTCATGCTTTATATGCATGGAGGAGCATACTTCTTCGGCAGTGTAGATGAGCATAGATATCAGATGCAGAGACATGCAAGGAAATTGAAAGCTAGAATTTTTGCCCGGTAAGATAAACCTCCAGCATATGGCCTAGTTAAGCGCTAATGCTAGCTTATGACAGTGAGCCTTCTGCGAAATCCTGACTCTTGTTGATGAAAGACTAATGCAACTACAGCGCGATATCGACTGGCTCCTCAGTTCCCCTTTCCATGTGGTCTCCACGACTGCCTATCCGCTTATATGTATCTATTGACCATCCAAGATCCTACGACTATCATCGTAGCAGGAGACTCTGCGGGTGGAGGAATGGTTGTGAGGTAAGTTGAAAGTAACAAGCTGCCAGATAATTGCTAATGATATCAGCATGCTTATCACACTCCGGGATCGAGGACTGCCCCTGCCGGCTGGCGCTATTCTCATATCTCCTTGGGTAGATCTTACACATTCCTTCCCGAGCGTTGCAGGCGATAATCCTATGGATTATATACCACCGTATGGTTTTCAACAGCGCCCATCGCCGTCTTGGCCGCCACCGAACTCAGATGATATGTTGGCCATGGCTGAAGGTGCGGTCAAGAATCTTGTGCATAAGGACTCCATTGTACACAGGAATTCTATACATCAAATTAGCGAACAAGATGCTGTGCAAGGCTTCCATGTCAATGAACACCCAGATTCCGCTGCCGTAAACGGTACGGCAGCAACTGGCATTGCAACAAATGATAGCAGCGGCCCGACTGCGAATACTGTACCAGGATGTGGCCACGAGCTTTCTATCATGATTGACGGAAAGCTAATCGAGATCAAAGATCAAATCCAGATGTATGCGACGAATCAGTTGATATCACACCCTCTGGTATCACCGATATTGCAGCCATCCTTAGGTGGTCTCCCTCCGCTTATAATTCTGACCGGCGGCGGTGAGGCGCTTAGAGATGAGCAGATCTATTTAGCCCATAAGGCTGCAAATCCAGCTAAGTACCCACCGGGTGACGCTTTTCTAGATGAGAATCCATTTGGTCACAATAGAGATCAAGTTAGTCACTGGAAGCCAACAGATGTACAACTGCAAGTGTGGGATGATTTATGCCATGTGGCGCCAACTTTGAGTTTTACAAGGCCAGCCAAGTATATGTATCGATCAGTCGCTCAATTTGGGGCATGGGCATTAGCACGAGCCCAGCACACAGGGATTGAGATTGTGGATGATGATAACGTGTCAATAATTTCTAAATCGGATGCTGAGAGTGATTTCGATGCCAAGGAAAAGGCACAGTTCCTTCTATATCTTTCGCTACCTGTGTTGTACTAACGATTAATAGCACAAGGACAGTGCTCCGACAGACCATTCGGTGAAGGTAACTAAGATCGGGAAAGCCGGAGATCCACTTCCAGCTTTCAAAAATCACATGATTCGGCAACGTGTTGATCGCCATGGTCACATCTATCCATTGGAACCCCAGTCAAGCCTTCCAGGCTGCTGTCTACCTCCCAGCGAGATTGGCGTCATAAAGGAGGGCCCCGTACGGAAATGGAGGGCAGCCAAACTTCAGTGGGACACGAAATATGCACACGCAAAGCGACGAGTCCAGAAACAACGTGCTAAAGAGATGATGGAGGGATATCAATCCTTCGGCGATGGAGAGGTACCACCACCAAGTGCACTAGCCGGCAGAAGGCGGAAAGGTGATGTGGGTCGCGATGAGAAACATAAAATGAGTTGGGGAATGAGTCTTTGGTCATTCTGGGGCAGCAAACACGACAAGAAGGCCAACGACCGCGAACAGAAAGCTGAGATGGAGCCTGAATCTACCGTTGTCACAGAAGCGGAAGGCGCAAATGCCAGACCATTGCATGATATCGAGACAGAAAAGGGAAAAACTATGGCAAATCAGAAGAAGGACTATAGCCGTAGCCGTTCAAGAAGGAGAACCGTCACCGACGAGCACCAAACCGACCAACCTGATGAAGTCGACGAGAACACTACCGTCACTGAGCTCCTGGCAATAAAGAAAACCACCGATGGAGTGACACCAAACGACGAGTACCTAAGTCCTGAATCCACACCCAAGAAACCCGCTCAGGATGCCAAACCCGAAGACCATATTCCGCCCGTACTTACTTCCTCACAAACCACAACTCCAGCAATCGTCGCGACTCCTCCTATAGAACAACCTGCTTCAGATCCCGAAATTGAGATCTCCAAAACCAACCGTCCCAAAGCCAATGGTATCGCTTTCCCTTTTAAACTCAGCCGAAATGGCACTAATAAGAGTTTTACGGGCTCAGTTTCGAGTATTGCGACGCTGACGAGTGCGTTGGGTATCGCTCCACTGGAACCTAACAGTGCTGGAAGTGGAGATGGTGAGACTCCTATGGTAGAGAGCGGTGCTGGTGTTGAAGATGCAGGGAAAGGAAACGGTAAAGAAAATATGAAGGAGAGGACTGGTTTGGAGAGCTCCGTTACGGTTAATGAGGGGTTGCCGGTGGTTAATAGTAACTAGGTAAATTTGATAGGATTTATGATAAGCTTTGCTGGGCCATAACTTTGTAGGTTTAGAGGATTCTAAGAGCCTAATTGGATCTAATACTATTGATTCTATAGATTGAAGACATTTGAATGCCCTTAGAAGCGGTGAGATGCGTTTGGCAGGCAGAGGTTGGCAGAACTCATTATAATAGGCATTTTCCTTCAATAAAACTGGTATTCTGGCATGTTTGGCATTAAATTCTCAATTGAGTCACACCGCCCAGACTTTGTCCTGGCCCATTGACTATGGCAATTGTAAATGCCAAGGAGATGTCGAACATAGCCCCTGACGTACTCCGACGGGCTTCTATACAGTATTATTCTCCCTCTGGATGCTAAACCAGATCAATCTTTCTTCCCACTCGCTCAGCAATCTTCATGAAGACCTTCGCACGCTCACTTTCCGGCTCCGAGACGACCGTCGGCTTCCCTCTATCTGCATCATCGCATATACTCGCATGTAAGGGTATATCACCAAGGAAATCAATACTATGCTCCTCGCACGCGTGCGTAACGCCCGAATGCGAGCCGAATATATGTGTACTGTTTTGGCAATGGGGGCAGGTGAAGAGGGACATGTTTTGGATCATGCCTAAGAGGGGGATATTGACGGTTTTGAACATGTTGATGCCTTTGATGGCGTCTTTGAGGGCTATGTCTTGTGGAGTGGAGACAATTATTGCGCCTATATGGGTTGTGATGAGCTTTATAATGAGCATATACCGGGGCGGTCTTACCGTCAAGCACAATTTGTTGGGTGATGGTTAATTGTGTGTCGCCGGTTCCGGGTGGCAGATCTAGTACTAGGACATCTAGGCCTCCCCAGTCAACTTCATGCAGAAGCTGTTGTAATGCTTTCATAACCATAAGGCCGCGCCATACTACTGGCGCGGAGCTACCAACTAGGTAGCCCATTGACATAGACTTGACTCCATAATTTGAGAGCGGAAGAAGCTGATTGTCTGCTTGTCGTCAGACAAAACCTCCAGTTTTGGAATATGAAATTACGGACTTGTGGAGAGTCGCGGTTCCCCTGATAGATTAAGCAGTGTGGGTATTGAGGGGCCAAAAATGTCGGTATCAAGGATGCCGCTTCGGAGACCTCGACGAGCAAATGCTAGGGCAAGATTGACTACAATTGATTAGTGAGTCGGTGTTGCAATGATAATAAGAATTAAGATGTGCCATACCTGCTATAGTAGATTTTCCTACACCTCCCTTTGCAGAGGATACAGCAATCACCTTTCGAACATCTCTTATTTTGCGCCGTTCAGGAAGACCGCGCTGCATACGAGGGATACTCCCAGTACGCGGTAATCCCTTTGAGAATGAATTAGTATATATGCCGTAGCTGCAGGATGATATGCTCGACTCACTAATGGATTTTCATGCTGCAAAGCTCTCAATGTTGAGAATAATCTTGGATTCATATCCGCAATGCTCTATCTTCGGAGCTTGAGCTTCAATGACGGACGGAATTGATGCGGCCGCTAGCGCGCCAAGATTTCGTGAACTTTTGGGGAATTTCTTCTGTGAATTTTGAAGACAGACTCTTCACAACTTACAAGATGGGGAAGAAGGCATCTCTAGTCCGGCAGCTTGCTGGTCTTCCTGCATCTGCTCCTCGTGGTCTGTTATGAATTGTCAACGCACAAAAGATTTCATTTACTAATTTTTGCAGACTTCGACCCGGAAGAAGATCGTGCAGTGGAAAGCAATGATGACGAGGGAAGTGATTCTCAGGAGAGCAATGATGAGCGATTAGGCACTGAGCATTATATCGAAATTGGGCAAGAAGCCGGTCTAAGAGCGGCCTAAAATATTATACTAATTCTTCGTGCAGGAAAAGCAAACTCCGAAAACGAGACGAGGTGGTACTTGGTCCACGATATGCTGGCTCGAAGGTTAGCCGCGAGGCATTAGAGGATACTAGCGATGAATCATCAACCTCAGATTACGAAGATGCTCATGAGTCTCTGGAGGCAAAGCCTTTTGCGGATCCGGAGGTAGATGATATTGATATGGACGATGTGGATGGAGAGATTGACAGCGATGAAGCCTTTGGCGAAGGTGATGAGGAAAAATTCAAAGACTTCACATTTCGCGGGAAGGGTGTAACTGCAAAGACAAACGGAGTTCGCCAAAGCAGGAAGACTGCGGCAGACTTCATGTCGAATAGTGAGGATGAAAACAATGGTTTGAGGTCGAATGGTCATGACAGTTCGGAAAATGAGGACGAGGAACAAGATGGGATATCTGGGCAACCTTCTGATGAAGATAGTTCTAGTGACAGTAACGATGAGGAGAGCATCAAAGAGGACGACAGATCCAATGCCAAGGGAGATACTTCTGAGGATTCAGAGTCAGACGTTGACGATGAAGACAGTGATTCGGACAATAACAAAGAAGTTGTTGATGACGAGGAGGAGTCACGCCGCGCTGAACTGCGAAAGATTATGAGCGAAGAGCAAAAGGCTGTTGCAGCTACGATCTCCCAAGCCGCCAAAGCAGACGCAGAGAAAGGTATAGCCGTGAAGCTGCAACGGAAAACTTTCGACTCGTTACTCAATGTCCGCATAAGGTTACAAAAGGCGCTTGTTGCAAGTAACTCAATGGCTGCGGTTGAAGAGAAATACGAAAATGATGTTTTGCCTTATCGAGCTGCTGAAGAGGCAGCTATAAAATTATTGAACACTCTAGATGCTCTGCGGCAAGAGATGAACACTGCTAGCGGCTCTGCGAAAGTAAGTGGGAAAAGAAAGCGAGTGGTGGATCACAACACGCCTAGTTCAGAAATCTGGAAGAATTTGCAAGATTTAGAGTCGTCAGCCATTAAAACACGTCAATCCACCCTTGAAAAGTGGTCAGCAAGAGTCCGGGATGCAACTGCTCTACCCGTTTCTAGCAAACTCAACAACAATGTTCGAGAGCAGACTATCACTGACGTCCTGCAAGAGCAACTTTCCAATTCAGAGCGACTCATCAAACGCACGAAGATTCCAAGATCATGTGCACCAGTGCAAGCAAAGCTGAAAGTCACCGAAGATCCCCACATCTACGACGACGCAGACTTCTACCAGCTCCTCCTCAAAGAGCTCGTCGATCAACGAATGATGGACTCCTCCAGCACCCCTGCTCCTCTTGGCGACGGCGGCAAGCCCGTAGCGCAATGGACGGCTGTCAAAGAGGCCAAGACAAAGAGGAATGTAGACACGAAAGCCAGCAAGGGCCGCAAAATGCGCTATACAGTTCATGAGAAGCTGCAGAACTTCATGGCGCCAGAAGATCGAGGGAGTTGGGAACAGGAGGCCATAGATAGGTTCTTCGGCACGCTCTTAGGCCAGAAAATGAGTCTTGGCGAAGACGATGCGGATGAGAACATTAGTGACGAGGGCGATGGGGCGCTCTTGGCAGAGGAGGCATTGATGCTGTTCAGATCATAGTCCTCATAAAAATTACCAAAAAGAAACAAAATATCATTATGATCAGGAGATTTTTACCCAGAATGCATTCAAAGTTACTCTAAATCCTCAAAGTCCCCACCAACGGCAGCCGTCGACTCGAGCTCCCCACATAAACTGTATACTCCCCCTTCTGCAACTTCCACTTCTGCACCACCACATCCCAAATCGACAAGTCCCTCCTCGTCAGCGGAAAACTCACCGTGACGGTCTCCCCGGGCAAAATACTCTTCTTCTCGAAGCCCCTCAGCTGCTTTACTGGCCCACCTGGGATCCCAATATACAGCTGCGCGACCTCCTTTCCCTCTACCGAGCCAGTGTTCTGCACATCCGCATGCACCGTCGCGATCTCATCCCAGAGATCTTCTTGGCCACCCTGAAGAATGCGGCCTGTGGGATATGGCTTCAGGCTCTTGAAAGCGGTGATGCTGATCCGTAGGTTCGAGAATGAGAATGTGGTGTAGGAGAGGCCGAAGCCGAACTCGTAACGGGGGGTGATGTTATATTTGTCGAAGGCGCGGTAGTCGATATAGACGCCTTCGGTGAAGTTGCTTTGGGGGTATAGGCTGAAGAGGCCTTCTGGCTGTGATGGAGAGAGGAGGCGGCCATAGTCGGAATCGTCTTTGGCGACGGTGTAGGGTAGCTTGCCGGAGAAGTTGTCGTCGCCGTAGAGAAGGGAGACGAGGGCGCGGCCTGAGTCTTGCCCGGGGAGGTGTGCGAAGATGATGGCTTTGACATTTGGGTTGGATTCGAAACGGTCGACGAGGCGGATGCCTGCATTGTGGATTACTACGATAGTGTTGGCACACTGATTGGCAATGTTGTTTACGAGGCTATCAGAGAAGTCGTCGTGAGTACCTGGCCTGTCGAAGCCTTCTTGAGCCCAGGCATTGATGAAAACAAGACATGCATCAGAGTCGTCGTCAACGGTTGAAGTGGCACCGATGTTTACAAAGTCCCAGAACAGAGAAGTGTTGTCATCATATGCTCTTTGTTCGAGTGCGGCATAAGGGGATGAGATTCGCGCTGGTGTTATGGAAGCGCTTCCTCCTCCGCTATCACATCCATTAGTGAGTAAAGTTGTACAGTTGACGAATGAATACATACCCGATAATTGTACCAGAAAGAGCGATCTGGCTTTGTATTTCCCAGTTAGGAAGGTCTCCTTTAACAACTTCCGGCGTTTTAGCATCGTAGCCGTAGATTGAAAGTAGTCGAGGCGACTTCAGAGGGAGTACGCCGTCTATATTTTTGACAAGAACGTGGCCCTCTACGGCTCCATTGAACAACACTAGCTTAGAAGCAGGGTTCTTTGCTTCAATCCTTTTATTCATTCCTCGTGCCGGATATCCACTGTTTTGGCCCATCTTATACCAAGGGGCGAGAATCCTGAAGAACTTTCATCAGCACTGGATAAGGAAGTTCTGCGAGGAAGCTAACCTCGTGACCATGTCATCGAGTCGTGATTCTGAAACACTCCCATTCTTAATAGACACACTAAGGTTATATCCCCAGTAATCTTTAGGCGTTGGCATGGTCATATCAAGTCCTGCTAATGTGGATGCCACTCCTGAGTGTTGAGCCTCCCAGTCTGTGACAACATATCCTTGAAATCCTAATTCGTCTTTCAAAATTCCATTCAAAAGTTTGCTGTTTTGACATGCGTATGAATTATTGAGACGATTATATGAGCACATAATGCTGCCAGAACCTGCATATAAGGCGTCTTGAAAAGGCCATAGGTATAGCTCATGCAGTGTTTTGTCGTCAATATTTGATGATACACCTTCAATGCCGGGGTCTCTCCTAGCGGTCTTTGAGTCTTGCCTGTTTGTTTCTTGCTATTACTAGTTAGAAGGAGTAACTTGTCAAATATTGATATCGGCTAAGCCATTATCGTACCTCATTCGCAAGGAAGTGCTTGGTCGATGTAATGACGCCGACTTCTTGTATACCTTTCACAGTTTCATAGGCGAATTGGCCAGTAAGATAAGGATCAGTAGAAAAGCTCTCCCAATTCCTTCCTCCTGTAACTACTCGACCCATGGGGCCAATAGTCGGCCCAAGGAGGAGATTTATACCTTTCAATCGGAACTCCATACCCATATGACTGGCACGTTGATGTACGAGGTCTCTATTCCACCTAAACTACGTCAGTATAACAGGTTATAGCAATATCAATAGTCATATTAGATGGATGCCTCACGATGCTCCTGCGTGAATGGCAGCAGGATATCCGTTTACATGAACCGTTTGACGGACTCCATTACCAGAGTCTTTGAGGCAAAGCCCAGGGAAGCCTACACGAGATATCGGAGCGATGTTTCCATCACAGCCAGTACCCTCCAATACGCCGCCTGTAAGACTGATCTATAAGAGGTCAATCCCCACACACAAATATATGGCTTACGATAAGTTAGCTTACCTTTTCGTTCATTGTTAGCTGGGCAACAAGAGCAGCGGCACTGGCATACGACTCTGCCCAGTCGCCGGTGCCATTGCCCAGTGGACTGGGATAGACAGGTGGAGACTGGCCAAAGAAGTAGACATCAGAAACCACCGTCCCGTTTCTGACCAAAGTGCCATTCTTGGACAGGGGAGCACTAATCAAACCCGTAGATATCATCAGAGCCAGACTAAGAAGGATTAGCATTTGCCGATATTTCACTCTGAAGCCGACAAGGTTGACGTATGTAGGCAAGGAGGCGATGCTAATTACCTCATCCATCGAAGAGGCTCTGTCGCTCTGAGTAATGAATATAGCATTACGTTCAAGAGCGACATTGACGGTATGGGCTCATGAAGCACATCACTTACTACCGCCCGACAAGAATCCAAAAGGCAAGCAGCTTGGCCGCCGATGACCTGCTGAGATAGCATTATCAGTAGGATTTTCCCATACTATACTGTGAGCCCCAGAATAAAGAAGATCATGGGACGTTTGTATTTGTACTTTAGGGAGGGTTCACACAACTGATGCGGGCCAATCAAAAGTGACACCTCAAACGCTGGCAGTCAGATGATCTTGAAATGTTCCACTCGGCCCCTGATCTGCATCCAGGTTGGCCGAACCGACCCCAAGTTTTCCGTCTACTCAATAGTAAACCACTAAAGTCTTATAACAGCTACATTGCAAACATGTAGGAAAGAATCTTGACTAGACAATACCAAGTTAACTCCGCCTTCTCAACTGCTTCTTCAATTGGGGTCCTGAATCAGGCAGAAGAAACCTCCACGGCGTCAAGTCTTCTAACACGCTCGGTACATACTGGAAACGTTATTCGCTTCGTACGAAGCCGGAGGCATAAAGAAGGCGGACACCCGATTGGACAGCAACCGAGCAAAAATCTGGGCTTACCCCTCCATTGCGACACCTACACCTATAATTTACTACCCAGTACAGTTTTATATACATTTAGGAGTCGTAGATATGAATTTACCCATGAAATTCATTACCACGTTTGTGCTCAATAACTAATTGATTAATTATAATCGTTCGCATTGCCCATTCCCTAATTTTGTCCTGTTCAGGCCTTTTCCATTCCTCTATTCATGCTCTAGCTGTCCATTCTAAAGTGTATGGTCTGTTCCAAATTGTTGTAATACTAATTCGCATTGGCATCCAGGCTTGCTCGAGAGCAGCCATATCTGGAGAATTCCCTATATGTTCAAGTATCTTTATCCCTGCCTCTTCAAGGACTGCCTTGGTCCACCAGCTTGAATTCGAAGAGGCATCATCTTGTTGAAAAGATAGTGATCTAGTTCTTCATCGTCAGGATTGTGAATCTAGCTGTTGAGTTCCTATATAAATAGGAGAAGGAGAGATTTTATAACCCCTTCCCAGTATCGCATTATGTTAATACCACCCCTGCCTTCTAATCTCTTAAACTTACTGTTCTTCCAAAAAACCTCCTACATCGCTAGCTTCCCTGGTGGTTTTCGCCTAAGAGCTGCCCATTTTGCTTTCTTTTTTTGCCTCTTGTTCCCCAAACTTTGTGTTGAAATCACACGTAGAATAGTGATATATGCGCAGCATAGAATAGATTAAATTGCTTAAGTTGTCTATAGTTTACGGGCCTGCTACGGTCCGTATTTATCTATCCTTCCATTGCCACCGCCTGTAAGCTTGTTTGCCATCTGTAAGACGACTTTGCCCCCCCCGTACAATGTCTGCTAAACACTCAGCTTTAATGGTCCGTAATTGCCACGCTTCCCAGCTGGACAGGGTTTACGGTCCGCGAAGCTGTAATTCTAACACCCCCATTTAGCGAAGTGATCCGAATAGCCTTATTAAACCTCTTTTAGCAGCTGCAAGCCAGTTTTCTAGGCAAAACCTCCTTTTAGAGGGAAAAAGCCATAGAAAAAGAGGAAGAGTACTATTTTCTACTGTATCCCCTACTAATTCAAGCCCATCCATTTCATGTGCTTCTCATACTTGTCTTAGGGTAATACCTTTATTAGGATATCTGCAACTATTTCCTAAGTAGGGATATAGGCCAGTTCGATCAGTCCGTCCTAGTAGGATTTTCGCACAAAGTAATATCTGATGTTAATATGCTTAGTCCTATTATGATATTGCAGGTTCTTTGAAAGCTTAATTGCACTTTAATTGTCTGCTAGGATGATTTGCAGATGTCTATAAGGGGTAGTAGCAGTAGGATTAGTAACCTGTAAGGTCCATAAATAGTCTTATATGTTGGTTTCATACTAGTATCTGTCTTGTATTATAGGAATTGTAGTGCCTTTAATTTCTAAGTTTAGTTTATAGATCCATAAAGCTTCTTTTGCTATATTAGAGCAAGCAATATACTCAGCTTTAATGCTAGATGTAGCAACAACGTTTTATTTAGTCGATTTCTAAGAGATAGCTCCTTTAAAGAGCAAGAAGATATAGCTAGAAGTAGATTTTTAAGTGTCCTTATTACCAGCCCAGTTTGAATCTGTAAAACTAGTAATTCCTATAAAGAGCAAGCCGTCTATAACATTTATAACTACTAGATTTTCCTAACTATTATAAGTAATACTAATATTCAATGTTTTTTATAGATATCGTAAGACTCGTTGTACTACAATTAAATGTTTTAGTGTTAAGTTGGAATAGTGTTTTAAGAGCGTTAAAACTATAAATACTAAATCCAATCAGGTTTTAAGTATTACGTACATAATTAATCTAATAGCTTGTTAATATTTAAGTATATAATCCTTAAACGCTATATATTTAAGCGGAGCAGCTTCTAATTGCACGTTTAAATCTAATAGTATAAATATACTGTTATAATTGTCCATTTGAAAACGTTTAAGGACGAATTTGATGTAAGGAGCTTAGTGTATATAAATAGTCTGAATACTCTAATCTCATACGACTTAGATCTTAAAGAACTAACAGACAGGTCCTAAATCTAACATCTAGTATTTTGTCTGTAAGAGATCTTTTACAAACCAAATTGCTTTTATTTTAAGAGAGAATAGTAGTATATCGTCTACGAAGAAGAGGAGTAGTACGTGCTTACTTATATAAAGATTATAGTCTTCTTTAAAGCAGGTAAATCTAATAGAGCTTAAATATGCATTAATATTTAAATATTAAGCTTGCAAAGCTTGTTTTAACTTGTAAAAGCACTTTTAA
>Ga0335072_10004985_pt1 | contig 19586 bp, 21 predicted proteins | sample Lox_Sample_21_FD_206725 | JGI IMG/M metagenome (GOLD analysis project Ga0335072, IMG submission 206725) | Soil microbial communities from Loxahatchee National Wildlife Refuge, Florida, United States - Lox_Sample_2.1 | ecosystem: Environmental > Terrestrial > Soil > Wetlands | place: USA...
GAAGGCAATGGCACTGAGCGCCCTTGTGGTGCTGTCGGTGGGTGCTCTGGCCGCGTGCACCAGTGGTTCGTCTAGCTCGGCGGGGTCGCATGGGGCGTCGGGGTCGCCGATCACGATCGGGGCGTCGCTGTCGCTGACTGGTGACTTCTCCGGTGACGGGCAGGCGTACCAGAAGGGCTATGACCTGTGGGCCAGGGACGTGAACGCGAAGGGCGGGATCGGCGGGCGGCCGGTGAAGCTGACGATCCTCAACGACGCGAGCTCGCCCGACCAGGTGGTGACGAACTACCAGACGCTGATCAACTCCGATCACGTGGACCTGACGTTCGGGCCGTTCTCCTCGCTGCTGACCGCGCCGGCCTCGGCGGTGGCGGCGCGGGCCGGGTACGCGCTGGTGGAGGGGGCGGGCGGGGCGCCGGCCGTGTTCACCACCCCGCAGAACGAGGCCGATCATGACGTGTTCGACGTGAGCCTGCCAGTGGCCGATGAGTTCCTGCCCTACATCAGCTACATCGCCTCGCTGCCGGCCGCCCAGCGGCCGAGGACGGCGGCCTACCCCAGCGCGCAGGACCCGTTCGCCACCCCGCAGGTGGCGCTGGCGCAGGCCGACCTGCAGAAGCTCGGGGTCAGGACGGTCTACTCCAAGGTGTTCCCCGAGGAGGTGGCCGACTACAAGGCGCCGGCCGACCAGGTCGCCGCGGCCAGGCCGGACCTCGTGGTGCTCGGGTCGACCGACGTGCCGACGGTGGCGGCGTTCATGGCGGCCTTCGAGCAGCAGCACTACGTGCCGAAGATGTTCATCGCGGCGGCCGGCCCGGACCAGGGCAGCTCGTTCACCAGCGCGGCCGGGGCGGGCAACGCCACCGGCATGATGGTGCCCGACGGCTGGTACCCCGGCTACGCCAGTGCCGCCTCCCGGCAGATGGTCAGCCAGTACGTCGCCCAGTACGGCGGCACCGCCTCCGGCGTCAACGCCGACGTCGCCGAGGCCTACTCCGTCGGCCAGGTGATGGCCGACGCCGTCACCGCCACCGGCGGCACCAGCAACGCCAGGATCATCAGCTACCTGCACAGCGGCGTCACCCTGTCCACCGTCCAGGGATCGGTCAAGTTCGACTCCCTCGGCGAGAACTCCGCCGCCGCCGCCTTCATCTTCCAGTGGCAGCCCGGCGGCAAGTTCGTCCAGGTCCTGCCAGCCACCGCAGCAGGCTCCGTCGCCATCCTCACCACCAAGCCCCCCTGGGCCAGCTGAGCCAGCCGCACGACGTGAACGGGTCGCCCCGCGCTTGCGCGCGGGGCGACCCGTTTCGCGCCACCGGGCGAGTGCGGCGTCAGGACCCGGCTCTCACCTTCTGCCTGCGACAGTTCGCCGACCAGCTCTCGCAGCGCGAGGGCCAGCCACCGAGCTAGGGCGAGATTCCCTGGCGCAGCGCCTCGCGGACGATATCGGTCCGGCCCCTCGCGCCAAGCTTGGCCAGGATGCGGGAGATGTAGGTCTGCACGGTCCGGCGCGACAAGAACATGCCGCTGGCGATGTCCGCGGTCGAGTCACCCCTGGCCACGAGGGTTGCGACCGTCAGCTCGGTAGGGGTCAGCGCGGCCCAGCCGAACAGGGCGCGGTGCCCTCGCGGGCCGCGTACGCCCCGCCTGATGCCGTAAGGGCGGAGCCTGGCTTCGGCCCGCCTGATGTCCCAGCGCGCCTGCAGTCCCTCATACAGGCTGAGCGCCTCGGCCAGCGCGGCCCTCGCCTCCTCGTCGTGGCCACGTGCCGCCTGGACCTCGGCCAGGTCCTCAAGCGCGGCAGGGAACTCCGCCGCCGGGCCCACCGCCCGGTAATGCGTGACGGCCTCCTGGAGCGAGGCGGGGTCCGCGTCCAGGAGGCCCTGGCATCGCAGGCTGGCGGCGGCGGCCCGGGCCGGCCTAGTCTCGGCGGCCGCCTCCTCCCGGCAGGCGCGCGCTGCTGCCTGTGCGGCCGGCTGGTCGCCGACGGCCAGGGCGAGCCGCACCAGGTCCGGCAGCCACTGGTGGATCAGGGTCATCTCCCCGTCGCGGCGTGGCAGCAGGGTGGCCAGCCTGAGCATGGCCTGGCGGGGGTCACCGTGTTGCTCAAGCGCGAGCGCGTCCGCGGCAACCAGAAAGTCCTGGTTCTCCCGGTCAGAGATCACCTGGATGGGCAACGCCAGGCCGCGGCGCAGCAACCCGCGGGCCGTCGCGCGGTCATCGCGGCGCCCGGCGATGAGCGCCGACACGCCATGCCACAACAGCGAGGACCAGCGCTCGCGCAGGAACGTATAGGTAAGCCCGGGAGTCTCCGCGTCGTCCGGGCCCAGCTCGGCCAGCGCGTCGTCCCACTGGCCAAGCCAGTACCGCAGTACCGCGGCGACGACCCAGGTTCCGCGGTCGGGGTTCCCGCCGCGGCGGGCGATCTCGCGGGCCTGCCGCAGCGTCTCCTCGGCCTGCGGCCATCGGTCCAGGTTCTGCAGCGTGAAGATGCGGTCATCGAGGGCGAACGAGCGCAGGTCCGCATGCGCAGGATCGTCGCCGAGCACGGTCAGGGCACGGTCAACGAAGTCAAGCGCACCGCCATGGTCGCGCCGGATGGAGCTGATCAGCCACAGGCCGGTGAGGGCGTGCGCCGTGGCGAAGCCGTCACCGGCCTTCCCCGCCACGGCCAGGGCCTCACGCGCGGTGGCGTCAGCAGCCGCCAGGTCGCCGGTAGCGGACCGCTCGACCATCGCGAGCAGCGCGAGCATCCGCGCCCGCCACGGCCCGGGCAGGTCCACGGATGCAAGCGCCTGGCCCAGCGTGCTGATCGCGTCATCACTGTGGCCCGCGCTGACCTGGGCGCGGGTCAGGACCCAGTAGGTCTCGGCCCGTCGTCCCGGGTCGGCCAGGGCGCCCAGCGCCTGGCCGGCCTGCGTAACCGCTTCCTCATACGACCCGGCCGCGAGCAGCGCCCAGACCAGGCAGGTCGCCAGGCCTTCGCGCGCGTCAGCCCGGGCCGTCGTGTCGTCAAGTTCCCTGCGCAGCAGCTCGGCCGCGAGCCGTGGCGCGCGGACGGCCAGCACCGGCCCGGACTGCAGGAGCCAGTCGCGCACCCAGTCCGCGCCTGGCAGCTGCGCGGCGGAAAGCTGCTGTGCGACGCTCAGGGCGTCGGCTTGCGTCGCCGCCAGTTCCTGCGCCGCCTCGGCATGCAACGCGGTGCGCAGCGCGGCGGGCATGCTCTCGTAGAGCGCCTGCTGGATCAGCAGGTGCCGGAAGGCCAGGCTGGCATCCAGTCCGATCAGGATGCCCGCCCCAACGGCCTCCTCGACGGCCGGCGCCAGGGCCGACGCGGGCCGGCGCATGACCGCGGCCAGATCGGTGACCGCGAACGTCCCGCCGAGCAGCGCCGCGGTTCGCAGCATGCGCGCTGTCTCCGCCGAGACGGAGCTGAGCCGGTCGTTGAGCACGGCCGCCAGGGACGCCGGCAGTGGCCCGCCGCGGACGGACAGCTCGGCGGCCGGGCCGATCTCGATCGCCCGGTCACGGACCAGCGCGTCGACCAGCTCGCGCACGTACAGGGGATTGCCCGCTGCCTGGCCGACCAGCGCGCGCAGCGCATCGCCGGGCGGAGACCCTAGCATCGCCGTGACCAGGGCGGTCACGTCGGTTTCCGGCAGTGGCCCCAGCGTGATGACCGTCCCTCCGCGGCGGGCGATGACGGCGCGTAGCTCACGGACCTCGGCCCGGGCCGGAGTGGGCCGGCAGGTCGCTATCAGCAGCAACGGCTGCTGGCTGATGGCGGCGGCGAGCTGGTGCCAGACGATCAGCGACGATTCATCGGCCCACTGCAGGTCGTCAACCACCAGGACCGTCGGCGCGGCCGAGCACAGCTCGTCGACCAGTGCTTCCAGCACCTCGATGCCGTTAGCCGACGTGGCGCCGTCCGCGTACAGCCCCTGCTGGAAGCTGCGGAGCAGGGCCGCGGCCCGCGCTCGCCTCGGATCGGGAGAACCCGGCCGGACCTGGAGGCAGTCGGCCATCACGCGCAGCGGCAGCCGCTCGGTCAGCGTGCCCGCGGTCCCCCAGCCGATGTCCCAGTCCGGATCGCAGCCTGCCGCCAGGCCCTCAGCGACAAGGGAGGACTTGCCGATCCCTGGCTCGCCTTCCACCCAGATGACTGTCCCCTCGCCGCGCCTGAGGGTTTCGACACTAGCGCGCAGCATCGCGAGCTCCTGCTCACGGCCAACCCACCGCGGCGGCCGGTCAACTGACCACATGGGAGCAAAGGTAGCGATTAGCCGACACATGCGCTCAGGCAAACGACAGTGTCAGTTTGATTTGACGCGCCAGCGCATGTCAGTTTAATCTGACACCATGAGCGGGCAGGAATCGCCTGGCGTCGGCCGGGCCGCGGGCCCGGCCGACGGCCTGCGCGCGGTGCTGGCGCTACGCCGGCTCGCCGAGCGCGTGGAGGCCGAGCAGGTCGCCCTGGCCAGGGACCAGGGATGGTCATGGCAGCAGATCGCGGACGTGCTGGGGATGACTCGCCAGTCCGTGCACGCCAAGCACGCAGGAGCGCGGTGATGATCAGAAGGCTGGCCGAGCAGCGGGTGGCGAAGGCAAGGGACCAGCGTTACGGCCCCGACTACAACTTCGGCGCGACGTACTACGACGCCAGGGATGAGGCGGTGCGGCGCGGGGACCGCACGGTCGGCACCGAGCACCTGGTGCTGGCCCTGCTCGTTGACCCGGCCTCGCCCGCCGCCCGAGCGCTCGGCTGCGACCTCGACTCCGCCCGCCGGGCGCTCGACGCGCTGGACCGCAAGGCGCTCGCCGCGATCGGGATCGAGCCGGGAATCACCGCCGGGCCGGTGGCCGCGCGCGCGGCCGGCCGGCTGAGGCTGACCCCGGCGGCCAAGGCCACCCTCACCGGCGTCCGCGATGCCCGCAAGAGCCGCGGAGCCGGCCTGGGAATCGTGCTCGGCGCCCTGCTTGGCCTGCCCCGCCCCGATCCGGCGGCCGAGCTCCTTGCCGCGCTGGGGGTAGATGCCCAGGCGGCCAGAGCGCGCTTCGCCCACGACGACCACGAGGGCAGGACATGAGCGCTTTGCGGCCGTCAGCCGCAGACGGCTCAGTCAGGTCGGCGGACGGCACGACGATCGGGTACCGCCAGACTGGCCACGGTCCCGGCGTCATCCTGGTGCACGGCGGCGGCCAGTCCTCCCAGAACCTGATGAGGCTGGCCGTGGCCCTGAGCGACCGGTTCACTGTCTACGTCCCTGACCGGCGCGGCCGCGGCCTTAGCGGCCCCCACCGCGAGGATCACGGCGCCCGCAAGGAAGTCGAGGACCTTGACGCGCTCCTTGACCACACCCAGGCGCACAACGTCTTCGGGCTCAGCGTCGGCGCCCTCATCGCGATCGAGGCGGCACGGGTGCTTCCCGCGATCACCAGGCTGGCGCTCTATGAGCCGCCGCTGGAGTTCGACGGCATCACCCAGACCGCGTGGCTGCCCCGCTACGAGCGCGAAATGTCGGCCGGCCACCCCGGTGCCGCCCTGGTCACCATCATGAAAGGCACCGCCGACCGGACGGCTTTCCGCCTCATCCCCCGGTTCGTGCTCGCCGGCGCCTTCGGGCATGTCCTGCGCGCGACCGAGGGCAGGCCCGTCCCGGCCGGGTTCGTTTCTCCCCGTGACCTCATCGCCACGATGCACTACGACGCGCAGACAGTCCTGGGCGCGGCAGGACCGCTCGACCGCTTCGCGGACTTGTCCTGCGACGTGCTCCTGCTCGGCGGGGCCAGGAGCGCGCGGAACCTCACCGCCGCCTCGGACGGGCTCAGCGCTGTGCTCCCCCACGCTCGGCGGGTCACCCTGCCCCGGGCCGGCCACACCGCCGCCGACAACAGCGGAAAGCCGGAACTCGTCGCGGCGCAGCTGCACTCATTCTTCAGCGGCTTAGGCCGACGCCCGCAGCCTCGCCACTCCCGGCAACCCGCTTTACTACTTCCTGAACCTGAAGCTGGCCGACCGGGACCAGGATGGCGGACCAGACCCGCCGGGTGGGGCTGCTCAAGGCAGCTGGCGCTACCCCGGGGCTGGTCGCCCTGAGCGTGGCCAGCATCGCCATCACGGCCGGCGGCATCATCGCCGTGCTCGGCATCGCCCGCACGGGCCGCGTCAGCTTCCTGGTGCTCGGCAACGGCCTGGCCAACCCGATCGCCGAGCAGAACGGCCAGGTCCTGCTGGCATCCACGGTCATGCTCGGCGTCCTAACGGCCATCAACGTGGTCTTCATTACCTGGGCGAGCGTGCACGATGTCAGGGTCTCCTCGGCCCTGGCCCGCGCGCTCGGGGCAACCCCGGAGCAGGCCACCGCTGGCCTGGTAGCGGCACAAGCGCTTCCGGCGCTCGCGGGAGCCGTGCTTAGCATCCCGCTCGGCATCGGCCTGTCGGCCGCACTCCAGCACGGCACCACCCTGACGTACCCGCCCGTCACCGCAATCCTGGCCGTCCTCGCCGGGACCGTCATCGCCGTCGTCGTGCTGACCACTCCGGCCGCCCACGCCAGCAACCACGGCCCGATAGCGCAAGCCCTTCAAGACCGGGCGACCTGACCCGCGCCCCGCGGCAGCTCTGCTAGCAAGCCCGCGGGGGTCAGGCGGGACGGCGGCGGATCAGGAGGATGGTCGCGGCGATGAGGAGGAGCGCCGCGGCCAGGAGCCAGGTGCCCTCGGTGAGCTGGAGCTGCCACCAGCGGCTGGCCGGCTGGTAGGACCACCACTGGGTGTAGTGGTTTTGGGCTGCCCACGTGGCCACTAGCTGGGGGGCCATCAGGGCGTGGCCGCCCTGTGCCTGGGCGTACAAGTTGTCGACGGTCCTGGCGCTAACCTGGGCGCCGTTCGGGGCGGTGAACCAGTTGCCGAGGACCCAGTTGCCGACGCCGCCCGGGCCGGCCCCGCTCACGGTGACCGGAGTGACGAGGTGCTGGCGGAGCGCCATCATCGTCACGACGTCCGCGACCGTGGTCACCGCTAGGGAGACGGCTGTCGCCGCGACCGCCCGGCGCAGCAGCACGCCGAGGAACGCCGCCAGCGTGAAGCTGAACAGGGCCCACGCGGCAAAGTCCACGCCCAGGTTGCCAAACAGCTGCATGGGGTAGCCGCCGGTGTTCCCGAACCGGAAGAACGGGGTGAAGTACCAGGAGAACAGGGCGCTGAGGCCGTAGGCGGCGGCGGTCAGCACGACCGCGACGGGGATCAGGCGGGCCGCGGCCAGGCGAAGGCGGCCCGCGCCCTCCAGGCGAACCGGAACGTGCCCGATTCCAGTTCACGGGCCAGCACCGGGGCACCGGTGAACGCGCCGAGCAGCACCGGGACCGCCAGCAGCATGAACGGGACCGACTGGGCGTCGAGCCCGGACGCTCCCACCGGCCCGCTCGTCGTGCCGTAGAAGGACAAGAAGGCCTGGTTCAGCGACTGGCAGGTGGCCGACCCGCCCGCCTGCGGGCAGCCCGCGGCGAACCAGGCGTCGTAGGCCTGGTGGATCTCGTGCCCGGTGACCGCCAGGTAGGCCGCGATCGCTCCGAGGAACGCCGCCGCGCCGGACACGGCCGCGCGGTGGTGCCGCCAGGTGACCCAGGCCAGCCGGGTCCAGGGCACGGGACGGGCGGCGGGCCGCTCGTGCCGCGTGTGGATGGCCACCACCGTCATGCCGCGACCTGCCGGGTGTGGCGCCGGGCGCTTTCGCGCAGGCGGGACAGGATGACCTGCTCCAGGGTCGCGCCGCCCGCCGTCGCCGTCAGGTAGTCCACCGAGCCGGACAGCAGCACCTCGCCGCGACCCAGCACGATCAGGTGCTCGGCGACCTGGTCCAGCTCTGCCACCACGTGGGTGGAGAACACGGCCGAGATGCCGTCCCAGGCGACGGCGTCGCGGACCGACTGCATGAAGTCGGCCCGGGCGAGCGGGTCAAGCGCGGCAAGAGGCTCGTCGAGAACCAGGAGCTTGGGCCGGCGCGCGAGGGCGATCGTGAGCGCGAGCTGGGCCCGCTGGCCTCCAGAGAGCCTCCCGACCCGCTCCCTCAGCGCGATGTCAAGGCTGTTCAGCCGCGAGACGGCCCGAGCGTTGTCCCAGCGCACGTTCAGGTTCCTGGCGACGTGCAGCATGTCCCGGACTGACAGATGCTGGTACAGCGGGACGTCCTGGGCCACGAACGCGACCAGGTCACGGGCCGCGCGGGACCCCGCCCGCTCCCCCGCCACCCGGACCGTTCCTGTGCTCGGGCGGATCAGGCCGACCGCCAGGCTGATCAGGGTGGTCTTGCCGGCGCCGTTCGGGCCGACCAGTCCAGTCACGCAGCCGGTTGGCACTGACAGCGTGCAGTCCTGCAGCACCCACTTGCGGCCATAGCGCTTGGCGAGGCCGTCGGCTCAATAACATCCACGGGGCCTCTATTTCGTCCGGCTGGAACTCACCCGGCCAAGTTATTACAGCCACCGTCCTCCGCGCGGGCATCCCGGAAGTACAGCCACAGCCAAAAACCGCTTCTCTGATCGGGGCTCCGCCATCAGGCGGCGCCCGGGATAGGTTTTCAGGCATGCCTTCGGTTGATGACATCGCGGCGGAGTACGTGAAGCGGGCCGCCGCCCTGGACCCGTGCTACGCCACCTACGCCGGGATCGCGGGGCACGACCACGAGCTGCCGGATCTCGGCACGGATGGGTTCGCCGGACGAGCCGAGCTGGATCGCTCAACAATCGCGGCCCTTGACGCGGCCGAAGCCCAGGAGCCGCGCGCCCAGGCCGCACGGGCCGCCATGCGCGAGCGGCTGGCACTGGCTGTGGAGTGCCACGACGCCGGGGACACCACCAGCAAGCTCAACACCATCAACAGCTGGGTGCAGACGGTGCGCGAGGTCTTCGACCTGATGCCCACCGACGGCGAGGAGGCCGCCGCCAACATCGCCAGGCGAATGGCCGCGGTGCCGCGGGCATACCGCCAGTTGTCGGCGACCTTGCTCGAGGCGGCCAAGGATGGCCGCAGCGCCGCCAGGCGGCAGGTCGAGGAGGTCGCCGGGCAGTGCGCGGCCTGGGCCAAGCCGGAGGATTCCTTCTACGCGGGACTGGCCGGGCGGCTGACCGCGGTCCCGAACTCGCTGCGGGCAGAGCTGGACGTAGCCGCGCGCGCGGCCACGGCCGCCACAGCCGAGCTTGGCGCCTTCCTCGACCGCGAGCTGATGCCGCTGGCCAGGCAGAAGGATGCCTGCGGGCCTGAGATCTACGCCCGGGCCTCGCGACACTACCTCGGCGCCGCCGTGGATCTGCGCGAGGCCTACGCCTGGAGCTGGGAGGAGATCGCCCGGCTGCGGGCCGAGATGGCACGGGTCAGTGACCTGGTCCGGCCCGGGGCCAGCGTGGAGGAGGCCGTGGCGATCCTGGACGAAGACCCGGCCCGGCGCGTCGAAGGGCGCGAGAACTTCCGTGCCTGGATGCAGGAACTGGCCGACCGCACCATCTCGGAGCTGCACGGGACGCACTTCGACATCCCGCGGCCCGCGCACCGGATCGAGGCTGCGATCGCACCCACCAATGACGGCGGGATCTACTACACCGGACCCTCAGAAGACTGGTCCCGGCCCGGGCGGATGTGGTGGTCGGTGCCGGACGGCGTTGAGGCTTTCTCCACCTGGAAGGAGGTCACGGTCGTCTACCACGAGGGCGTTCCCGGCCATCACCTGCAGATGTCGCACGCCATGGCGGACAGGGAGAGTCTCAACCGCTGGCAGCGCATGGCCTGGGTATCTGGCCACGGCGAAGGCTGGGCGCTCTATGCCGAGCGGCTCATGGGAGAGCTCGGGTACCTGGACGACCCGGGGGCATACCTGGGGATGCTGGACAGCCAGCAGCTGCTCGCCGTCCAGGTGCCGCTGGACATTGGGATGCACCTGGAACTGGATGTGCCGCGGGGCACCGGCTGGCGCGAGGGCGAGCGCTGGAATGCGGAGATCGCCTGGGAGCTGCTGCGCGGCCACTCCAGCTGGGATCAACGGCAACTGCGCGCCGAGCTACGCCGCTGCCTCGGCATGCCGGGTCAGGCCCCTTCCTACAAGGTGGGTGAACGGATCTGGCGGCAGGCCAGGCAGGATGCCATGGCACGGGCCGGAGCGGCCTTCAGCCTGAAGGACTTTCATGCCAAGGCGCTCAGCCTGGGCGCCATGGGTCTTGACCCGTTGCGCGAGGCGCTAGCCCGCGTCTCAGGACGCTCAACTCCGCCCCGCCCGCCCCCGCTGGTGAGCTGCGGGCGCGCGGAGTCGTGCGGGCCGTATCCGGGAAGACGGTCGGGCGAACGTAGTTGCCCTGTTCCAGGCCCCTAGCAATACCAGCCACTCAGGTCACCCCGCCGTAGGTTAGGACCATCAACCATCAACTACTACCTGAGAGAATACTCTTGGAGTATGCTCTCGGTTATGAGCACTCCTCTGACGCTGCTGGGCCTGCCGGAGCAGGGGCCAAGCAAATTGTGTGACCTGAAGCGTGACTACGACGCGTTCTTCGGCTGGGGCAGCGACGACACGGGCGGCACGCTCACCGGGAGCCAGCCGTGATCTCCCTCGGGCTGCGGCTGGTGGTCAACGGAGGCCGGGAGGCGATCACCCGCCTAGTGATCCTCACGGTCGCGGTCGGCCTGGGCGTCGGCCTGCTGCTCACCGCCGTGGCCGCGACCAACGCGGTCGTCACCTGGAACAACCGCCACGCCTGGTTCTGGACCGGCACCTCGACCGTTGTGCCGCGCACCGCCGCGGCCGGCACCGCGCCCTTGTGGTGGCACCCCGTCGGCGACTTCTTCGACGGCCAGCAGATCGAGCGCTTCGACGTGGCGGCCACTGGCCCCTCGTCCCCGGTGCCGCCCGGCCTGACCCGCGACCCGGCCCCGGGCACGTACTTTGCCTCGCCCGCGCTGGTCACGCTGATGCGCGGCATTCCGGGGAGCGAGCTCGCCGACCGCTACCCGGGCCACCTGGCCGGCACGATCGGCGACGCCGGGCTGCCGTTGCCAAGCTCGCTGGTCATCGTCGTCGGGCGCACGCCGGCGCAGCTGGCGCACGCGCCGAACAGCGTGCAGGTGACGTCGGTCAACGACGTGATGCCCGGCCGCTTCGTGCCACAGTGCTTCGGCCCGGGCTGTCCGCCGTCGCCTAACCCCAGCGGACTGCCCTACTTTCCGAACGACTCAGGAGCCGAAGCGAGCTCCATCGACCTCATCATGTCGGTTGTGGCCCTGGCCATCCTGACCCCGGTGCTGATCTTCATCGCCACCGCGACGCGGCTTTCGGCCGCCCGCCGGGAGGGACGGTTCGCGGCGATGCGACTGGCCGGCGCGACCCGCGAGCAGGTATCGCTGCTCGCCGCGGTGGAATCGACCACGGCCGGGATCGCGGGGACGATCGTCGGCTTCGGGCTCTTTTTCCTGCTGCGCGTTCCGGTCGCGGGCATCCCGTTCATCGGCCAGCCGTTCTTCCCCGCTGAGCTGACGCTCAGCCTGCCGGACATCCTCCTAGTTGCGATGGGCGTGCCCGTCTTCGCCGCCATAGCGGCCCGGCTGGCGCTGCGGCGAGTGAACATCTCCCCGCTCGGCGTCGCGCGCCGGGCCACGCCGGATCCGCCGCGCGCCTGGCGGGCGGTGCCGCTGCTAATCGGCCTGGCCGAGCTCGGCTTCTGGACCGTGCACGGCCACCCGGCCTCGATCACCGGGCAGATCCAGGCGTTCGTGTCCTGCTTCGCGCTCATCCTGATCGGCCTGTTCATCGCCGGCCCGTGGCTGACCATGGCCGCGGCGCGAGCCATGGCCCGGCGGACCAGCCGCCCGAGCACGCTGATCGCCGCCCGCCGCCTCGCCGACGACCCTCGGGCCGCCTTCCGCGCCGTCAGCGGACTAGTGCTCGCGCTGTTCGTCACCACGGTCGCCGTAGTAGTCATCACCACCCAGAACGCCAAGGACGTCACCCGGTTCGGCAGCGTGGCGGGCTCAGACCGGCTGACCGACCAGATCGCGCATGGATCGCCCGGCAGCGCGGCAGTGTCAGGCGCGGGGCCCGCCGCGCCTGCCGCGTCGCTCATCGCACAACTGCGCGCGATTCCCGGCGTCGAGGGCGTGGCCGTGATCCGGGCGGTCCCGGGCCTGACCATCCCCAGCACGTTCGGCGGCCTCAGCGGCAAGGCGTTCGGCCAGTCCAGCCTGGTCCCCGCGGGCGTGGTCACGTGCGCGCAGCTCGCGGCCGTCCCCGCCACGGGCCGCTGCCCGGCCGGGGCGACAGCGGTGGCATTCCCGGCAGACGCGTTCGGTCCTAACGGCGTGCTGGGCCTCAGGGGCACCGCCTCGGTTACCTGGCCGGCCGCGAACGTCCCGGCCTCGCGGCTGGACGCCCTCGGCGTGGACGCCATCGCCGTGGGGACGGACGGCACCACGGCGACGGTTGAGCAGGCACGGACCACCCTCCAGGACGCGCATGCCTACCCCGTCCTCAACGCGCCGTCCACCATCAGCGACATTGCCAGGCAGGACAACTCCAAGGACAGCGCCTACCAACAGCTCGCCAACGTAGTGATCCTGATCAGCCTGCCGATCGCCGGCTGTACGCTCGCCACGGGCATCGCAGCCGGGCTCGCGGATCGCAGGCGGCCGTTCAGCCTGCTGCGGCTGACCGGCGCCCGGCTCGCCACGCTGCGCCGCGTCGTCGTGCTTGAAAGCGCCGTCCCGCTGCTCGCCGTCGCCACGGTCGCGGTCGGTGTCGGCTTCGCCGGCGCAGCCATGTACGCCCCCGTGGCACAGAACCGCCCGATGGTCGCACCCGGCGCGGCGTACTACCTGCTGACGGCGGGCGGGATCATCATCTCCCTGGCCATCATCGCGGTCACCTTCCCGCTGCTGACCCGCATTACCGGGCCCGAGGTCGCAAGAAACGAATGACCGCCGATGCGCACCAGGCTATCGGGAGAATCCGCAGGTCAGCGTCCTGGTGTTAACCCTGCGGCCTGGACACGCTGGGCCTCACCGGCGCCGCGGCGACCGCGCTGAACAAGGCGGAGACCCAGAAGACCGCGGTGCCCGCGAACGAGCGGGCCAGCACACCACCGGCAACGGCGCGGTCCCCCGACTACGCCAACCCGGAGCAGATGAACCGGTACACGTGGTACCGGGCCCGCGACTGGAAGGTGCCCTACCCGGGCGACTCGAAGATCTACGCTCCGTCGCAAGTACCCGGGGCCTACCTCCCGAGCTCCGACACGAACTGACGGGCTCTCCACAGAACAAACGCAGCAGCATCGCGACCCGACGGCCCGCCGGATGTCCGGCGGGCCGTCGGGACTTCGGTTTAGGCTTCGCCTTCTGGCTGGTCTAGCGGGACCGTGGCGGGGGCCGCTAGGCCGGCTGCGGTCTCTGGCGCAGTGAATCGCGGGCGCCGAAACGCGGCTACCCCGGCGCACAGCAGGTCACTGATTATGGTGATACCGCGCGAGGCAAGCATGACGGCGGTGGCGGGGCCGCTGCCGATCACCGGCTTGAGCGCGAACCAGAGCAGGTAGTCGCGAGGGCCCGCGCCAGCCGGTGCGAGGATGATGACGAAGCCCACGCACCAGGCGAACGCCCAGGCGCCGAGAGCGATGAGGACCAGGTGTTCCATCGGGGTGCCGAACTTCTCCGCGAGGATCCAGATATGCAGGCACTGGAACGCCCAGGCCATGACCTGCCAGGCGGTGGCGACGGCGATGGTCCGGCCGCTGATCGGCGCCTCAAGCGGCGCCCGCCTGGTGAGCTTGAAGAGCCAGTTGAGCAGCCGACCTGGGCCGTGGCACGTTCGCCTGCGCGCCGAGCTCCATTTGGGTGAGGATGGGCCAGAGCGAGCCGGGGATGTACTTGCCGAGCTGCCCGACGAGCAGGATCCGGCCGGCCACCCGGGTGCGCAGCGGCGAGCCCAGCCCGCCAAGGATCACCTGCCACACCTTCAGGGTGGCGTACTGCGCCACGAGCAGCGCGAGCAGCGCCTCAAACGAGGAGAGCAGGCCGATCTGCTCCAGGCCGGCGTTGACCCCGGCCCACTTCTGGTGGATCTTGTAAGCGCCGAGAACGACCACGATGACCGCAACCGCCCACTTGACCACGGGGTTGCCGAGCAGCGTCTTACCGATGCCGAGCAGCTTCTTAGCGATTCCTAGTATCTTCATCAACGTCCCAGCAGTCCGGTAGGTACCCATGCCATAGGGTAACGACGATGCGCCCTGCTGGACTCATCACGAGCATCAGCGGCGGGCTGACACGAGCGGGCTGCCAGACTTGGGCATCGACCCCGCCTATTTGATCTGGTGTTTGGCCTTCTGTGGCCCCATCCCCGATCGCATCTCGGGGATCTGCACGTCACGGGCGCTGAAGTCGCACATGATGACGAACGCGGTGATCGCGCGCTCGGCATCGGCGGGCGCGGCGTTTTGCAGTGGCTCACCAATGACGTAAGCAAGCTGGAGCTCGTAGTCGAGGGCCTGGCTGTAGGACGGGAAATCGACTGGCTTGCCGGAGGGAATGAACGTCATCGGGTTGTTCAGGTAGTAGATGGGCTGGGCGTACCACAGGCGGCTGGGCCGCATCGCGGGCAGCGGCCGCCGGGTAGCGGTCTCCACGGCAGCCGCGAGCCGCGCGGTACGGGGCATGAACCGCCGCGCGTAGCCGTGCGCGGCGTCGGTGTTGTGCTGTTCGGACAGCGAGAAGTCACAGAGCGATACTGGCTGGACATCTGGTAGAACCACGCGGGGACGTTTGGTCACGTCAGTTCGGTTCCGGCGATGAGTAGCGGCAGTGCTCCGGCCGCAACGGGTCTTGCCGGGCGGCCACCCTCACTGGGCCGGTACCAGTGGCGGCATCACGAGCTAGTCTTGTCGGCTCGGACGACTTTCGCCCGCGTGCGCTGGTGGCTGGTCGTGGGGCGGCTGGTCGTTTGCGGTGGTTGTGGCCAGTGACGCCAGGATCTGCAGCTTCTCGGCGCTGTCGCTGCCTGTGTCGGGGTAGTAAAGGACGAGGGTCAGTCCACCTACGGGGAGCTTGTCACGGTGGAGGCGAAGTTCGCCGACGACGGGGTGGTTGACAGTGGTCGTGCCGCCCTCGAGCTGCTGGACGTCGTGACGCGCCCACAGTGCGCGGAACCGTGCGCTGGCCAGGGATAGTTCCCCGACGAGCTCGACGATGCGCGCATCGCCGGTGTCCTCGCCGGTGGACTTGCGGAACGAGCCGACGAATTCCGCCGTGGCCCCGTCCCAGTCGGCATGGAACTCGTGTTCCTCGGGATCGAGCATCAGGGACCGCAACCGGTTCTCCCCAGGGCGCAGGCGGGGAGAGAAGGCGAGCGCGAGCGGGTTCGATGCGAGCACGTCGAACGCCCGGCCCTCGATGAATGCCGGCACCCCAAGGACGGCGAGCAGGTGGTGTAGCCGGGCGGGCACGCGCTCGGCCCGCCTGCGGGGGCGCGCACGGCGCGACGGCTTGGCGAGGTCGAGCATGTACTGATGTTCGACCTCGTCGAGATGCAGGACGCGCGCAAGCGCCGCGAGCACCTGCGGGGACGGGTTCTTGTCGCGCCCGCGCTCCAGCCGCAGGTAGTAGTCGGCGCTGATGCCGGCCAGCGTGGCGACTTCCTCGCGCCGCAATCCGGTGACGCGGCGGCGGGGTCCGGCTGGAATGCCGGCCTGCTCCGGCGTGACCAGGTCACGCCGGGCGCGAAGGTATGCGCCCAGCCGGCTCGTCTCCTCATCGCGGTTCATGAACTCCACGTTAGCCCTGCATTTCCCCGGAGGGGGGTCCTGCCAGTCCCCGGATAGGCAGGGACCTTCCGGCCTCCGGGTACCTGGGGAAGTCTTGTTGTAGGCGCCCTGGTTGGCACCAAGAGTCAAATGGTCGTTACCGAGAGGCACAGGGGGCCATAGTGAAGATCACCAACCGCACAGTCTTCATCGTCGGCGGCACCTCGGGAATCGGGCGCGGACTCGCGCAGCGATTCGCTGATGCCGGCAGCACGGTCATCGTCGGGGGACGGAGTGCCGGCGGGGTGGAGGGGCTTGAGGCCGTCGAGATCGACGTCACCGACCCCGGCTCGGTCCTCCGCGCCCGCGACGAGGTCCTCGTGAATCACCCAGGCCTGGACGTTGTGATGACGATGTCAGGCGTCCTGCTCACCGAGGACCTGCGCGACCCTGCGCATATCGCTGCGGCCGAGACGACGATCGCCACGAACCTCCTCGGCACCATCCGCGTCACCGATGCCTTCACCCCGCACCTCATCGCCCGCGGCTCCGGAACCATCCTCACGGTGAGCTCGGGAATAGGCTTCCTCCCGTTCCCGCTCATGCCTACCTACGGCGCCACGAAGGCCGGCGTGCACTCCTACACGGAATCGCTCAGGGCACAGCTCGCGGGGACCGGCATCGAGGTCGCCGAGCTCGTGCCGCCCGCCGTCGCCACCCCGGCGATGGCGAAGCTCAACCCGGCGGCCCTGCCGCTCGACGCCTACCTCGACGAGGTCGTGGACCTGCTGGCGCAGGATCCTACGCCCCGCGAGATCATCGTCAAGGGCGCGCTCGGGCTCCGCTGGGCCGAACGCGACGGCACCTACGCCGAACTTCTTGAGAACCGCTCCGCACCGCTCAAGAACCTTCCCGGACGCTGAAAACCCGTGCACCGCACGCTCCCGCCTGCGCCGGATCAAGACACCCACGTTCACCTGACCACACGGTCGACTGACCGGCTCCGCAGCTCGTGTCCAGCCCGCCTACCTTACGAAGGACTAACCTGATGACTACGCGCAGCGATTACCGGCTGGTGGTGGGATTCATCGGCTTGCGGGACCAGGGACTGCCGATGGCCGAAGCGATCGCCGGAGCCGGATTTGCGCGGTCACCCGCATTGTCCTGGGGCGGTCCAGCGGCGGCATCCCGGTCGGCACCCTGCCACAGGGCCAGGACCTGGCGTACACGACCGGCAGGGGAAGCGTCCGCGCGCGCACGCGGGCGCCACCTGGGTGCCCGCAGTGCAGACGATCAAGCGCCCGCCGGTTCCCGCCGGCCCGGGCAGGCAGCAAGGCCAGGCGCCTCCGAGCCCTATCCCAAGAAAGCGGAGCCCACATGAATGCACAGCCAGGCACCGATCATGGCGTCGACGGTCAGCTCGACGCGCTGCTGACAGCCATGGCCGACGGCGTCAGCACCTCGCCGCGCTCGCCGGTCTGGCACACGCCAGCCGAGCGCGGGCTGGAATTCGAGGACGTCTCCTTTCCTTCCGAGGACGGCACGCCGCTGGAGGGATGGCTCGTCCCGCCCGACGGCGCGGACACGTCCTCGCCTACGACCTGCGGAACTCCGGCCTCAGCGGCGCCGCCAACGGCGGGCTGACCAGCAGCGGCCGCTTCGAGTCGCGTGACGTCATCGGGTCCCTGCGCTACGTCCGGTCCCGGCCCGGCCTGCGCAACGCGAAGATCGTGCTGTTCAGCCGCTGCCTGGGAGCCGACGCCGCCTTGTTCGCGATGGAGCGCGCGCCGCGCGAGTTCGACGATGTCCGGTGCCTTGTCGCGTGCCAGCCGCTGTCACCCCGCCCGGCCCTCGAGCGGGCCCTGGAACGACGGGGCATCCCGGCCGAGACCATCAGCGAGATCGACCAGCTGATCAGGCTACGGACCAGCTTCAGCCTCGACGACATGTCACCGGTGAACGCCGCCCGCAGCGTCCGGGTCCCCGTCCTCGTCTACCAGGTCCGCGATGACGCGAATACCCGGCCAACTGACGTCCAGGCGATCTTCGACGCCATCCCCGGCCAAGAAGGCGTGGCGAAAGAGCTGTTCTGGATAGACGGGACCACCCGGCGCTGGGACGGGTACCTGCACTTCCAGAACCATCCAGACCGTGTCCTTGGCTAGATAGCCCAGCACACGAAATAACCCGCCCGCACAGCCGGCCCCGCTTTCGCAGTCGCCCCAGCTGCGAAAGCACCACCGTGTGGAAGGACACTTGCATGCGTTACCGCAAGCTCGACAGCTCGGACCTGGAGGTGTCGGAGATTTCGCTCGGCTCGTGGCTGACCTACTCCGGCGGCGTCACCGCCGATCGCACCCGGGAGTGCACCAAGGCTGCGTTCGATGTTGGGATCAACTTCTTCGACACTGCCAGCGTGTACGGAAGGGGGGCCGCCGAGTCCGCCTGGGGCGAGATCCTCGTCAGCCATCGGCGTGAGGACTACGTGCTGGGCACCAAGGAGGATGCATGAGATCACGGAACGGAAATGTCTGTTCCGGTCACCGGCGGAGGCTCCACCTGCGTGACCAGGGTGCTCGCCGGACAGGTCGACCACCGGGACCAGTACCTCACCGACGAAGAAAGGTCCGCCGGTGACCGGATGTGTCTGTGCGTCTCGCGCTGCCGGGGCAGTAGGCTGGTCCTCAACCTCTGATGACACCTTCCGTTTCCGTTGCAGCCGTATCGCCATGCCGAGAATAAAATGACATCACTCGAAAGGCATACGTTGTCTGACCTTCAGATCGACCAACTGTTGCAGACTATCGCCGACGGCTTCGGGAATCAGCGCCGTGCGCCGGTCGTGCGCACCCCGGATGACGCGGGCCTCGACTACGAGAACGTCCGCTTTCCCTCATACGATGGCGTACCACTGGAGGGTTGGTACATTCCGGCCGCCGGGTCCAGCAGAGTGATCATCGCCAATCACCCGAGCGGTTTCACCCGATCCGGCCTGCCCAGCCATTTGGAGCCACGGAAGTCCATATGGGGCTTGAGCGGCAACGGGTTCGAAGTGGACTTCGTTCCAGACTACCGGATCCTGCACGACGCGGGCTACAACGTGTTGACCTACGATCTGCGTAATCACGGCCTCAGCGGAGCGGCCAACGGCGGGATCGGGTCTAGCGGGATTTTCGAGGCGCGCGATGTCGTCGGCTGACTGCAGTACGTCCGCAGCCGACCGGAGACGCGGAACATGCTGATCGGACTGTGCAGTCGCTGCTTGGGCTGCAACTCCACTTTCTCGGCGATGACCCAGTTTCCCGAGGCATTCGACGGAGTGCAGGGCCTCGTGGCCGTGCAGCCGGTGACAACCCGCGTGATCGTGGAGCATCAATTGGCTTTGGCCGGAGTCCCCGCGCATCGCATCAACGACGAGTTGATGAATGACCTGAACTGGCGCATGACGGTCGCGACCAGCATCGGGCTGTGGCAGCGCAATCCGGTTGAATGGGCAAAGAACGTACGGGTGCCGACCTTTCTTTACCAGGTACACGACGACGTGCTCACCGACCCGAGCGATGTGCAGGCCATGTTCGACAACATGCCCGTTGGGCAGAAGAAACTGCATTGGGTGCGAGGCACTACGCGGCGCTGGGACGGCTACCTGGAATTCCAGCGTCGCCCCACGGCTATGCTGGACTGGTTCGACACCGTAATGGCGCAGGACAGGGGCCAGGGACCCGGCAAAGTCGTATTCATGCAGCTTGAAGTAGCTTTAGCGTTCGCTGTGGGTCGCGGGCGTGATGGCGGTTGGCGGCGGCGATGTTTGCG
>Ga0335072_10004986_pt1 | contig 19583 bp, 12 predicted proteins | sample Lox_Sample_21_FD_206725 | JGI IMG/M metagenome (GOLD analysis project Ga0335072, IMG submission 206725) | Soil microbial communities from Loxahatchee National Wildlife Refuge, Florida, United States - Lox_Sample_2.1 | ecosystem: Environmental > Terrestrial > Soil > Wetlands | place: USA...
TCTCGCTGTCCGCTTCCGCGACAATGATATCGGTCCTCCCAATGCCCCGCAGATCGGCCGTGGCTACGGCGGTGGGGGATTGTCCGGTAAGTGGAATCACCGTCGCTTGCGTGAACGTGCCGTCGCCGCGGCCAAGATAGACCCAAAGATTATTGCTCCCGCCATTGGAAACAACCCAGTCAGGAATGCCGTCGCCATTGAAGTCTCCCGCTGCGACTCCGGTTGGAATAAAGTCAGCCGGCAAAAGCGATCGCAACTGCAGTCCGGCGAGCGCGGGTGACGTGGTCGATGACAGGCCAGTGCGGGAAAGTTTCGAAAATACCGAACTGGGGACGCTGCCGAGTTGTGTGCGCGGCCGCGAGAAGGCTTTCAGATAATCCGCTCCCGCGCGCTGCGCATATTTCCACCCCAAGAATCGCCTCGGCATTGGCGGCGACAATGCGCCGACTTTTCCAACTGAGTTCGAGAGCAATGGCGCTTGCAGGTAGGCGGTTCCTTGGTTCTGGGGCTGAATCGTGAGTGTGACAGGATTCGATGTGCCTCCCCCCGGCTGCACGTTCACTACAGTGATCTGCACGGTTCCCGGCGTTGTAATGAGGTTGGCTCCAATCCCCACCAGTAACTGATTGGTGGTACCTCCCCCACCGCCGGTCGGCTCCAGCAGTGCTCCATTCCAATACACAGTAGAACCAGAAAATCCGCTTCCGTTAATCGCCAATGTAAAACTGAACGAGCCGGCAGTCACTGTAGAGGGAGAAATCGATGTAATCGTCGGAGCACCAGTTGAAAGCGGGAAAGTAACTGAATTGGATTGCCCACCCCCGGGAGCAGGGTTTTGGACCCAGACGTATGTGCTGGGATACACGTTTGTTGCGATCGCTTCGGCAGGAATTTCGGCCGTCAATTGCGTGCTGCTTACATAAGTTGTGGAACGATCATAAAGATCGAAATTGACAGCCGAAGTTGGCACAAACCCTGTGCCATTCACGGTGAGTGTAAAACCCGGTCCACCAACCGGAGCCGAGGCCGGCGTTACTGACGTGACGGAGGGAACCGGATTGCTCGGTGAAGTGCCACTTCCCACGGTCCATAGAAGAGCACTGCCACTTACGATTACCGGATCGCTGTAAGTCCACATGGTTCCGACGGTGGGCGAAACCTGGATTCCGACCGTGGCTTCCGCGCCTGCATCCTGAAACGAACAATAGTCACCAAAGTTTGTGTTGGCGTACTCAAAAAGAACATTGCTATTGGACTCGGAAAAGACGACTTCGAACGTTACCACTGCGGAAGCATCGCTGTGGCACACAAAGCTCCTGACGTTTCGCCATTCCACCACTAACTGGCGGTTTGGAGCACTCCCGACCTCTTGCCAGTAAACATTTTGTGCTGAGCCCGCGACTGGGTATAAATCCTGCCAAAATGGAGCCACGAGCGTGACAGGAACCGGAGCATTGTCGGGAATCAGATTGTTCATGAAGGGCGAAACTGCATCCGTAAAACTGATCGTGCCATTGCTGCCCACTTGCAAGTGGGTAAAGCTGCCACCACCGAAGTTGATGGCGAATGGCGAGGTCACTTGCGCGACGTCGTCATCTCCCAAATTCAGATTTGTTCCCGAGATCGTGACATAGTTATAAGTAGTCGGAGCGACAGTATAAGAATTCAGGACTTCGGCCTGAATGGCATCGCCAGCCGGAAAATCAAGGGTGTAACTTCCAGTGCCCAACGGTGTCCATTGGCCGGTGTAGATTCCGTCGGCGGCAGCCTGGTCCGCTCCAGTGCCGTCATCCACTAAAGTGATGCTCTGCCCACCTGGGGCAACCGTTACTTCGACATTGCCCGAAGGCTGCTGGCAATCGACATTCATCGCCTCCAGCGTAAGTGGCTTTCCAGCAGCTGCCGTCACGGCATTGTTCGCAGGTTGTAAGCGGCTTTCGAGAGCCTTTCCCGAACAGGTCATGGAACCGTTGACGTTTAACCGGTTTCCACTGACGGTTTGCGCTAATGAGGAACGGGCATCGCCGCCCGTGAGAATCAGGTTCTTGAGCGCGCGCCAGTCCAAAGCTGGGTTTTGCGCGGCCAGCAATGCAACGGCGCCCGTGACCTGCGGAGTCGCCATAGATGTTCCGGACATAACCCCATAATTCGTTCCGGGCAGAGTGCTCAGGATTTCTTGTCCGGGAGCGCCGAGGTGAACCGTATGACGTCCGGTGTTGGAGAACACGGCCAAAGCATCGGTGCGGGTCGTCGCAGCGACGGAAATAACGTTAGGCTGGGCTATGTTCGCTGGATAAGTTGGCGCGACATCGTTGTCGCCATATTCGTTGCCTGAAGCTGCAATGAAGAGAATCCCGGCTTGTTGCTGCGCCTGGACCGCGTCGTTCAGCGCTTGTGAATATGCCGAACCACCCCAACTGTTGTTCGTGGCAACGATGTTGTAGCCGCTGCTCTTCATCTGCTGGACGTAGTCGAGACAGGTAATTGCGTCCGACGTCGTGCCGCTGCCGCTGGAATCTAGGAATTTGCAGGCAAGTAACTGAACATTCCAGTTAATTCCGACAACACCAACGTCGTTATTACCCGCAGCGCCAATGATGCCCGCCACATGAGTTCCGTGCCCGTTGTCGTCAAACGGATTGTCATCGTTATTGACCGGCGCAATGCCGTAACAGCCATTCGTATCGTCATTCACTCCGTTGCATACAGCCGTGTCGTGAAATAAGTTTGGGATCAGATCGGGGTGGTTGTAATCGATGCCCGTATCGAGCGTGGCTACAACGACGTTGTGATCCCCTGTGCTCAGATTCCACGCCAAGGTGGCGCTTATATCGTCACCGGAAGTCCCTCCATTCTGGCCAGTATTGAGGAGATTCCACATCTGCGGGAACAGGGGGTCGTTCGGTGTCGTGAGGAAGTGGACGATGTAATCCGGTTCGGCATATTCCACTTCAGAATGCATCCGAAAGGATCGGATTGCGGCGGCAACATCCAGATTTGCCGGAAGGGCTACCGACTCCAGATTTCGCACCGCCGTGTACTGCTTGAGCGTTGTAGTCCCGAGCGACGCGTGAACGGCGGCCCTAGTCTCCGCATTGATGGCGGGCTTGAATCTGACGAGAATCCGATCGGGAGCGTACTTGAGATTCGAAGCAGGGTGCGGGACGAGAAAGCCGCTGATTTGCTGTGAAAATCCATTCTGAACAGTCGACGGGAGCAGAAGAGCGGCAAGAACGAAAACACGAAAAAGCCCAGGATGAGCCATGGCGCGCGGTTCTCCGAAACTGGGGGACAACGAGTATCCCCTCAAAAAGGGCTTGGATCAAGAGTTTTTGAAGAACTCTCAGAAACACGAGGTCGGCCTCTAGAATCCAGGAGCGGCTTGTGCCGATTCCTCCAGTGTCGGAGTTGAGCCAACAAATGACCGGCCTCCCAATCCACCGGCGAATCCGATCCGAATCCGCCTATGAAAAATCCCGCATCTAACGATTAGGATTTGCTTCTACGAAAACGCGAAAGCGATCCAAATGGCGAGGTGTGATCATGCGGTTCATGCTCGGGCGCCGAGATCTTACCAGTAGAGATTGGGCTGTCATAGCGCTTGTTTGTGAAGGCTGCACGAATGCACAAATCGCAGCAGCGACCCAAACCACCGAGCCCCTAGTCGAGAGTCAGCTGCGAGCGATACTTGACAAGACGGGTTGCTGGACTCGCACAGAAGTCGCGTTGTGGTATCTGAAGATGGGACTGGAACAAGAGAGGCGCTTGCACGACCGGCGGGAAGTGAACTCGGGGATCCGCGACGAGCGCCGGAAGGATGATCGTCGTCGCCCTCCCAATCGTTCGAAGAGGGCGAATGAGCAACATGAGATCAACTCGGATGAGTGATGCTCTCTCGCGAGCGGAGAGATTGCCTTTTGTACCCGTTGCAGTTGAACCGCAGTGGCCTCGTCACCTCGAGGCCGTTCTCGTCATAAAGTGGACTGTCACTTTGATACGCTATCTCCATAAAATGTCACAAGCCACGTCAAGTCGAATGCGTGCACCAGCCTGGAATTCCTCTAAGTGATTCTTTCGCGTGCGATCAGCGGCGGTTCTGAAGTTACCGCGCAAATGCTGACGATGGGCGAGCCCGAATAATACATCCGGATGAGCCGTTGTGGTGCTGCGACCCGCTGCCTTCTCTGGAGGTCATACTTCGCAATCAGAGGATTCCCATCAAAACGTGCTCAAAACTCCGTCGCTCTATCCTCGCGAAGGTCGGCGCACTCATCATGCATTGTCCCTCCCTCACTGTATTGGCTGTCCCGATGCCAGCACGCCCTTACCCGTGATCCAGGGATGGATTTCAGTCTTCAGCAATCGGGCTTTGACGGTCGGGTCATCCCGGACGAGCTTCGCAGTTTCTTCCGCTCCAACGCGGAATATGGTGACGCCTCGTAACTCGCTCGGATCGCTGAATGGGAAAGGTCCTGCAACCGCGATCTTCCCTTTCTCGGTCATTTCTTGGAGAACCGCATGGTGCCGTTTAATCACATCCATGAATCCCGGTGCGGCAGGATTCCATTTTTCGCCAGTCTTCAGCAGGACCAGTGTGTACTGCTCCATGCCCTGAGTCGTTTCTGGTTCGTGGATCGTGCTGGGGTCGATGTCCCAAGGTCCGTGGATCTCCGCTTCGAGACGCCCCGCCTTAATCGCTGGATCACTACCAGCCCAGTCTTGAGCCTGCGCCAGTGATTCCGCTTTCAGCACAAAAATGCCACGCAAGGATGTGTCGTCGGTGAAAGGCCCTGCAATGACGAGCTTGTGCTCAGCGAACAGCTTGCGGATGTTCGCCATGTGCTGTTCTTGAAGCCTTTCACCTGCCTCTTTGCTCAGTCGTGACGCATTGGAAGGGCGCTTCAAAAACACAAAGAAGTATTTTGGCCTATTCGTTTCAGACTGGGCGATGGTCAAGGCTACAAAGGCAAGCAGACACACAACCAGAATGTTGCCGCACAGGATCCTCTTCATAGCAACTACCTCGGTTGTCGGTTACATGGCAGGAAGTTTATCAGTCGTAGGAAAAAGATCCACGTTCTTGCGAAGGTCGTCGAATCGTTTTTTTCGTCATCTCGACGTCTGAATATGCCACGTGGTTGTGGGAGGCAATCTCGTTCGGCGGCGTGCTTGAAACTATCAGATCCAGATCGAGGCGTCGGGTTTTGCTACGGCTTCCGAGGCAGTAGAAATACGCAATGTTCCAGCAGCGATATCGTCTGAAAACCACACGGAGCCGTTTCGGCTCCGCGGCGCGTGCACTCCGTGATTGTTTTTCGGCGACAGAGTCCAAGGAGAATTGTGCCGCCCAGTAAATTTCGCGGCTCGGTCCTAAACGCGCCCGTGCATAAAATCAAACAGGTCCCTCAAAGCGTTCGGTTTGCCGTCTCATTGTGGAAGCTGTGACGCGGTTCCTCAGCGGGTACGGCCCCCAACTGGAACTGCTCGCCAATGCTGTTCGCCAGCGCATTCAAACCGTCCGCTAGTTTAACGCGCCAGCGCTCCACGCAATGGGTGGCCAATTCTTTCATCGAGCACTCGAAGGATTGCAAAGCCCCCGCCGATTCGCCTTTCAGCGACTCACGGACATAGGTCACAACACCAGTCTGAATCGTCTCCAGATTCTCATGCGCGGCCTTCAGCCGGCCGTCGAGTTCCCTCGCATTTCGTTCCGCGATTTGCTCGAATGTCTCATTCGCCGAGGCCTCGAGCCGTCGGCGGGCATCGATCACCGTTTGGTTTGCGAGCTGACCGACACGTTGCTCCAGGCCGGATTCGAGGCGTTGGGCCGAATCGTTCAATTTTGCGATGCGGCCGTCGAGATATTGAATCTGCTCCTGCAGTCGTAGCGATTCTGATGCTACCGAAGTTCGCAGCTGCTCCAACTCTTCGCGTCGGGCTGCATGCTCTTCTTTCAAGTTATGCTGCAGATATGCGAAAAGTTCTTCGGACAAGCGCTTGAGGGCATTTCCTCCCTCTAATAGTCTCTGCTGAAAGGTATCCAAACCGCAGCTCAGGTGCTCGCGAGCGGTGGCGGAGATGCGAGCTGAAATGTCTTCCGCGCGTTTCTCAACGAGTTTCAACTCTCCCTCGGAGCGGCGTAGAAAATCTTCATAGCTCTGGGTTGTTTTCTGCTCGATGGCGGTCGTAGCCGCTTCGAGCAGATGCGCCGACTGCTGACGTGTCTCGTCCAAGAGTCTAGGTCCAAGATACCTTCGCAGGCGCACCTCCAGCTGATGTTCGAGTTCGGGAGGGATGCTGGAAAGCGATACCTCGAAGCGGCTCGGATTCCCCTCCCTACGCTCCAGTTGTTGAATGAGCGCAGCGATCTCGTCTTGGAGCGGGCGAATTGATTCTGCAATCATCTTCTTCATGTGTACTTCGATGTGCGGCGCGACTACGCCGAGAGGAGATGAAGTCGAAGGACTCACCTGACGGAATGCACGACTAGAGGTAGGAGTTGGTAGCGGTGGAAGACTTGCTGCTGGGGGTGCGACAGGGACAGTCCAATCTTTCGGGCAGTTCTGTAAGCCCCAGAAGTTGTCGGGGCGATCGAGCTTCGCTCCGAGTTTCCAACTCTGACTGCCATGGCCAACCGCCTGGCAGGAGACCACATGAGCGGTCGTCTGGCGACCGTCTTTGCTATGGAAGTGCAGCGGAGCACCCGAGGCAAACTTCACTCGGGTCAACATGGCGCAGCCATGAGCGTTCACAACCAGGGTTTCACATACTTCAGAAAAGTGTGTGTCATCCAAGGTGGTGACCAGGATCGGAACTGCAGTCTGCACTCTGGAGCTGCGTCGGGGGATTGCTGGGGAATTGGCCGTATCCATGGGACCCTCATGTTTGTGGGAGTAAGTGACGATCGGGCCGGGCCAGACGGTTCGCTTGTCACGTAACTCACACCATAACTCCAGACGCGCTCGGGGACGAAAAAACGGAAGTGTTTGGGGCACGGGTGTCCGAAAGGACAAGGTTTAGTCGGACTTTGGTAACCGAGTTTGAAAAAGGTAGAAGAAAGTAACCAGCAAATACGGATGGGATAGGATTGCAAGGCAGTAATGGTGAAGGGAATGTGAATGGTCCAACGAATTCATATGACTGTCTTCGCCCTGATAGCCTGCGCAGCTTTTGGCCAGAACGGCTCGTCGTTTCAGGGCGAGACCGCGATCAAAACACAGTTCGTCGAGGTCCAACCGGATGTAAAGCTCGAAGTGCTCGACTGGGGAGGGACTGGGCGCCACCTCGTACTTCTGGCAGGGCTCGGAAACACAGCTCACGTTTTTGACAGCTTGGCGCCCAAGCTCGCGACGCGTTATCACGTCATTGGGATTACGCGCCGGGGGTTCGGTCAGTCCTCCGCGCCTCAAACGGGTTACGACCCAAAGCGGCTCGGAGATGATGTCGTTGCGGTTCTCGACGCTTTGCACATCGCCGATCCTGTCCTCGTCGGCCATTCGATTGCGGGAGAAGAATTGAGCGCCATCTCCACCTATCATCCGGGGCGCGCTGCAGCGCTCGTCTATCTTGATGCCGGAGGCACCTTCGCGCTCTACAACCCCAGGCATGGAGACTACACACCTGCTTTGGCGCAGCTTCGAGATGACCTTTCGGCACTGCAAAAGAACCTCTTCGATGACGGTCTCATATCGAAGACATTGACGGACATGGCGCTTTTTCAGGCGAACCTTGCCGAACTTCGAGGCGAACTCGAATGCGGAACGCCACCCTCCCCCAAAGCCGGTGACCTTGCCAGCATTTTTGCCTTACAGCGTTACATGAAAGGCTACTTCGGTGGCATCATCCCCGATGCGGAAGTACGGCAGGATTTTCGTATCAGTGAGGACGGTAGAGTCGGCGAGTGGCTTGGACACGGGTATGCAAACGAATCTGTGATCCTCGAAGAAGAACGTTTCCACTCTATCGAAACGCCCCTCCTAGCGATTTTTTCTTATCCTTCGGCTCCCTCCCCAAGTCAGGCGAGCGACCCGGCAAAACTCGCAGCCTGTCGAGCGGCAGAAACAAGTCGCGAGGAAGCGCAGTTTGCCATCTTTCGCGCGCAGCCCCACGCAAAGGTGATCGTAATTCCCAACGCCACTCACTACATATTCCTCTCACGCGAGGAGGAAGTCATCTCGCAGATCACCGACTTCGTGAACAGCCTTCCGGCCAAGCATTAAGCCGATGCAGAAATAAATGTTTACGGCCGGTCAGCGATAACGGGTTAAGCCAGGCCTTCTCACGCCGCAAGCTTTGCCGCTGAGAGACGGACTAGCTCATCTCAATTTCGCCACTCTGCGTTTGAACCACCAGCACGATGCGGGGCAGGGTGGATTTGCGGATGTCGGCTTGCACGACGGCGGCGTGCAGGACTCGACGCAGTTCGTCGGGTTGCGGAGTCTCGAAGCGGAGCGACTTCGCCGTGCCGAGCCGAGGGGAATCTGATGAGGGATGCGGCGAACCCGTTTCCCATTGAATAAAAAATGGAACCAACGGCGTGGTCTGCTCGATCCCCAGCGTTCGCCAGCGGAGCACCTTGCCATCGGGACGCTGCCGAGAACCGGGCCGCGGCCCAACGGTCTTGATCCCGGCAGCTTCAACCATACCCTTCACGGCCGCGATGTCCTCGGTGTGAATCGCCCATTGGATGATGCGGGGCGATGAAAGTTCTTCTAGCTCGCGCACGTCGGGCGCGTTGGTTTGTGAGGGGTCAGGCGCGATGATTTCCAGATAGTGCCTCGTACCGAGTGAAAGCAGAGCATTGCGCGTGCCAGCCCCGGGATGATTCCCGCCGAACTTCGCACGCACGCCCGTGCGCTCCTCAACCCAGCGAATGCCGACATCGAGGTCGGGTGCGCCGAGCAGGATGTGGTCGAACGCATCCGTGGCTTCGCGCACCGGAACATCAAGCAGGTTAGTCAACGAAGAAGCCTCAACGTGATCGCATACCAGCGCGGCGAAGCATCCAGCAGACATTGTCATCCATTTGCGGCGATTCATGAGTGGGAGAATAGGACGAGCAAGCAGCGAGGTCAATCGTGCGTCCGGAGTTCACATCTGCCCTGATAGTCCAGTGATCCCGGCTCCGGCGGATTGCGACCCGGGGGAAGTAATGCCAGCAATCAACCTTCGCAGCTTGCAATCGAACGAGAACTCGCCGGAAATCTTATTCCCCACATAATCAGAGAACAGCGGTCCAAACGTCTCATTCCTTGCAGCGCCCACGCAGCGGAAATATCGACCGAAACAACGCCGCTCGATTGTTCGATCCGCACATTGGAGAGATGCCCTTCCCCCGCCACATCTAACGTTAGATATACTCCCTGTGGCGACGTGAGCGGATCAATCGTTAGAATTCTTCCATCTCTAAAATTCCCGTTCCACGGAACAACCATGGTTGCAAATCCAGTACTCGGAGTTTTCTTTCATTGGCTGGGCGGATTGGCCTCCGGCAGCTTCTACGTCCCTTACCGCGGAGTCCGACGCTGGTCTTGGGAGACTTATTGGCTGGTAGGCGGTTGCTTCAGTTGGATCATAGCTCCCTGGCTGCTAGGCAGCCTTATGACAAAGAACTTGCTCACTGTACTATCCGAAGCTCCTTCCAGGGCTCTCTTTTGGGCTTTCTTTTTCGGACTGTTATGGGGAATAGGCGGCCTCACCTTCGGTCTTACCATGCGTTTCCTTGGTCTTTCATTGGGCATGGCTGTGGTCTTGGGACTTTGCGCAGCTTTAGGTACGCTGATGCCTCCAATCTTTGGCGGAGTCTTTGTGAGCCAGGTCCTAGGAACAACCTCAGGTAGAACGATACTTCTAGGAATCTTCATCTGTGTGGTTGGCATTGCCGCTGCCGGGCTCGCCGGGATCTTTAAAGAGCGCGCCATGACGTTGGAACAACAACAGTCGTCCGTCAAAGAGTTCAACCTTAAGAAAGGAATCGCTGTCGCTATCCTGTCGGGAGTGATGAGTGCGTGCTTTGCCTACGGACTCGCAGCCGGCGCACCCATCAAAGCTATCTCGTTGAAGCATGGCACACCGGCTTTATGGCAAGGCCTACCCGTGCTTGTAGTCGTATTGATCGGCGGTTTTATTACCAACGTCGTGTGGTGTCTGATACTGAACGTTCGGAATAAAACTGGTTACCAATACTTCACATCCGATTCCAGCCGCTATCCCCTCCACCTGGACGAGACCACTATTGAAACAGCTATCGACGCCCCAAGTCGTGAAGTGGTCGAACATATTCCCTCCCAAGAAGAGGGGGGTCAGAAACGGGTACCGATGCTTGCCAACTATCTTTTCTGCGCTCTCGCTGGAATTACTTGGTACTTCCAGTTTTTTTTCTACACGATGGGCGAAACTCAGATGGGTAAATATGGCTTCTCCAGTTGGACTTTGCACATGGCCAGCATCATCATCTTTAGCACACTGTGGGGAATTGGACTGAACGAGTGGAGAGGCGCGGGTCGTCCCGCCCTTTGGTCGCTCACCGCGGCTCTAGCTTTGCTGGTCTCGTCAACCCTCGTCGTAGGGTATGGAAACTACCTGGGAGCAGTACGATAGCTATCGGCATGCTTAACATTTTCTCGTTGAAGACATTGTCGCCCGCAGCAGTTGTCAAATGGCGGAGAACACAGCAACATTACATTTGCGTTGCTTTGGCACTCGGCTTCCAGCCGTCGCGAGGACCGAATCTGCCACTGATGGCTATACAGATATAGTTTCAGCAGACCGCGGATCATAACCAGGACGTCCCGTCTCATCCGTTCCGGAGCGAACGAAACTACGAAGAAAACAATTAAGGGGCGATTCGGAAACGCGGATCGTCGTCTGCCACCGAATCTCTGCAATCGTCAAGGCCGGCCCATTGTGTATCGATTGCAAAGAGTGTCAGGGAAGGCGGAGCCGAGCATTCGCGATGCCGTTGCCGGCCCCTGAACCGCAACCGCAGACACCGTGTCCGCTACCGAGCGTTGCCACCATCGAACATTGGCTCTGCAGAGCGGCAAGATCAGCATCGCCCAATGGCGAGAGTTGAAACGATTGTTCTGTGAAGGCAACCGCCGATCCACTCTTTGCTTGAGCGTTGGTTGACCACGCCAGAAGCTCTCCATTCGCAGTAACGGCTGAAGGGTCGCACGAGATATTCGCTGGAACATCCGCGGAAACAATCTCGATGACTCCGGTTGTCGACTTGACACCTGTCAGTGGATTCGCAGTCAAATCTGAATTAACTGACAAAGTCAGCAAACCATCCGGAGATACCAAACAGCCGCAACACTCCGATAGCTGTTGACTCTGATCGAACACATATATCTCGGCGCAGAGATTTGCGCCGGTAGCCCCAGTGTTGCTAAGCCGTAAGTTGGAGTCGCCAAAACCAGATGCGTTGGCGTGCGAGAAATAGCTAACTGCCAGCACCGGCTTGACCGTGAGATTAGCCGAACCCGTGGCAGAACCGGATGATATTGAGATCGTGGTGGTCCCCGCATGACGAGCGACCACGAAACCTTCATTCGTGACGTCCGCCACCGACGAATTGGAAGAATTCCATGATCCGGCGCCGGTCACATGTTGTGTCGTGCCGTCACTGAATGTTTCGAATGCGCTCAATTGTTCATGTCCATCCGTAGCAAGGAGAGAAGAAGCAGGTGCGATCTTGAACGAAACGACAACGGGCGGCGCGACGGCTAACGGAGTCGCACCCCTGATTTTGCCTACAGCAGCTGTAACCGTCGCTGAGCCTATCGCCTTGGCAGTCACCACGCCGGAATTGCTTAGGCTGAGAATTGCGGAGTTGGACGATGCCCACTGTACGGAGGTCGTCAGATCCTGAGTGCTTCGATCGTCGTACAGTCCTGTTGCAGAGAGCTGAAGGCTCTCGCCCGACGGAATCGACTCTTCGCCAGGAGTGATAGAAATCGACTTCAGGGTTGGGGCTACCACTGCCACAGTATCAGAGGCGTTGAGAGTATTCGAACTGGCGCTAACGGTTGCCGTACCCAGGGCGTGCGCCGTAAGCATCCCGCCTGGACTGATCGCTACGATGCCGGATGGGGAACTCAACCACGAAACTGCGCTCGTAAGATCCTGGGTCGAGCCGTCGGTGTAGGTACCGGTTGCGCTCAATTGGACGGAATGGTTCGGAGTCAACGAGATGCTTTGCGGCGCAACTGTAATAGAGACCAGGGCCGCGGCATTGACGGTAAGCGTCGAAGAGGCACTCAGAGCCTGATACAGGGCGAGGATGGAAGTCGAACCGACTGCCTTGCTGCTAGCCAAACCGCCGCCATCGACGGTTGCAATCCCGCTTTGAGCGGAACTCCAAACTGCAAGATCGGAGACGTCCATCTTACTCCCGTCATTGAAGACCGCAGTAGCTGTGAACTGCTGACCATTGCCTAACGCGATGTGAGGATCTTGAGGTGCGATGATCACTGATGCGATGCGCTTGCTCGTCTGAGCCGACGAATCTACACGCGCTGCTCCGCATCCGCTCACATTCGCGGCAATCGAAAAAAGCACGCACAGCAACAGCAAGAACATCCCGGGTCGCTTGCAGCTAACCATGATTCTCATTGGAGTACCTGTCAGCGAAGGTGCCAGGGGGGAGGCGCCAGATGCACTCCGCGGCGAGTTTGAACAACGTCGGCAAAAGGATGCACCCGCGTCTCAAAACTTTCAATCGCTACAAAGTCTAGTTCGAATGGACTAAATCGACCGTGCTACGGTGAATGGTTATAGCACACAGCTGTCGAGACCCGGGAAGGAAGCGCTCCTCGAGATTTCTTGGGTCATAACAAAAACTGAAGGCCAATCAGATAGGTATCGGATTGCAGTTTGTGTTTCTGTATCCAGCGGACTTGCATGAGCGTCGGAATATTGACGGGGGCCCCGGATGTTCCAATCGAGCACCGAACCAGAGACGATTGCCGCATGGGCTGAGCGGTAATGAAGCCGATCCCCCCGTGACTGATGTTATGCATCCTCCCCGCCACAGCCTTACCAATTGTCATTGCAGAGCGAAGAGGTTGAATTTCGCGAACCTGAACATCGAGCGCTTCCGGGAAACGGGGATACTGGCGCCGATCGGATGCTGAGGTTCGCTTCACAGGCTAGGATGATCATTCGAATGCCGGGCCACGTAAATTGCTCAAATGGATTAGCCAAAGAGGGTTAGGATGCCGTACGGCGGGTTACCGGCTGGGTCCGATCACTTTGCCCAAAATACCCGATCGCGTGGAGACTCCCATCTTCACCATCACAATCCGAAGAAATGCTTTCACCGTGTTCGGGCTGATGTTCATGCGAATCGCGATTTCCTTGCTGGTCAATCCCTGAACCAGTAATTCTACGGTTTCCTTCTCACGTTGAGTCAGCTCAAATTCCTGACCGAGTTGAGCCACCGCCATAATTCCCGAACAGCTGCGTTCCAGCAGAAGAGCGGTAAGCAAAGGCATCGACTTGTTATTCGTTTCGATTTGAAAGCTTCGACAAAAATACCTTCGCTTGCCCGACTTGAACTCCCGGACAAAATCGAATCCATTCGAAGGATGGCGATTGACCAGACCGGTGCGAATCCTGTCAGCCAGAAACATATCGACTCTTTTGATTCGCTCGGGCGGGTTGGGATAAGTCAGTATTTTGATGGCTTCTTGATTGGAAGCAATCGCGCCTAACGAATTGTCAAGTAACAGGAACCCAGGTTGGGAGCTGACAGATAACACGCGTGTTCTCCTCCAGGTTTTACGATCCGCTGTTCAGAGCAAGGCAAATTTCTTGCCAGCGAGAAACAATCTGTACTGGAGTTTTCCTGCGGGAGTCTAGGGGAGGAGAAACGACGCCACGTCGGAAATTCACAGGCAGACGATCAGCCTGCCACCTATTTATTTTTGTTCAGGATATTCAAACACCCGACCAGCTAGCGGGGGGGCTAGCGGTTTACAAATCTTACCTTTTCGGATGACGTCTGGCCCCGTTTACGTCGCACACGCTTCATGCGAAGAATCGCGAAAGTATCGCGCGGGAGGTCCAAACATGTCAAGGCCCAGTTCAGCTACACAATTTGAACTAGGCCAAAAGTGCTACTCTCCTACCCGAATTGGTTAGGACAGACGTGGAGTTGCTAATGCCTTGGACAGGTGCTTATATCTACAACACCCTGGGGGACAGGTGTTATGACAGGAAGATTCAGAATCGGCAAATTGCGAGGAGAACTGCTCACCCTGCGGGTCCGATGGGGCGCGAATGTGATCATAGGGGCTTGTTTTGTCGTTATGAGCACCTTTACGGCCGCCCAGGCACTTGCGCAGACGTCGCCCTCTTCTCCACAAGCTAATGCAAACGAAGCAAACGGGGAAAAGAAGGGCGACTCCGAAGCGTGCGTCGCCAAGACGGACGCTTCGGCAAGCCGGATCCCAGGACCGGCGGCACGAGATGTTGGCGAATATCCGGAAAAAATAAGCGAGGAGAATGGAGACGCCGCATCAGCCACGAACTTGACCCTGCAGGCTCCATCCGCAACCGATTCCACAGGGAAAGCGGTCCAGGGTGGGGAACCAGTAAGCGATGTCCGCCAAGAATCCCAGAGCGAAGACCCGACGCGTCGTAACCCGGGCTCCCCCCAACAGTGCACGCTCGGCAAAGGATCCCGCGATACAGAACATGTCCCTCTAAGGTGATTGTATGCACCTCGAGACAATTCTAAGAACCACGTTTCATCAGGCGCTTCTTCCCCTCCCCCTGACGGTATCGTTGCTGGCTTGTTCCAGTCTCATGTGCGGACAAAGTTCGCAGGCGAATGTGTGCCATATGGATTCAACCGGGTTTTGTCTCCCCGACGACCCATCGAATCCGAATCCGCCAAGCGGGGTACCCGTCGTCGGGACAAATCTGGCCGCCCAGTCAATCTCAGCCCCGCCAGACAAAGTATCGGCCGCGCAAAATCCCGTCACGAAACCGCGACTGGAGATTGAAATCCGTGATGGCCTGCTTCGAATTCTTGCTGAGCACGTTTCACTGCGGGATGTACTGAAAGCGATCAGCGCTAGTACGGGAGCCGAGTTGCAATTTCCGATGGGCGCCCTCCAGGAGCAGGTCTTCGTGCATCTGGGGCTGGGTACACCGCAAGACGTCGTGAGGGAACTGTTGAAAGGATCGCATTTCAATTATGTGATTCTCGCACCGAACTCGGATCCGAACGGGATCGCACGACTTATCCTCAGTAAAACGCCGACAGCATCGGATCGCAATTCATTGACGGCAGCTACATCATCCGGCGATGAGGTGGCGACTCCCACTTTGTATGGCGAAGGTTTCGCGACCGATGCAAACGGTACGTCCTCTGCCGATGCACAGTCGGCGCCTGCAACGCCAAGCTGGGTCCATCACGACGGTCCGGCCTTGTCGGGAGAGCAACTGGATCAAATGCAAAAGGCGATGATCCAACAAGAACAACAGCAATTTGCTCAGCAGTTACAAGAACAGAAACGCCAGCAAGAACAAGATCAGACCAATCAGCCCCCTCCGCAGCAGTAATCCTCCCGAACACGAGCGATTTTGCCAATCATCTGAAAGGTAGGCGTCTCAATAACTTCGTTCTGTCTCTATTAGCCCAAAGGTTTAGTCTCGCGGGATTACTGCCGTGGTGCTAACACAAGCGTGGAATTGGCGAACTACTCCAATTGGCGTAGCGTTACGGACCTAGTGACACTGGTTAGGCCACGTGGGTACTTGTAAACACTGAGCGGCAGGGTACATTGCTTCCATCGCGCGCCATTTAGCCATTCCTCCCCCTCAAACCGGCACGCGTCTAGGAGAATTCCACGCATGAAACAGCTATGTCGAATGCTACCTGTATTGGCCCCTGCTTTGCTCGCTCTGGCCTTGACCTCGGGAGCAATGGCGCAAGATGTTTACAAGGTTAACTATTTTTCCAACAATGCAGCCCCGGCTCCAGACGCCACGGTGAGAATCGACAATCCTGGCCTCACCTACGGCAATCTGTGCGCCATGGTCTATGTATTCGATGCGGATCAGCAACTGAGTGAGTGCTGCGGCTGCGTCGAATCGCACAACGGACTCCGGACACTATCTGTGAGGAGCAATCTGACGTCCAACCCTTTGACCGGAGTAGTTTCGCGGAACGGCGTCATCAAGGTTGTCTCGGCCGCGGTTAACAACTCTCCTTGCGATCCGACGTCGAACGTCACTCCGAAGGCGAATCTGCGCGTGTGGGTTACACACATTCAGAACGCAGTCGGAACGGCGTATCCCATCACCGAAACCGAGTCTTCCGATTCAACGCTGGGTGCCACGGAACTTGCAAACCTGCAAGCTCAGTGCGCATTCATCAACATTCTCGGTAGCGGACAGGGTGTGTGCAGTTGCGGAACGGGTGACTAGTGCAACCGAAGCGGGACATGGCTTCAGGCATGTCCCGCTTTCAAACCAATGAGAAGCGTGACAGTTGTCTCGGAATTATCTTCTAAACAGCAAATTCGCATGAGGGGAAATCAATGAAGAATCGTCTGCTACGGATGTGTTCCCTTGGACTTGTTCTTGCTCCGTTGTGTCTGCCGGCACAACAGGGCGCCGACAACGTGCAGGTCATAGCGGAAGTTGGCGGTCAGAAGCTAACGCTAGGCGACTTGCAACAGGAGCAAGGTGGGAAGCTATTGCAGGCCAGGTATCAGTACTACATGAATGAGCGCAAGGCACTGGACCAAATGATTGATGACAAACTCCTCGAGATTGAGGCGAAAAACCGGCATCTCTCCGTCGACGACCTTCTGAAAACGGTTGTGTACAAGGATGTCAAAGATCCAACCGAAGACCAGATGCAGGTGTACTACGAGGGAATGGAATCCAACGAATCGTATGAAGCCATGCGCGCACAGATATTGGATCACATCCGCGAGCTACGGCACGACAAAGCACGTTCCACGTTTGTAAAAGATCTGCGAAACAGTGCACGCGTACAGGTTTTGCTCGAGCCCCCACTCATCGATGTGAATGTAAAAAATGCCTTTGAGCAGGGACCGAAGACGGCTCCCGTGACGTTGGTTGAATTCGCCGATTACGAATGCCCGTACTGCCAGAGGATAACTCCGGAACTGCAAAAGCTGGAGAAGGAATATTACGGGCGCGTGGCAATCGTATACAAGGATTTCCCGCTTCCCATGCACCACACCGCGCAGAAGGCCGCTGAGGCAGCGCGCTGCGCTGGCGAGCAGGGCAAGTTCTGGGAATATCACGACGTTCTTTTCTACAGCAAGCAAACACAGATTTCCGACCTGAAGGCGGACGCCCGTGTGCTCCGGTTAGACGGCGATCGCTTCGACAAATGCCTGGACGACGGCGCAGAAGCCGCCAACGTGAAGAACGATCTGGAAGAGGCCCACCAATTGGGATTGACTGGCACACCCAGCTTCTTCGTGAATGGCCATTTCTTTAGTGGCGCGGCAGATTATGCCGTGCTGAAGGAGATGGTGGACATGCAACTGGCCTTGTCGTCTCCGGCAGCCTCTCACACGGAGGTTTCGAAGAGCACGCCTGAAGGCAGCGCCGCCGGGAATGCTTCTGGGACAGGAAGAGAAGAATAGCTTGCTCGGGGGCGCACCTTGCCGACATCTGGGAGTGGAGTTAGAACAATGAAACGCATCTTGATATTGGTTTCTGCTCTCTGGTGGATAGGTTTCGCGATGCCCGCGGTCGCTTCTATTTCGGTATCGCTTTCCCCTCAAAACGCACAGGTGGTGACGGGAGGCCAGCTGCAGTTCACGGCAACGGTGAGCGGAACTACCGATAGTGTCGTGATCTGGAGTGTTACCGGATCGGGATGCAGTGGGGTGAGTTGCGGAACGATCAGCAGTAGCGGCTTCTATACCGCACCCCCGTCGGCTCCTGCGCCGCCTACTGTGATCGTGACGGTGACTTCTTTGGCGGATCTCATGGCAACCGCCAGCTCCACCGTCACGATCGGGTCCTCCTCCGCTGTATCTGTAACAGTATCGCCGAGTCAAGTTGTTCTCGCGACGAGCGGACAGCAACAGTTCTCAGCCCACGTGAGCGGTGCTTCGAATACGTCGGTGACATGGAGTGTTGTCGGCATAGGTTGCGTAGGAGGTTCGTGTGGATCTATCACTGGCGGTGGTCTCTACACGGCACCGGCGACGGTTCCTGAAAACGCCGCTGTCACAGTCGTAGCAACATCCCTCGCTGAAACGACAAAGTCAGGGTCGGCTTCGCTGGTCGTGCAGCCGGCGTCGTCGGTGTCGGTGGCCATTCAGCCAAAGACCGCGCAAGTGGCGGCTGCTGGGAAGTTGCAGTTGTCTGCAACAGTGACGGGAAGTACGAATACGGCAGTTCTGTGGGCTGTCTCTGGCGGGGGATGCAGCGGCACAGCCTGCGGCACGATCACATCAGCCGGACTCTACACTGCCCCGGCAAGCCTGCCCAATCCCGCGAGCGTAACCATAAAGGCATCGGCGATGAGTGACCCCGCGGCTTCAGCCACTGCCACGGTCACGCTCGTCGCCGGTTCTTCGGTCGGCGTATCGCCATCATCGGCCCAATTAAAGCCAGGAACTCAGCTGCAGTTCACAGCTACGTCGAAGGGAACTTCGGGTGCTATTTTTGTCTGGAGTATCTCCGGAAGTGGATGCAGCGGGTCCAGCTGCGGCAGCATTAGCAGCAGTGGGTTCTACACTGCACCTGCCCATGCTCCGAACCCTCCCATCGTCGCTGTGACAGCGACATTGCTGTCCGATCCCACAAAATCCGGATCTGCCACGGTGACCATTAGCTCAGGCACAGCCGTTGGAGTTTCGATTTCTCCCGCATCAGTCCAGATAGGGACTGGAGGGCATCAGCAATTCACGGTGACCGTGACGGGTACATCGAATACAGCCGTGACCTGGACGATCGCGGGAACCGGTTGCGCGGGAACGACCTGCGGAACGGTAAGCTCCGCGGGACTGTATACGGCTCCTGCCACGCCTCCTGCTCCGCCCTTCTTCTCAGTAACGGCTACGTCGGCAGCCGATCCGAGCAAATCGGCAACTGCTTCCATCACAGTGGTATCGGTTGTCGCGGTCACGATCTCGCCGGCCTCAGCGACGGTCGCACCTTCAAGCTCCAAGCAGTTCAGCGCGAACGTGAGCGGTACTTCCACCACCCTCGTGTCGTGGAGCATTTCCGGTACTGGCTGCACAGGGAGCGCGTGCGGAAAAATTTCATCCGCAGGGTTGTACACCGCTCCCGCGACTGTTCCGAATCCTCCGTCGGTGAAAGTCACAGTGACGTCGCAGGCCGACACAACGAAGTCAGCTTCAGCGCAGGTGAATATCGCTGTTCCAATATCGGTCGTCATTTCGCCGACGACGGCGCTGGTGAGCGTCGGCGGGCAACGACAATTCCGAGCATTGGTCAGCGGCAGTACCAATGGCGCCGTGGCCTGGACCGTTAGTGGCACAGGCTGCACAGGCCCAGCATGCGGAACCGTGACTTCTGCCGGCTTGTATACAGCGCCCGCAACCGTACCGAGT
>Ga0335072_10004987_pt1 | contig 19580 bp, 15 predicted proteins | sample Lox_Sample_21_FD_206725 | JGI IMG/M metagenome (GOLD analysis project Ga0335072, IMG submission 206725) | Soil microbial communities from Loxahatchee National Wildlife Refuge, Florida, United States - Lox_Sample_2.1 | ecosystem: Environmental > Terrestrial > Soil > Wetlands | place: USA...
GACACTGGAAAGCTGGCTGGCATCCCCCGGCCTGCCCACGCCCGAGCGCCTGATGGCCGCGATGGAGGCGGGGGAAGCGGCCGGCGGCGACCGGCGCGGGCGGCAGTCCGCGGCAATGAAACTGATTACGGCCGAGGATTTTCCCGACCTGGACCTGCGGGTGGACGACCATGGCGAGCCGCTGCGCGAGTTGCGCCGGCTGCTGGACATTTGGCGGCGCGAGCGGGCGCCGGGGCTGGCGATGGCCCCGCGCAAGGCGGACCCGGCCGGCTTCATCGACCTGGACGCCATCGAGGCCGCCTGGATGGCGACGGCCTCGACCTGCGCTTCCGCCGCTGAACCCGGCCTGCGCTTCCGCCGCCGCACCCGGCCTGCGCCACCCCCCGCTGAAGCCCTGGCTTGCGCCGCCGCGCCGCACCGGCAAGTCCCGCGCCCGCGCCGCCCGCCGCTGGTCATCCTCGATGCAGCGGCCGAGGCATCTGCTGCCTTCTTGCCCACTCTGCCTGCAATTCCATGATGCGTCTCACATTCCCGCTTGCCCTTGCCATACGGTCCGTTCAAATCTGCGTTCCGGGGAGAAACCTCGCTAAGGGCCGCACGGCGTGGCCCGGGCCAACCCACACAGGGAGTTCATGGGAATGATCACACGTCGCGCAGCCGCTCGGCTCGCCGCCGGATCCGCCTTGACCGCTGCTTTCACGTTCGGCAGCCGGCCGGGCTGGGCCGCCGACAAGGTCGTCAAAGTCGGCGTCGATCTTTCGCTCACCGGTGCGGATGCCGAGGACGCGGACCTGGTCCTGGACGGCATCAAGCTGGCGTTCGAGGGCGCCAACCAGGGCAATGCGGTCCCCGGCTACACATTCGAACTCATGGTGCTGGATGACGGCACCGCCACCGCCGGCCAGTACGACCCCGCCCAGGGCGCCACCAACGCGCGCAAGATGGTGTCGGACCCGGCCGTCGTGGCCGCGCTCGGCCCGCAAATGAGCGGCGTCGGCAAGGCCATGACGCCGATCCTGAGCGAAGGCGACCTGGCCACCATCACGCCAAGCTCCACCAACCCCGACATCACCAACCCCAAATTCGCGGCGCAGTTCGATCCGGGCGGCAAGCCGATCTATTTCCGCACCGTCACGACCGACGCGTTCCAGGGTCCCAACATGGCCAATTTCATGGCCGAGAAACTGGGCATCAAGAACGTCTACGTGCTGGACGACAGCGGCGCCTATGGCGTCGGCCTGGCCGATGCCTATCAGAAGCAGGTGGATGCGAAGGGCGTGAAAGTGCTCGGCCGCGACCGGCTCGACCCGAAGGCGTCCGACTACACCGCCATCCTGACCAAGGTGAAAGCGCTCAGCCCCGCGGCGATCTATTACGGCGGCGTGGCGCAGGCCGGGGTGAAGCTGGCCAAGCAGGCCTACGATGCCATGCCGAGCGTGATCAAGGCGGGCGGCGACGGCGTCTATGGCGCGTCATTCCTGAGCGGCGCCGGCTTCCCCGCCGCCAATGGCTGGTACGCCACCATCGCCTCGCCGCATCTGACCGGCGGCGACGAGAAGGCGGAGCAATGGGTGAAGACCTTCACCCAGCGCTACGGCAAGGCGCCGGTGGATTACTCGATCACGGCGTATGACGGCGCGCTGGTGATCATCGACGCAGTGAAGCGCGTTGCCGCATCGGGCAAGCCGGTCACCCGCGCCGCGGTGCGCGACGCCATCCAGACGGCGAAGGTGCCGACCATCCAGGGTGTCGTTTCGTTCGACAAGTTCGGCGACCTGGCGGACCGCACGGTCAGCGTGTTCCAGATCCAGGAGAACAAGGCCGGCAAGATGGACGACGTCACCGCGCAGTACAAGTACATCGGCGTGGCGCCGCAATCGTGAGGACGGCGCTGACTTTCTCCACGGCGTCATGGCGTATCCTGGTCCCCGGGCATTGCCCGGGGATCGCGCCTGGCGTGACTCGAGAGCGGGGGTGCGGATTGCTCGCGCACGGGCGCGTGGCGCGCGTTATGACGCGCCCATGACTTTCACGTCCCTGCTGCTGCAGCAGACCATCAACGGTCTCAGCCTGGGTGCGATGTATGCGTTGCTCGCGCTCGGCTTCACCCTCGTCTACGGCATCCTGGAGCTGATCAACTTTTCCCACTTCAACGTGTTCATGGTGGGATCCTTCATCGCCCTGTGGGTGTTGCAATTGTTCGGCCTCACCGGCCAGGACGTGATCCTGACCGGCCTGCCGCTCGCGATGGTGCTGCTGGTTGCGTTCGTCGTGACCATGACGGCGTCCGGCGTGATCGGCGTGGTGATCGAGCGGCTGTGCCTGCGCCCCTTGCGCAACGTGAAGGGGCCCGCCGCCATGATCACCACCATCGGCGTCTCCTACATCCTGTTCAACATCATCCTGCTCTGGGTCGGCGCGCAGGCGCTGAATTATCCGAACCCGCTGCCGCCGGTTAAATTCAATGTTTACGGCGCGACGCTGGACGTGCGCGTGGTGCTGATCTGGGCCGTGGCCATGGTGCTGATGGTGGCGCTGCATCTGTTCGTGCAGAAGAGCCGCATCGGCAAGGCAATGCGTGCCACGGCGCAGGATCCGGAAGCGGCCCGCATGATGGGCGTGGAGGTGGACCGGGTCGTGGTGATGGCCTTCTTCCTGGGATCCGCGCTGGCGGGTGCCGCCGGCCTGATCTTCGGCCTCTATTACAACTTCACCAGCTTCATCATCGGCTTCACCGCCGGCCTGCGCGCCTTCACCGCGGCCGTCCTGGGCGGCATCGGCAACGTGCCCGGCGCGATGCTGGGCGGCATCATCATCGGCCTGGTCGAGGCACTCGGCGGCCAGATCGCCGGTGCCTGGTCCGACGTGATCATCTTCTCGATCCTGGTGCTGGTGCTGGTGTTCAAGCCATCGGGCCTGCTCGGCCGCATGGCTCCGAACAAGTCGTGAGGGGCCGAAGCGCATGAGCAGTGCCCTGACACTGCTGGCCAGGCCGATCGCCTGGATGCCGGAGGCCCGGCGCCGCCAGCTCGGGCTGGCAATCCTGACCGTGTTCGCGGTGACGTTCCCGGTCTGGCACAACAACGACGCCGACATCGACAGCATGGCCAACGCGGCGTCCTATGCCGTGCTGGCCCTCGGCCTCAACATCGTCGTCGGCTTCGCCGGCTTGCTCGACCTCGGTTACGCCGCGTTCTTCGCCATCGGCGCTTACACTTACGGCATCCTGAGCTCGTTCCAGTTGCAGCCGGCGTGGAGCGAGTTCTGGGTGCCGTTCCAGTGGCTCGGCCTGGTGACGAAAATGGCGGGCGACAGCGGCGACGCCAGCGTGGTGCATTTCACCCTGTCATTCTGGCTGGCGCTGCCATTCTCCGCAGCGTTCGCGGCGTTCTGGGGCATTGTGTTCGGCGCACCGACGCTGCGCCTGCGCGGCGACTACCTGGCGATCGTGACGCTCGGCTTCGGCGAGATCGTGCCGATCGTGGTGCGCAACTGGGACAGCCTGACCAACGGCGCCGCCGGCCTGAACGGCGTCGCGGCCCCGCGCCTGTTCGGCTGGAGCTTCGGCGTCGACGCCACGCCGTATTATTACGTCGCGATCGTCATGGTGGCGCTGCTGATCTTCATCTCCATCCGCTTGCGCGATTCGCGCATCGGCCGCGCCTGGATGGCGATCCGCGAGGACGAGATCGCCGCCGGCGCCATGGGCGTGAACCTGACGCGATTCAAATTGCTCGCCTTCGCCATCGGCGCCGCCTTCGGCAGCATGACGGGCGTGTTCTATGTGGCGAAGCTGCAGACCGCGACGCCGGACATGTTCGGCTTCCCGGTCTCGGTGATGATCCTGGTCATGGTGGTGTTCGGCGGCATCGGCAGCGTGTGGGGCGTCGTGGTCGGCGCTTTCATCCTGCAGTTGCTACAGTCCTGGTGGCTGGAGGATCTCACCGGCTGGATCAACGCGTTCGGCCACATGGTCGGCAACCGGTGGCTGCAACATGTCGACCTGGTGCCGTCGATCGAACTGATCTTCGGTTTCATCCTGGTCGGCATGATGTTGTTCCGCCGCCAGGGATTGATCCCAGCGGTGCGTCCGCAGGCGGCGCTGAGCTTCGACCAGCAGCACGCGGTGGTGCAGCGCGGCGGGTTCACCGACCTGAAGCTGCAAGGCCTTGGCGGCGACGTGCGCACCGGTGCCGCGGCGATGGAAGTGAAGGGCGTCACCGTGCGATTCGGCGGGCTGACCGCGCTGAACGCGGTGGACATCACGGTGCCGAACGGCAGCGTGGTGGCCGTGATCGGCCCCAACGGTTCCGGCAAGTCGACCTTGTTCAACGTCATTACCGGTTTGGTGCCGGCCGAAGGCGGCTCGATCCGCTTCCACGGCGAAGAGCTGCTTGGATTGCCGCCGCATGAGATTCTGCGCAAGGGCGTGGCCCGCACCTTTCAGAATCTGCGGCTGTTTCCCAACCTGACGGTGATGGAGAACGCGTTGATCGGCCAGCATGCGCGGCTGACCACCGGCGTGTTCCGCGCGATCCTGCGCCCGCCCGGCACGCGGGCCGAGGAAGATGCGGCGCGCACCTGGGCGATGGAGATCTTCGCGATCTTCGGCAACCGGCTGGCGCCCCGCGTGACGCAGATGGTGAGCGGCCTGTCGTACGCCAATCGCCGCCGCATCGAGATCGCGCGCGCGCTGGCCTCGCGTCCGCGCATCCTGCTGCTGGACGAGCCGACCGCCGGCATGAACCCGGCGGAAACTCTGGAGCTGGCTGAGCAAATCAAGAGTTTGAATGCGCTCGGGCTGACGGTGCTGCTGATCGAACACAAGCTGGACGTAGTGACCACGCTGGCCGACACGGTCTATGTGCTGGATCATGGCGAGGTGATCGCATACGGCCGCCCCGACGAGGTGCGACGCAACGAGGAAGTGCTGCGGGCCTATCTGGGACGCAATGCACAGGCCGCCGCGGCGGGAGTGGCATGATGCTTCTGGAATTCCGCCACATCGACACCTACTACGGCGACCTGCACGTCCTGAAGGACGTGAACTACGCCATCGAGGAAGGCGAGATCATCGCGCTTCTCGGCGGCAACGCCTGCGGCAAGTCCACCACCATGAAGACCATCATGGGCGTAGTGCGCCCGGCGCGGGGGCAGGTGATCTACCAGGGCCAGCCGATCGAACGCCTGCCCACGTCGGAACGCGTCCGCCGCGGCATCGCCCCGGTGTTGGAAGCGCGCCGGCTGTTCCCACGCATGACGGTGTTCGAGAATCTCGAAATGGGCGCCTATCTGCGCAAGCGCGGTCCCGAATTCGACCAGGACCTGGAACGCGTCTTCACCCTGTTCCCGCGGGTGAAGGAGCGGCGAGAGCAGATCGCCGGCACGCTGTCAGGCGGCGAGCAGCAGATGGTGGCGATGGGACGCGCCTTGATGGCGCGGCCGAAGCTGCTGTGCATGGACGAACCATCCATGGGGCTGTCGCCTTTGTACGTGGAGCAGGTGTTCGACATCATCCAGGAGATCAATCGTCAGGGGACGACGATCTTCATGGTGGAGCAGAATGCGAACATGGCGCTGTCGATTGCGCATCGGGCGTATGTGCTGCAGACGGGACAGGTGGTGCTGTCCGGCTCGGCGTCCGAGTTGCGGCGGAATCCGCTGATCCGCGAGGCGTATCTGGGCGAGATGCAGGTGGCGCAGCCGCTGGTGTAGAAGGATTTCGGCTCCGCGACGCGGGGTATCCTTTCCCGCCCATCCGCGCCATTCTCCCGCCAACGCTCGGGAGGACCCCGCCATGGACCAGGACGATCTCGACTCACGCCTCGGCTTCGCGCCGGATTTCGACGCGGCAATTCCCTATATGCAGCGGACGCGCGACTACTACACGGCGATCGGCTACACCACGCCGTATCGCTGGGCGCATTACGTGGACGCACCGTTCACGCCGCTGCGCAAGCCGCTGCGGGAAGCGCGCGTTGCCATCATCACCACCGCCGCGCCGTACCAGCCCGGCAAGGGCGACCAGGGCCCGGGTGCCGCTTATAACGGGGGGGCGAAGTTCTATCAGGTCTATTCCGGCGACACGGCGCGCGATCACGACCTGCGCATCTCCCATATCGGCTACGACCGCGTCCACACCAGCGCCGAGGACAGCGGCACCTGGTTTCCCCTGCCCGCTTTGCGCCGTGCCGCCGCCGCCGGCCGGATCGGCGCCGTCGCACCGCGGTTCCACGGCGCCCCCACCAACCGCAGCCACCGGGTCACGATCGAGACCGACGCACCCGAGATTCTGCGCCGCGTGCAGGACGATGGCGCCGACGTGGCGATCCTGGTGCCCAACTGTCCGGTCTGCCACCAGACATGCAGCCTGACCGCACGCCATTTGGAAGCGAACGGCATTCCCACCGTGGTGATGGGCTGCGCCAAGGATATCGTGGAGCATGCGGCGGTGCCGCGGTTGCTGTTTTCGGACTTCCCGTTGGGCAACAGCGCCGGCAAGCCGCACGATGCCGGCTCGCAGGACGCAACGCTCGAACTGGCGTTGCGCGTGCTGGAGGCCGCGCCCGGGCCGCGCACCACGATGCAGTCGCCGCTGCGCTGGGCCGCGGATGCAAGCTGGAAGCTGGATTATTTGAACCTGGAACGTATCGGCGCCGACGAACTGGCGCGCCGCCGCGCCGAGTTCGACCGGCAGAAGGACATCGCGCGCGAAATCCGCGAGGCGAAGGCAGCATGAGTACCCCCGAAAACCTCCTCCGCAATGCGGGAGAGGTCGAGGTGCGTAGCACCGAGGGTGAGGGCGATCGGGTCGGTACAAGTGCCTGCCGACCCGATCACCCACACCGTCGTCGCCTGCGGCGCCTCGACCTCTCCCACTGCGTGGGCGAGGTGTGGGGACTTCGTGGACGAGGCTTCTGACGATGAACCGCCCCTTTACTGGCACGCGCATCCTCGACTTTACCCAGGTTCTCGCCGGCCCCTTCGGTTCCTACCAGCTCGCTTTGCTCGGCGCCGACGTGATCAAGGTGGAGCGCCGCGAGGGCGAGGACATGCGCCGCACTCCGCTCTCCCGCGAATGGGCCGATCGCGGCATGGCCCCGTCCTGGCTCGCCATCAACGGCAACAAGCGCAGCCTGACGCTGGACCTGCAAAAGCCGGCGGCGATCGAAATCATAAACCGCCTCGCCGCGCGCGCCGACGTGGTGATGGAGAATTTCCGCCCCGGCGTGATGGACCGCCTCGGCATCGGCTACGCCGCGCTATCCGCGATCAACCCGCGCTTGATCTACTGCGCGATTTCCGGCTTCGGCCAGACCGGTCCCTATCGCAACGAGGCCGGTTACGACGGCAAGATCCAGGCGCTGTCCGGCATCATGTCGCTGACCGGCCACGCCGACAAAGGCCCCACCCGCGCCGGCTTTGCGGTGTGCGACGTGCTGTCCGGCATGACCGCGTCGTTCGCCGTATCGTCAGCGCTGTATCAGCGTTCGCATAGCGGCCAGGGCCAGTTCATCGACGTGTCGATGCTGGAAGCGAGCCTTGCCTTCCTCTCGACGCAGATCGCCGACTTCACCGCCGCCGGCCACCGCCAGGAGCAATTCGGCAACCAGGCGATCAGCCGCAAGGTCACCGCCAACCTGTTTCGCGCGAAGGACAGTTACCTGCTGCTCGCGGTGAACAACGACCGGCAGTACGAAGCGCTGTTGCGCGCGCTCGGCCGCGCCGACGTGCTGGACGATCCGCGCTTCGCCGACTGGTTCCAGCGCAAGGAACATGAAGCGGCGCTGCGTACCATCATCGAAGATGCGCTGGCGGCGGAAGATGCGAAAACGTGGGAGCAGCGGTTGAACGATGCAGGAGCGCCCTGCGCCAGCATCTGGCGGATCGAGGAAGTCATCGACCATCCGCAAATCGCCGCACGCGAGGCAATGCAGATGGCGGAGACGCCGTACGGACCAGTGCGGCTGATGGGCTCGGGCTTCCAGATGGCGCAGGGCGGCGGACATCTGGATACGGCTCCGCCGGAACTGGGCGCACACACTGACGATGTGCTGCGCGAAGCGGGCTATAGCGCGGCGGACATTGCGGCGCTGCGGGCAGATGCGGTGGTGTGACGGCACGCCCGCCGTTTCCCAACCGCGGACGGGGAAATTCTATGCCCCCAGCGCCCGCTTCGCCACGCTGGCCAGATAACCCGCCGCCGACGGCAGGATCGCATCGTTGAAATCGTAATTCGAATTGTGCAGCTCGCAGCCGCCTTCCGCCGAGCCGTTGCCGATCCAGACGAACGCCCCGGGGCGTTCCTGCAAATACCAGCAGAAATCCTCGCCGGTCATCGCCGGCAGCATGTCGCGCCGCAGCGGCAGGCCCGCCGCGGTGACCGCCTCGGCCGCCAGATCGCGCTCCGCCGGCGAATTCTGCGTCACCACGTTGCCGCCAAGCGCCGGCAGTTCGACGTCGATGTCGACGTCGCAGCTCTGCGCCACGCCGGCCGCGACGCGGCGGATCGCCTCGTCGATTTGCGCGCTGACCGCCTGGCGCAGCGTGCGAATGGTGCCGCGCAGCACCGCCTCGCCCGGTATCTGGTTCACCGCGCTGCCCGCCTCCATCGTCGCGATGGTGATCACCGCCGAATCGAGCGGGTTGAGGTTGCGCGAAACGATCGTCTGCAACGCGAGCAAAAGATGCGCTGACGCAACCATCGGATCCCGCGCCAGATGCGGCATGGCGGCGTGGCCGGAATGGCCTTTCACCCGGAACGTCAGCCGCTTTCCCGATGCCATCACCGGGCCGTCATGTACCGCCACGGCGCCCGGCTCCAGGCCCGGCCAGTTGTGGTAGCCGAAGATGCGCTCCATCGGGAAACGATCGAACAGGCGGTCGGCGATCATGGCACGCGCGCCGCCGCCGCCTTCTTCGGCGGGCTGGAACACAAGCTGCACCGTGCCGGTCCAGGACGCGTCCTGCGCCAGCAGCGCCGCGGCGCCAAGCAGGGACGTGGTATGCCCGTCGTGGCCGCAGGCGTGCATCACGCCGGGATTGGTGGAGGCATGGGCGACGCCGGAGGTCTCCGCGATCGGCAATGCGTCCATGTCGGCGCGCAGCCCGACGCTGCGGTTCGACTGGCCGCGCGTTAGCGTTGCCACCACACCGTGACCGCCGACGCCGGCAACGAAGGGAACGCCCAGCTCGCTCAACCGGGCGCAGACGAAGGCCGCGGTTTCCTTCTCGTGCAGGGTCAGTTCGGGGTGCGCGTGCAGATGGCGCCGCCAGGCCGTCAGCTTCTCAACGAGCGATGAGTCCATCCGATCGCCGTAGCGTGAAACAATCTCCCACGCAACGGGGCTGTCACGTGCGGCGCCGAAGCGTTGCGGCAACGAAACCTATGCAAAGAACCGGAAAAATTGCTCCAGCGTGGCCTCAGGCGCCTCCTCCGGGATGTAGTGCCCGCAGTCGAGCGAAGCCGCGCTGACCTCCGCCGCGCAGTATTGCCGCCAGATCGCCGGCGCGTCGTACCAGGCGCCGATGCGGCCTTTGGCACCCCACAACGCCAGCAAGGGACACGCGATCTTCATCCCCGCGGCCCGGCTTTCCCGATCGTGCACAAGGTCGATGGTTACGGCGGCGCGGTAATCCTCGCACATGCCCATGATGTTCTCCGGCCGCCGCGCGGCCGCCAGGTAATCGGCCAGCGCTTCGGGGAAGAACAGATCGGACGGACGCGGGGACCGCGCAGTGTGGGCATGGAACCAGGCGTCCGGCGCGGCATTGATCAGCACTTCCGGGAACGGATGCGGCTGGGCGAACCAGAACCAGTGATAGTAGCCCAGGCCGAAATCCATGTTCGCGCGCTCGAAATGCTCGATGGTGGGAATGATGTCGAGCACCGCCAGCCGTTCCACGCACTGCGGAAAATCCAGTGCCAGGCGATGCGCGACGCGGCCGCCGCGGTCGTGGCCGGCGAGGCGGAACCGGTGGTGGCCGAACTGTGCCATCACCGCGACCATGTCCTTCGCCATCTCGCGCTTGGCATAGGGCGCGTGGTCCGCCGTCGCGGGCGGCTTGAACGATTCGCCATAGCCGCGCAGGTCGGGGCATACCACGGTGAAGTGCTCGGCCAGCGCGGGCGCGACGCGGTGCCAGTTGCAGTGCGATTGCGGGTTGCCGTGCAGCAGCAGCAAGGGCGGGCCGGACCCGCCACGACGGGCGCGGATCGTCCCGCCCGGCACAGCGATCCTGCTCAGCGTGAAACCGTCGAAGAAGCCCATGGCACGTCGCCCTTGCAGACCTGCTCGAAGGCCAGGACGTTGAACCCTTCGCCGGTCCGGCGCCAGCACGGCACGGCAAAGGCCGCGCGCAGGGTGGCGACGGTGGCGCGGCTGTCGTCGTCCTGTGCCAATAGCGCGAGCGTCACGCGGCGTTCCGCACCGATGCGGGCGAGAATCTGCGAACGCGTTTCGCCGCGCGCAACGACCAGCAGGCGCAGCGCCGGCGGTGCCTCGATGGCGAAGGCACCGACAATGCCGACGCCGTCGTTGCCGCGGGGCAGCAGCACGATGCCTCCGGCGGCGAGTCGAGCAGCGGCGGCGACCGTGGCGCGGGCGGGCTGCATGGTTTCCGGCCGGGTCATCAGGCCGAGCAGCGACGCGGCCTGAACCGTCAGCAGCAGCGCAAGCGCAGTACGGCGTGGGATCGCCGGCAGGCTGGCGAGGGCTCCCGCCAGCAGCAGGGCCGCAAACGGGTCGGCGAAGGACAGGTAGCGAAGCTCGATGGGGGTGTTGTGGAAGACGGCGCCGAGCGCGAGCAAGCCGGCCGGCGGCGCCAGGGCAGCGGCGAGAAACAGGCGGCGGGCGCCCGCCGAATCGGCAATGCGGCGCCAGCACGCCGCGGCCAGGATGGTGGCGCACAGTGCAAGCAGGCTGAGCGCGATGGCCGCAATGGTGCCGGCTTGGGCGGGAAGATACAGTGGCAGCCCGCCGAGCAGGCTGGCGGCGGCATAGCGCGCCAGGCGCGGCACGGCGGCGAGAAGGTGGAAGGGCGGGAATTGGCCCGGCCGGCTGTTGCGCTGGGCAAGGAAGAACCAGAGGTCGGCGAGCAGAAACAGCGCGAAGAAAATCCCTCCCATGCCGTACTGCGTGCAAGAGATCGCTGCGCACCGGCGCCACATGCCAGGGGGATCGGGCCGGCAAGCGGCGTGGCGCGGATTGCCGCGATCATCCCTGGCCTCGCTGCCGCGCGCCGGGACTGCCGCGCCGCCCGCGGCAGGCGCGGCCAGCGCCACGAACACCGCCAGGTAGTTCGCGAACGTCGCGGCGCCGAGCAACATGCCGCCCGGCCATCGGCGGCGGCGGGACAGCAGTACCGCCACGCCCCACAGTGTCAGGGCCTGGGCGAGCGCGAAGCCGCGGGCGATCGCGCCGGTATAGGCGAACCCGTAGCACCCGAGCGTCAGCAGCATCGCCAACGCCGGCGGCACGCCCGTGCGCCACGCGATCCACCCCACCGCCGCCAGCGCGGCCACGCCGCACAGCACCGAAAACAGCCGCGCGGCGAACAGCCCACCGCCGGTCAGCCGCCGCCACACCGCGACCGCCCAGAAATACAGCGGCGGGTGGACGTCGGTCGCGCGCAGGTCGCGGGCGATGCCGATCAGGCTCGCGTGGCCGGCCTGCAGCGCCCGCACCTCGCCGGCGGCGAACGCCGTGTCCGGCCAGGCGGGACGCGCCACACCAGCCGTGAGGAACAACGTGTACTGCTCATCGTATTCCGCGCTGCGCTGCGCCGCGGTCGCGATCAGCACGACAAGCGCGAGCAGCGACACCGCCATGCACGAAATCAGCCGCGCGTTAACCACTTGTTTGCCCGTCGATGGTTGGATGCGTCGCGGCCCACGCTAGGGGTCAAGGGTTAACAAACCGGGCACCGCCATGCTGGATGTTGCATCGTTCAATGCCGCACCGCCGCCGGTATTCTCCGTGGTGGTCCCCGCGTTCAATGAGGCGGACGGCATTGCCGCATTCCATCGCCGCCTGGCCGGCGTGATGCAGACTATGGGTGCGTGGGAAGCCATCTATGTGAACGACGGCAGCACCGACGGCACGCTTGCCGCGCTGTATGCGCTGCGCCGCGACGATCCGCATGTCGGCGTCGTCAACCTGTCGCGCAATTTCGGCAAGGAGATCGCCACCACCGCGGGACTGGACCATGCGACCGGCGACGCCGTGGTGGTGATCGACGCGGATCTGCAGGACCCGCCGGAGGTGATTCCGGCGCTCGCCGCGGCCTGGCAGGACGGGTTCGACACCGTCTATGCCCAGCGCCGCGCCCGCCTCGGCGAAACCCCCCTCAAGCGCGCCACCGCCGCCCTGTTCTATCGGCTGATGCGCCGCATCGGCCGGGTGGAACTGCCGCCCGACACCGGCGATTTCCGCCTGATGAGCCGGCGCGTGGTCGACGCGGTGCGGCGGTTGCGCGAGCAACACCGCTTCATGAAGGGCGTGTTCGCCTGGGTCGGCTTCCCGAGTTGCGCCGTGGCCTACGACCGCGCGCCGCGGCATGCCGGGACGACGAAATGGAGCTACTGGAAGCTGTGGAACCTGGCGCTGGAGGGCATCACCAGCTTCACCGTGATGCCGCTGAAGGTGGCGACCTATCTTGGCCTGGGCGTGGCGCTGATGGCGGTGATCTACGCGGCGCAGGTGGTGGTGAAGACGCTGCTGATCGGCAACCCGGTCGCCGGATATCCCAGCCTGATGACGGTGGTACTGTTCCTTGGCGGCGTGCAGCTCATGACGCTGGGGGTGATCGGCGAATATCTCGGCCGGGTGTTCAACGAGACCAAGCAACGGCCGCTGTATCTGGTGGAGCGGTTTGCCCCGAGCCAGCAGCTCCCCTTCGCCGCTTCGCGGGAGACGGTTGGCTGAGGGAGCACCATGCCGGCCCGGATGGCCTCACCCTGTCCTCTGCCGCGACGCGGCGGCGGGTGTCGCGTCGTGCTCGGCCTCGCCGTGTTCGCGATGCTCGCGTTCCTTGCCGGCGCCGCCCACGCCGCGCCGCCGCCGGACCGGCTGCGCGTTTTGCAACGCGGCGTCGCGATCACCGGCTGGTTCCGCTTTCCCGCCAGTGCCGACCCGGCGGCGCTGCGCAGCTACCTCCCCACCGCAGCGATCACGCAGCTTCGCGACGCCGGTTTCACCTTTGTCCGGCTGCCGGTGCAGCCGGAGTTCCTGGCCGGCTCCCCTGAGGGCCCGCAACTTCTGGCCGCCGCCATGCGCCGGCTGGAACATGCCGGACTTGCGGTGGTGGTCGATGCACATCCCGCCGCCTGGCATCTCGAGACCAGCGGCGCCGACCGTGCTGCCTTGCTCGCTTTCTGGCGGGTGCTGGCCCCTGCCCTGCGCACGCTCGACCCGGGCCTGACCTTCCCGGAATTGCTCAACGAGCCGGTGTTCCCCGGCGCGCCGGATCAATGGCAGTCGCTGCAGACCGGCATGCTTCGGATCGTGCGCACCGCCCTGCCGCAGGATACCATCGTGCTGACCGGAAACGACTGGAGCAGCATTGCCGGCCTGGCGGCGCTGCAACCGGCCGCGGACGGCAACGTGGTCTACAGCTTCCACTTCTACGAGCCGCCGGAACTGACGGCGTTGGCCGCGTATCGCCCCGGCCTGGACCGCTCGGCGCTGGCGCGCCTGCCGTTTCCCGCCGATGCCGGGTCCTGTGCGGACATTGCCGCCGGGACGGACGCCGAAACCGCGGGCGTGGTCCGGTTCTATTGCGCGCAGCATTGGGACGCCGCGCACGTCGCGGCCGCGATCGGCAAGGCCGCGTCCTGGGGCCGCCGCAATCATGCGGCGGTGCTGCTGGGGGAGTTCGGTGCGTCCGCCGCATTGTCCCCGCCGGCGCGGCAGGCATGGCTGCGCGCGGTCCGCTCCGCCTGCGAGACGAACGGCATCGGGTGGACGTTATGGGGCTACGATGACGTGATGGGGTTCGATCTGCCGCGCCCGGCGGGTCCGCATCCGGCGCTCGATCCGGGCGTGCTGCGGGCCTTGTTTCGATAGCGCGGTGGCGGGAGCCGGCTGCGGCTCACCGGGGCGGCGGCGTCTGGGCGCGCGTGCCGTCACAACCAGCCGGCCAGTTCCCGCCGCACCACGGCTTCGATCACCCGCAGCCCGCCCGGACTGTCGTTGAGGCACGGGATGCGGGTGAAGTGCTCGCCGCCGGCCTGGCGGAACCAGGTGGCGTTCTCCTCGCCGATCTCCTCGATCGTTTCCAGGCAATCGGCCGAGAAACCCGGCGTCACCACCGCCAGCCGCTTCACCCCGCGTGCCGGCAGCCGCTTCACCGTCTCGTCGGTGTACGGCGTCAGCCATGGCGCCGAGCCGAAGCGGGACTGGAACGTCACCAGAAAGCGATCGGGCGGCAGGGCCAGGCGCTGCCGCAGCAGCTCGCCGGTGGTCTGGCACTGGGCGAAATACGGATCGCCCCTTGCGCGCGTCGCCTCGGGCATGCCGTGAAACGAAGCCAGAAGCATCTCCGGCTCGAGATCGAGTCCGGCAAGATGATCGGTGACCGAGCGTGCGAGTTCCTCGATGTAGACGGCATCGGCGAAATAGGGCGGCGCGACGCGCAGCGTGGGCTGGCGGCGCATCGCGGCCAGCGTCTCGAACGCCTTGTCGCACGCGGTCGCGGTGGTGGCCGCGGAATATTGCGGATAGAGCGGCACCAGCAGGATGCGCTCGCAGCCCTGATCCGCCAGGACGCCAAGCGCCGATGCGAGCGATGGGTTGCCGTACCGCATCCCCCACGCCACGGCGATATCCGTGCCGGCCGCGCCGAGCGCGCCTGCGGCGAGCGCCGCCCGCACCCCGTCCGCCTGCGCCCGCGTGATGGTCTTGAGCGGGCTTTCGTCCCGCGCCGTGTTCCAGATACGGCGGTAGTCCTTGCCCTTGCGCGATGGCCGGGTGGTCAGGATGACACCGTGAAGCAGCGGCAGCCAAAGCAGACGGGAAAGCTCGATCACGCGGCGGTCGGAGAGGAACTCGGCGAGGTAGCGCCGCATCGACCAATAGTCGGTGCCGTCGGGCGTGCCGAGATTGCTCAGCAGCACGCCGATCCTTGGCGCCGGGACCGGGGCGGCGGCATTTCCCGCTGGTCCGTCGGAGCCGGCGGAAGCGGGGCAGCCGTCATGGCGCAGCATGGCGCTCATGGTCCGGCGCTCGCATCCATGGTCGCGGGCCGGCGGAAGCCGTGCTGCATGATCCGGCGGCCCGGCGGCGGGTCGCTTGCCGCGTGACAGGATTTCGCAATGCCAATCATCACGGCGCAATATGGGTCCCTGGCGCCACCGGAGGAAGCGCGGCGGCGGTCTTCACCCGCTGCATGGGGGCGGTCCGCGCGGGGCCGATCCGCGTGGGGCCGGATTCGCCGGAATCCGGGCAATGGCGCGGCGCCGGAGCCGCAGGGCGCGGGACGATGATGGCGCACGCTTATCGGTGTCTGTTCGCGCCGCGTGTCCCCCATCGGCCCCTGCCGGTGACGATCCGCCGCCCGCCGGTCTCACACCGAGTTGAACAGTCGGACGACGGCGGCTGGCGATATCGAGGCTGCCACCAGCCGGAGAATCCCCCGCCATGTCGAGTCTCGATCCCGCCGATTGGGGCGCATGGCGCACGCTCGGCCACCGGATGCTCGACGACATGTTCGATCACCTGGCAGGCCAGGGCGAGGGCCCGGTCTGGCAGACCATGCCGGCCGCATTGCGCGCCGAACTGAGCGCGCCCCTGCCCCGTGACCCTGGCGATGCGGCCGAGGCCTATGAACGGTTCCGCCGCCTGGTGCTGCCTTATGCCACGGGGAACCTGCATCCCGCGTTCATGGGCTGGGTGCATGGCGGCGGCACGGCGATCGGCATGCTGGCCGAGTTGCTCGCGGGCGGGCTGAACGCCAACCTGGGCGGGCGCGACCATGCGCCGATCGAGGTCGAACGCCAGGTGATCGCCTGGGCGGCGGAGATGCTGGGCTTTCCGGCCACCGCGGCGGGGGTGCTGGTCACCGGGACCTCGATGGCCAACCTGATCGGTGTGCTGACCGCGCGCACGCACCGGCTCGGTGCCGACGTGCGGCGCAGCGGGATCGGCGGCACCCGGCTGAGCGCCTATGCCTCCACGGCTGCGCATGGCTGCATCCCGCGGGCGATGGAGATCGCCGGCATCGGCCGGGATGCGCTGCGGCTGGTGCGGTGCGACGGGGCCGGCCGCATCCGGCTGGATTCGCTGGCCGACACGGTGGCGCGGGACCGCCGTGCCGGCCTGACGCCGTTTCTCGTCGTGGGCACCGCGGGAACGGTGGATATCGGCGCGGTGGACGACCTCGCGGGTTTGGCCAGGTTCTGCCGGGAGGAAGCGCTGTGGTGCCACGTCGACGCCGCGTTCGGTGCGATCGCGCTGCTGGCGCGGGGCTGCGGCCGCTGCTGGACGGGATCGCCCAAGCCGACTCGGTGGGGTTCGATTTCCACAAGTGGGCGCAGGTTCCATACGACGCCGGCTGCTTCATTACCCGCAGCGCCGAGCCGTTGCTGGCGGCCTTCGCCGGCGATGCCGCCTATCTGCGGCGCGAATCGCGGGGGCTGGCGGGCGGCGGCATCTGGCCGTGCGACCTTGGGCCGGACCTGTCGCGAGGCTTCCGCGCGCTGAAGGTCTGGCTGACGCTGTCGGTTTACGGCGCCGACGCCATTGGCGCGGCCGTGCAGCAGAGCTGCGACCTGGCGCAGATGCTGGCCGCGCGGGTCGATGCGACGCCGGAACTGGAACGGCTGGCGCCGGTCGCGCTGAACATCGTGTGCTTCCGCTACCGGGCCGCCGCGACCGGGCTGGACGCGCTGAACGCCGCCATCGTGGCCGACCTCCAGGAGGATGGGATCGCGGCGCCCTCCACCACCGTGCTGGACGGACGGCTGGCGATCCGCGCCGCCATCGTCAATCACCGCACGCGGCCACGGGATGTGGATCGCCTGGTCGAGGGCGTGCTGGCCCGCGGCCGGGCTCGCAGCGCGCTTGCAGCGTGAAACACGCGTGACAATGGACGCCGGGAGGCCGGCAGATCAGGCGCGGCGGCGGCGCAATAGAAGATCAGTCAATTTGGTTACGGGGAGAAAAAAATAGCCCCCGGGGAATGCCCGGGGGCAAGTATACAGGGAGGCTTCACGTCTGGGAGACGCAGGGACCAGAGGCCCCTTTCCGACCGCAAGGGCCGGAACACTGGCGGCAGTGCCGCCGTAACCGATGACTGAACTCTAATGTTGCGAGCTGAGGCATTCCACACACAAAACGCGGCAGCGGCCATGTCCAATCTGCATGCCCCCCGATCCTGCTCCGCGGAAAAGCCCGACAGCCACCCGGCATAGGGACTGATAGTGTGGTTGTCCCCCGGGAGTCGTGGGGCGGCCCGTTGCACTGACAGGGGTCATTGCGGCGCCACCCCTGAAGGCAGCATGCTCTGCCCATGACAGACACTCCGACGCCGGCCGGTCCGGCGACCCAGGACCCGCAGCAGCAGGCGCGGGCGCTGGTCGATCGCCTGCGGGAGAACGGCCACCCTGCCGCGGCCGATCAACTGGCTCGCCACCTCGGCGGCCACAAGGTGGAGCGGGCGTTCCTGATCACGCTCCGTGAAACCCTCGAGACCATCCTGACCGCTCTGGAGGCGATCGACCCGGTCACCGAGACGATGTTCGAGAAGCTGCGCGTGGACCTGGAGGCGCGGCTGGGGACGCCGGGGTAGACTCGGACGCCGGGGCGCGGCGATGGTCCGGCCGCCGGGACGATCTCTGCGTCAGGGTTCGGCGATCCATGCCGGCTGCGTCCAGCCTTGCGGGTCGTAATCCGCCATGCATTGGTCGACCAGAGCTTCCATCGCCGCCATGTCGCCGCCGCGCTGGGCGCTGGTCAGCGTTTGCAGCCGGATATCTTCCCAGCCGCCGGCGTAGTTGCGTTCGTACAATTCGTGGCGGCCGCCGAACTCGGTGCCGACCGCGTCCCACAACAGCTTCATCACCTTGATACGCTCTTCGTAGCCGATGCCGTAGGAACCGCGCACGTATTGCCGCAGATACGGCTCGATCGCCGGGTTGGCGAAATCCTTCACCGAGGACGGCAGGTAGATCAGCGCCGACGTCACCGTGCGTTCGACGATGTCCTTGATGCGGGGATACGCGTCGGGCGCAAACACACGGTACGCGAGGGCAGAGCGCAGTTCCGGCAGCACCGCGCCGTCCTTCCACGGATCGGGGTTGTTGGCCATCGCGTTGGACAGCGACCAGAACAGGTTGCGCCAGGCGACGGCTTCGCCGAGCAGGGCCTGGTTGCCGCGCGCATCGTCGCCGCCGGTGCAGTGCAGGGCCTTGCTCAGCAGGCCGCAGATGAAATCGAGTTTCACCGCAAATCGCGTGCAGCCCTGGAACAGAAAGCCGGGCATGAAGCCGGAGCGGGGGTAGAAACTGAGGACGCGTGCTGGATCGCGATAGATGAACACGTCTTCCCAGGGCACGAACACCTTGTCCAGCACGAAGATCGCGTCGTTCTCGTCGAACCGCGACGACAGGGGGTAGTCGAACGGCGAGCCGTTGCGCTGCGCCGCCTGCTCGTACGACGTGCGACAGAACAGTTTGAGGCCGGGTGCATCGATCGGGACGATGAACATCAGCGACATGTCGAGGTCTTCGGTCGCGGTCTTCGAACTTTGTCCCATGTAGTTGTAGTGCGTCATCGCCGCGGACGTGGCGACCACCTTGGCGCCGGAGACGATGATGCCGCCATCGACCTCTTTCTCCACGGCGACATAGACGTCTTTCACCTTCTCGGCCGGCAGATGGCGATCGACCGGAGGATTGACGATAGCGTGGTTCATGAACGGCACGGTTTCCTGTGCACGCTTGTACCAGCGGCGGGCGTTGTCGGCGTACGGGCCGTAATACTCGGGGTTGGCGCCGAGCGTGTTGGTATAGGCGGCCTTGTAGTCGGGCGTGCGGCCCATCCAGCCGTAGCTCAGCCGCGACCAGGCGGCGATGGCACCCTGGGCACCCACGAGATCATCGCGCGAGCGGGCGACACGGAAATAGCGATGCGTGTAGCCGCCACTGCCGGTATCGGTGGGGCAGGTCAGCGCGGCCTGCTGCGCCGGGTCGTGCAAGGCGTCGTACAGCCGGGCGATGCTGCGCACCGAATTGCGAAACGCGGGATGCGCGGTCACGTCCTGCACGCGTTCGCCGTCGATATAGACTTCGCGGCCATCGCGCAGGCTTTGCATGTATTCCGCGCCGGTATAGGGCCGGCGCTGGTCGGCGATCGCGTCCTCGGGCCGCATGGTGATCCTCCCGCTGTTGCGCTGTGGCTTCGCGCCGCAGCGGCAACCCTACGGAAGTTCCTCGCTCAATGCGACCCGGCGGTCCCGTCGCCAGGCAAATGGGGCAGCGTCTAGAGCATTTCCACCGTGACTGGAATCGCGGCTGTGGTCAGCGTGGCGGGAATCGCTGCCATGCAGAAAATGCTGTTCCGACACGCCCCCTCAGTACGATT
>Ga0335072_10004988_pt1 | contig 19576 bp, 19 predicted proteins | sample Lox_Sample_21_FD_206725 | JGI IMG/M metagenome (GOLD analysis project Ga0335072, IMG submission 206725) | Soil microbial communities from Loxahatchee National Wildlife Refuge, Florida, United States - Lox_Sample_2.1 | ecosystem: Environmental > Terrestrial > Soil > Wetlands | place: USA...
ATCGGGAACGCCGCGTTCTGACCGAAGCCGAGCAGCACGACCCACAGGTAGGGCACCGACATCGGCGCGACGATCACGCCGATCCACCCGGCGGCGATGCACGCGACGAACCCGAACACGAACGCGCGCTGATCGCTGGCCCGGGCCGCCATCGTCGGCACGGTGAGCGCGGGGATCAGGCCGACGACCAGGGCGATGCTGAGCAGCAGCCCGGCGTGGGCGCTGCTGGAGCCGTGACTCTCGAACACGCTCGGCAGCCAGGCGAGGGTGGCGTAGAAGCCGGCCGATTGGATCGCGAAGAACATCGTCACCGCCCACGCGACGCGGTCGTGGAGCAACGAGCGGGCGCCGGCGATCTCGTCCGGCGGCGACGCTCCGACCGTCGGGCCCCGGCGCCTCAACTGCGGTGCCCACACGACCAGCGCGACGGCTGCCGGGATCGCCCAGATCGCGAGCCCCGGGCGCCAACCGCCGCCGAATGCGTCGGCGACCGGCACCGACACGCCGGCGGCGAGCGCGGCGAAGCCGATCAGCGTGGTGCTGTACATCCCGGTGAGGAGGCCGACGCGGTCGGGAAAGTTCCCGCGCACGAGCACCGGCAGCAGCACGTTCGCGACGGCGATCGCGGTGCCGGCGATCGCGGTGCCGACGAACAGGAACGCCAGGCCCGGCAACAGGCGCACGAGCAGGCCGAGCAGGAGCAGAACGAGCGCGCCGGCGATCGCGGTTCTCGACCCGAACCGCCTGGCCACCGCGGGGGCGAGCGGGGCGAGCGCGCCGAAGCAGAACACCGGCAGCGCCACGAGCACGTCGGCGCCTGCGTTGGACAGGCCGGTGTCGGATTGGATCCGGTCGATCAGCGGACCGATGCCGGCGGCGGCGGGGCGGAGGTTCGCCGCGACCAGCACCATGCCGATCGCCAGCAGCACCGACGACCGCGGCCACCGGAGGCTGCGCCTCCGGTTCAATCGACCGTCTTGAGCGGGTCGCCGATCTCCCCGCCCGCGAGCCACTCGGCCCCGCGACGGTAGAGCCGGTCCACGCCCGGACCGACCAGGCCGGGCATATCGCGCTTGACGTCGTACCCGATCTGAGTCTGCGCGTACGCGAGGTGCTGGTAGCCGGCGGGGAAGCCGGCGAGCACGTCCGCATCGAGCTCCAGGGTGGCGGCGGGATCGACCGGGTCGAGACGGTCCTTCTCGTAGATCGGCTGGCGCAGCACGATGCCCCACCGCCCGTTGCGCTTCTCGAGGAAGTCGTAGAACCGCCCCGTGCAAACGACATCACACGAGATCCCGTGCACGTCGGCGCGCTGCGAGATCGTCATCTTCGTCTGCGAGATCGCGCGGCTGCCGGCGAGGTCGACCGAGTTGCCCCCCAGGAAGTGGAGGATGTTGACGCCACGCTCGAAGCCCTCGCGGCTTACCCGGATGAAGTCGGGCGCGGGACCCTGGAACCAGGTGGCCATCATGAACCCCTCGGGGTGCCACACGGTGGCGAACCGCTCCCAATCGCCGGCGTCGCGCCAGACGACCCAGTTCTCGACGAGCTCCCGGATCAGCACGCGATCGTCGGTCATGAGCTCATGCGTGGACGCTGTGGGAGAGCATCGGGATCTGGCTCGTCGGCGGGATCGGCGGGCCCGGCGGCTTGCCGCTCAGATCCGGGGTCCCGTAGGTGTGGAAGGTCTCGATCGTCTTGACGCCCCAGGCCTGGCCGCGGGCGCGCTCGGCCTGGGTCCAGACGACCGGCTCGTACGCCGGGTCGTAGATGAAGTGGGTACCGGTGGTCACCTCGACCCGGTTGCCGCCCGGCTCGTACACGTACAGGAACATCCCCTGCGCGACCGCGTGCTTGGAGGGCGCGGCCTCGATCGGGACGTCGGCGTCGAGGAACAGGTCGGCGGCGCGCAGCAACTCCTCGCGCGTGTCGACGAACCACGCCAGGTGGTGCAGACGGCCGTTGCCGCCCGCGTGGTCGGCGGTGTAGATGAGCTCGTGGGCGGCGATCGTGAGGCTCATCCACGCCCCCTGCTCGGAGCCGTCGTCGTTGATCACCTGCTCGTATGTCCGGAACCCCAACACCTCGTCGGCGAATCGCCGGTTGGCCGCGACATCTGAAGCAAGCACGTTGACGTGGTCGATCCGCTTGACCGCGGCGCCGCGGTCGACGTGTCGCTGCGGCACGTTCTTCAGGCGGGGGCGCAGGTGCTCGGGCGGGACGTAACGATCCTGCTCGTAGAACACCTCGAACCGGTGCCCGTCGGGGTCGCGGAACTCGAACGCCGGACCGTGCCCATGGTCCCCCGAATTCCAGCCAATGCCGAACCCCGCGGCTTCGATCGAGGCGACCCGCCGCGCCAACGCCCCCGGGCTCCACGCCCGTAAGCCCGTGTGCCCGAGGCCTGGCAATTCCGACTCGGTCAGCTTGAGGCCGTAGGGCTGGTACTCACCCCACCCGCGCAGGAACACCGACTGACCGTCGGTGTGCTCGATCTGCATCCCGAACAACTCGACGAAGAAGCGGAGGCTCTCGTCCGGGTACGGCGTCAGCAGCTCGGCGTGGGCGATGTGCGCGAGATCGTGGGTGGGCTCAGGGGTCAAGTGGCGGTTTCGACCTTTTCGCGGAGGCCGTCGAGGTCATACGACAGCGCGCCGCCCTGCAGTTTCGCGCGCTTGACGACCTCGCGCTCGGCGCGCTCGCGCGAGGCCTCGAGCACCTCGTCGACTCGTTCGGCCTCGACGACCGCGACGCCGTCCGCGTCGAGCACGAGCACGTCGCCATTCCGGATCAGGGCGCCGCCGACGACCACCGGATCGCCGATCGACCCGACCGTCTCCTTGACCGCACCGCGCACTCGCACCCACCGGGCCCAGATCGGCAGCCCGAGCTCGGCGAGTTCCTCGATATCGCGCACCGACGCGTCGACGAGGATCGCGGCGGCGCCCTGCGCCTTGGCCTGGGTCGCGAGCAGATCGCCGACGAGCGCGACCGGCCGGGGCTCGGGCATGCTCAGCACCAGAACCTCGCCCGGCTGGACCGCCGCCATCGCCGCGTGCACCATCAGATTGTCGTCCTGTCCGCACTGGACCGTCCGCGCGGGGCCCGCCACCCGCGAGCCCGGGACGACCTGCACGAGGTCCGCGTCGACGTAGCCGCGCCGCCCGCCGGCCTCGTACACCGTGGCGGACCCCAACTCCGCGAGCTCTTGCAAAACCGAGCTCACAGGGCGCTCACCACCGCCGGCGTCACCCGCTGGAACGCCTCGGCCTGCCGGATGTCCGCGTTGCCAGACGACCGGCGCGCGTGGTTGCCGCGATGGTCGGCGCGCTCGGCGTAATACGTCTGGAGGTACTTCTGCGCCTTCATCTCCGACATCGCGGCCAGCTTCGCCTCGATCACGCTCGTGATGTCCACGAACACCGTCGGCGTGAAGTTGCACAGCTCCGGCTGGTGAGGCTCGAACAGAAACAGCGCCGGCGGGGCGATCGTCTTGAAAGCACTCGACACACCCGCACCCGCCGCCAGCCCGCGCGCGCGATCGACCGCGTAATGAGCGATCGGGTGGTCGGGGTTGAACGGATCGGTATCGGTATGCGTGATCAACACGTCCGGCGCGAACTCGCGGATCTTGTCCGAGATCAGCCGCAGCCCATCGCCATCGATCTCGAGCGGATAGTCACCGAGGTCAAGACAGTCGAACGAAGCGCCGAGCGCCGCCGCCGCCCGCTCGGCCTCGCCGTGCCGGATCTTCTTGACGTTCTCGATCGTCTGCCCCTCTTCTTTCCACAGCTCGCCGGACTCGCCGCGCTCGCCATAGGAGAGCGCGATCACCGACGCCTCGCCACCACCCGCGGTCGTGACCGCGACCGCGCCACCCGCGCGCCACACGAAGTCGGCGGAGTGTGCCCCGATCACCATCATCCGGCGCAGGCTCACAGGGCCTCAGCTCCCGCCACCAGGCGCGTGTTCACCACGGCCATCACGTATATCTCCTCCTCCTTGAAGCCGGCGTCGAGCAGCCGGTCGACCATCAGGGCCATGCCGTCCTCAACCGGCGGGTTGAACACCTGGCCGAGATCGGTCGAGAGGACCGAGCGCTCGGGTCCTGTGGCACGGATGTTGTCGGTCCACTGCTCCCAGGTGACCTTGCCCGTGTGCGGGGTGGTGAAGCACCGCTCGAGCAGTGCGCCCTTGTCCGCAAGCGTGTTCTGATCCTCGACCGACAGATCCTGCGACGGGAACTCGGGGTGGGTGATCACGATCGTCTCGACGCCCGCGTCGACGGCCGCGTCCACGACCGCGAAGATCTCGTCCCGGCTGAGATGGCCCGTGGCCAGGCACATGTTGTGCCGCGCGATCATCCCGAGGACCTCGAGCACCTCGGGCAGCGGCGAGCCGTGCGCGTCGACGACCGGTACGGGCGGGATCTCGATGCCCTGCTCGCGCAGATCCAGCTGGAGCTTGACCCACACCGGCACCTTCGCCCCGGGCGGCGCCTCGCGCTCGTGCGACTCGTTGACGGAGTCGACCGTTGGGAGCCAGACGGTGCGGGCACCCTCGCGCGCGGCGATCTCGACCGCGAGCGGGTTGATCCCGCCGACCGCGCGGTTCAGCGCGATCGCGCCGAGCACCTCGACGCCCGGGACCGCGGCGCGGACGACTGCCGCTCGTTCCGCGGTCGATCCATAGTGCGACTTGAGCACGAGCCCGGCCATGCCGAGCTCCTGAAACTTCCGGGCCAGCGAGATGTCGTCGATGATCCGCTCGACCACGTCCGGCGAGATGTGCATGTGCGTGTCGTACGCGCCGCGGAGCAGTTCCCGGGCGCGGTCGGAGGGCGATGTGGTCATTCGGCCTGTCCTCGGAGTGCTTCGGCGACGTGCGAGAGATGGGTGCGCATCGCGGCCTCGGCGGCGTCCGGGTCCCCGGTGGCGACCGCCTCGACGATCGCCGTGTGCTCGCCGAACGAATGCTCGCTGCGGCCGGGCAGCATGATCGTGCGGTACTGGAAGCGGACGAGCTGGGACTTGAGCGTCGCAATCAGCCGCTCGGCGGTCGTGTGGCCGGAGATCTCGAGCAGCCTGCCGTGGAGCACCGCGTTCTCGTCCGAAGCGCTCAGCAGGTCGCCCGCATCGAGGCGCCGGCGCATCTCCTCGAGGATCGAGCGCAGCTCGGCAACGTCGGCCGGGGTCGCCCGGAGCGCCGCCTGGCGCGCGGCCAGCCCCTCGAGCACGGCTCGCGCCTCGAGGATCTCGACGGCCTCGCTCGCGTCGACGAGCCGGACCCGGGCGCCGCGGTGGCGCTCGTGGACGACCAAGCCCTCGTGCTCGAGGCGGGCGAGCGCGGTCCGGACGGCCGAACGGCCGACGCCGAGCACCTGGGTCAGGTCCATCTCGACGAGGCGCTCGCTCGGCTGAAAGCGGCCGGTGACGATTGCCTCGCGGAGCCGGTCCTCGGGGCGGCCGGTCTCGGTGTCGGCTGAATTGTCAACAATATTGGTCACGGGCGCGCATACTAACGCGCGAACGTGGCGGGAGGGAAGGGCTAAGCCGTGCAGAGGGGAGGGGCTAAGCCGTGCGGCCGGGGTCGACGACTTCGCCACCGTCGTCGCCGGGCGCGAGCACGATGTCGTTCTCGAGCGACACCCACTCCCCCGCGGGGACGCCGGCCGGGCGCTCGGGATCGTCGGGCGAGCGCTCGACGAACGTCCGCAGGAGCGACTGCTTGACGGCGAACACGGCGTCGGAGTCGAGGTACGCGCTGGTGGCGTCGAACACGTGCGTGGTGACGGTCTTGTATCCGGGCGCGCGCACGATGATGTGGATGTGCGCCGGCCGCCAGGGGTGCCGGCCGCCGGCCTCGAGCATCCGGCCAACGGGGCCGTCATGGGGAATCGGGTATGGCACCGGGCGCACGGCCACGAACGCGTAGGTGCCGTCATCGCGGGTCAGGTAACGCCCGCGCAGGTGATCCTCCTCGGCCTCGGGGCGCTGGACCGCGTAGAGCATGTCGGCGCCGTTCTGCCACACGTCGACCTCCGCGCCCGCGATCGGCGACCCGGAAACGTCGAGGACCCGACCGTAGACCCACGCCGGGACCCCGGCCCCGGATTCGACGACCATGCTCTCGCCGTACTCGCGCAAAGGCGACCCCGGCACGTAGAACGGCCCGAGCACGGTCGACTCGGTGGCGCCGGGCGGAAGCTCGTGGGCAAGGGCGTCGACCAGCATCGACAGACCGAGTGCGTCTGACCACAGGATGAACTCCTGGCGGCGCTCGTCGGTGATGTCGCCGGTGGCGGTGAGGACCGCGATCAACTCCCGCCACTCCGCCTCGGTCAGCGACGTCTCGACGGCAAACGCGTGCAGGTGGCCGACGAGGCTCTGCATCAGCTCCCGCAAACGCGGATCGGAGCAGCCCTCGAAGCTGGCCAGCGCGCGGGCGGTGATGTCCGCCGGCGTGGTCCTGGACGAGTCCGTCGCGGTCACGCCTACTCCCCCACCACGCATTCGAGGACCAACGGCTCGTTGCGCGCGGCAAGACCGGGCAGAACGTCGTCGAACACTCGGATCAAGTCGTCGTGCTTCTGGACCCGGATAGACGGGCAGCCGAGCGCGCGGGCGAGGCCGCCGATGTCGACCGCCTCGAACCCCGGCCAGGCGGCGGCGCCGCCATGGCGGCGCGCGAGCCCGTCCATCACCGCGTAGCGCCCGTTCGCGAGCACGATCAAAAGCACGCCGACGTCGTAATGGGCGGCGCTCCACAGCGCCTGGATCGCGTAGGTCGTGGAGCCGTCGCCGAGCACGGCAACCACCGGGCGGTCCGGGACGCCCATGCGCAGCCCGATCGAGCCGGACAGGCCGAACCCGAGGCAGCCGTTGGCGGTGCTCAGGAACCCGAACGGGGCCTTCACCGGGATTCGCTGGTACAGCTCGGGCTGGGACGACGGGCACTCCTCGACGAGCAGTGCGTCGGCGGGGAGACGCGCGGCGAGCGCGTCGAGCACGTGACCGGGGCGGAGCGGCTCTCCGGCGGCGGGCGGAGACAGTGGCGCTGGGCGGCGCACCGGCGGGGGCGGGTTGCCGGCGCGCTCGGGCAGCCGCTCGACCAGGGCGCGGCAGGCCGCGCCGACCGGCGCCACCACGGCCAGCTCGCACGGGCTGCGGTGGGCTTCGGCCGGGTCGGCGGTCAGCACCGCGACCCGCGTTTCGGGCTCGACCAGCGCAACCGGCTCGTCGAACAGGTAGGCCCTGAACGCGTTCGTGCCGACCGTGAGCACGACGTCGTACGGCGCGAGCGTGTCGTGCATGAGCCGGCGCTGCCAGGGCAGATGACCGGCGAACAGCGGGTGATCCTGAGGGAAGCTGACGGCGCGGCTGAACGGCTCCTGCCAGACCGGACAGCTGAGCCGCTCGGCGAGGGCAACGACGGCGTTCCAGCCCTCTGCACCTTCGCCGACCGCCCCGACGACGAGCGCCGGCGAGTCCGAACCGGTGAGCAACTCGGCAAGCTCGTCCACCTGCGCGGCGTCGACCGCGTGCGGGCGGAGAATTCGCGCCGGGGCGCCGGCCGCCAGGTCGTCGGCGGGCTCGAGCCAGTCACCCATCGGGACGACGACAAGCGCCGGGCCCTGCGCCGCTTTGGCCTCGTGGTACGCGCGCGCGATCGCCCCAGGCACATCCTGGCCGCGACTCGGCAGGTGCCTCCACACGGGATACTCGCCGGCCAACCGCTCCAGCTCGCGTCCGGTCAGGAACGGCTGGAACGCGATCTGGCGGCGGTCCTGCTGTCCGACGACGATCACGAGCGGGGCCCGGCAGTCGCGGGCGTTGGCGATCGCGTTGACCGCGTTGCCGAGACCGGCGGCCGTGTGCAGGTTGACGAACGCCGGCTCGCCCCGGGCGAGCGCGTAGCCGGTCGCCATCCCCACCACCGATCCCTCGTGCAGACCGAGCACGAACCGGATATCGGACGGGAGATCGGTCAGGAACGAGATCTCGGTCGAGCCCGGATTGCCGAAGATCGTGGTCATTCCGTGCCGGCGCATGACATCGAATGCGGCATCGCGCACGGTCATCCCGGGCCTCGGGTGATGACCGCCGTTGGCGGGCGCGGCGGCGGTCGGAATCTCGGTGGTCTCGGTCACGCCTCGGTCACGCCTCGGTCACGCGCGGGATCCTACTGCGCGCCTCTTTCGGTAGTGTTCGCATACCGAACGCCCCGGCGACGACAGCCGAACATGGCCGATAAACCAGCGCAGAGCTCAGACTTCGTGCAGTCCCTGGAGCGGGGCCTGGCGGTGATCCGCGCGTTCGACGCCGAGCACCGCGAGCTCGCGCTCAGCGACGTGGCGCGCTCGACCGGGCTGACACGCGCCGCCGCCCGCCGCTTCCTGTTGACGCTGGTGAAGCTCGGCTACGTGAACTTCTCGCAGGGACGGTTTTCGCTCCGCCCGCGCGTGCTCGAGCTCGGTTACGCGTACCTCTCGAGCCTCAGTCTCCCCGAGGTGGCGCTCCCGCACATGGAAGCGTTGGTCGCGGAGGTCAACGAGTCGTGTTCGATCTCGGTCCTCGATGACACCGACATCGTCTACGTCGCCCGCGTGCCCACGCGACGGATCATGAGCATCACGCTCGCGGTCGGCACGCGCCTGCCGGCATTCGTCACCTCGATGGGCCGCGTGCTGCTCGCGGGCCTGCCCGACGGCGAGCTGTCCGACCGGCTCGACCGGATCGAGGTCGTGCCGCTGACGTCCCACACGGTGACCGACATGGACGCGCTGCGCACGATCCTCGACACGGTTCGCCGGCAGGGCTACGCCGCGACCGACCAGGAGCTCGAGGAGGGCCTCCGCTCGCTCGCCGTCCCGCTTCGCAACGCGTCGGGCACGGTGACCGCGGCGCTGAACCTGTCGGTGCACGCCAGCCGCGCTTCGATGGCGGCGCTCCGCCGCGACTTCCTGCCGCTCGCCCTGCGAACCGCGACGGCGATCGAGGAAGACCTGCGAGGCACCGGCGACCGGCGGGGCAGTTCGTTCGCGCTGCCGGACTCCTGAAACGGTTCACCTACCCTCGTCGATCCGCTCGAAAGAGCACGCATTTCGGACGGCCGACGTTTCGCGAACGGATCCTCGGGCAGGATGAGGGTGTAGCCCGAGGCTGTGCAATGGTCGGATCGCGCAGTCTCGTTGCGCAACTGAATGCTCGGGACGGACGGACGGGTCGCACCCGCGGCCCTCGAACGGACCTCGCGTTGGAATAAAACCCAAACGGAGGTTCGATGTCCGCTGTCACCACGGTGCGCGACTTCGCGCGTCTCACCGACGATGAGTTGCTCCTCGAATAGCACGAAGCTAGGGATCCCGACGCTCGCGCCGAGCTCGTCAAACGGTTCATTCCGTTCGCCCGCAAGCTGGCGCTCCGGTATGTCCATAGTCGCGAGCCGCTAGACGACCTCGTGCAGGTCGCGTCGCTCGGGCTGCTGAACGCGCTCGAGCGGTTCGAGCCGCAGTTCGGCAAGAAGTTCACGAGCTACGCCGCGCCGACGATCGTCGGCGAGCTCAAGCGCCATTTCCGTGACAAAGGCTGGTCCGTGCACGTGCCGCGCGACCTGCAGGAGCGGGCGCTGGCGGTGAACCGGCACACCGAGCGGTTGTCGGCCCGGCTCGGCCGTTCCCCGACCGTCGACGAGCTCGCCGAGGTGCTCGAATGCACGATCGAGCAGGTGATCGAGGCGCTGGATGCCGCCCACAACTACAGCCCTGCGTCGCTCGACGCGCCGGTCTCCCACGAGGACGGCGAACGGAGCGCGCTCGGCGAGACCCTCGGGGTCGAAGACGGCGGGTTCGAGCTCGCCGAGGATCGTCAGGCGCTCGCCGCCGGCTGGGCCACGCTGTCCTCCGTCGAGCGCCAGGTTCTGGGGCTGCGGCTCGTGCACGAGTTCACGCAGCGCGAGATCAGTCAGCGAATCGGCTGCTCCCAGATGCACGTGTCGCGGCTGCTCAGGCGATCGATGATCCAGCTCGACGCCGCGGCTGCTGCCTGACCCGACGGACGCTCCGCGGCGGACCACCGAGAAAGAAGATCGATGGGATTCGGGCGCTTGCGCTCCGGCGCTGCGGGTAGCCCTGTAATAGCGCGCGGCATTCCACGCCGGGCGCAGGGAACGATGAGCGGAGAGACCGATTCACCGAGGGTCCGCCTCGAGCTGACCAGTCGACCCGAGGCCGCAAGGCTCGTTCGAAGCATGTCGAGCGCGGCCGGCGAGGCGCTCGGGTTCGACCCCGAGTTGCTCAGCGACCTGAACACCGCCGTGAGCGAGGCGTGCAACAACGTGATCCAGCACGCCTATGGCGACGAGCCCGGGCCGTTCTCGGTCGACTTCGCGCTCGCGACGAGCGGGCTCGAGGTGCGGATCCGCGACCACGGCCGCGGCATCCGGCAGGCTGCGCCCGAGCACGACGGGCTCAAGGTCGGCCTGGCGCTGATGAGCGCGGTGGCCGACCGCGCCGAATTCGCCCGCGTCCCCGAGGGCGGAACCGAGGTGCGGCTCTTTTTCAGGGACCCCACTCGCCCCGGCGGCGCGAGCGGAGCGCCCTCGTGGTCGGCGTCGAACGCCGGCGGCGACCCGACCCAGGTGTGGGGCGCGCGGCTGCCGCGCGGCCTGTCGGGCGACGTGGTCCTGACGGTCTCGCCGGTCGAGCTGCTGGGGCCGGTCCTCGGACGGATCGGCCGGGCCCTGGCGCCGAGCGCCGGCTTCTCGCTCGATCGCTGCGCGGACGTGTACCTGGTCACCGATGCTCTCGGCGAGCATGTCGAGCGCGCCGCCGAGAGCGAATCCATCAGCGTCGCGCTGGGGGCTCACGACCAGCTGCTGGAGTTCGCGGTGGCCCCGCTGCGGATCAGCGCGAGCCGCCGCCCCGACGGCGCTGGACCGCCCTCGAGACCGGAGTCTCTGGTTTCGCTCGCCGACGAACTCACCGTGAGCGACGTCAACGGCCACGGGATGCTGCGGGTGGCCATGCGCGACCATCGGCGCTCGTAAGTCGCAGCGCGAGATCCACGGCCGTCCGTGGTAGCTTTCTCCCCGACCCGAGAGGGGTCTGGCGAGGGGCACGAGGACTTGCAGAGCGATTTCCGCGTAGAGACGCACAGCACCGGTCGAGTCACCACGCTGAGGTTGAGTGGTGAGCTCGATCTGCTCTCGAGTCCAGCGCTCGAGGAGGAGCTCGAGCACGCAAGTGGATCGGACTGCGACGTGATCCTGCTCGACCTCAGAGACCTCGAGTTCATGGACTCGACCGGACTCCACGTCATGGTCAAGGCCCACCAGCGGGCGCAGGAGACCGGCCGGAGCCTCGTCCTGACCAAGGGGGGGGACCAGGTTCAGCGGCTGCTCGACCTGACCGGCGTCGCCGAGCTGATCAGAATCGTCGACTCGCCGGCGCAGCTACTCGAGGCCGACCAGGCGCGCGACGGAGCGTGAGTTCGTCAGGAAGTTGAGCCGTCGCCGGCGCGCGAGCTGGGCGCGCTCGTCCAGTAGGTCGCGCACATGTCCTCGTCCCCGTGGTCCTTCGCGCCCTCGGCCAGCCGGCGGCGAATCGTGCTGAACAGGGGCACGTCGAGCTCGCGGCGCTGCGCCGCCTCCTCGATCAGGCGGGCATCCTTGGCCGCCAGCGTGAGCCGGAAGGACGGTTCGAAGTTGCGCTCGGCGATCGCCTTGCCCTTGAGCCTGAGGTAGGGCAGGTCGAGCGCGCCGCCGTCGATCGCCTCGAACAGCAGCCCCGGGTCGAGCCCGAGCCCCTCGGCGAGCGCGATCGTCTCCGCGCCGCCCTCGACGACCGTCAGCACCCACGCGTTGGCGACGAGCTTCAGCCGCGTACCCGTGCCCGCCTGTCCAAGCCAGATCGTCTTCTGCGAAATCGCTTCGAAGATCGGCTCGAGCGTGGCCCGCGCTCCGCCGGCGTCCTCCGGACCTGACGCGAGGATCACGAGCTTGCCCTGCTCGGCGGGTTGCTTGGTGCCAAGCACCGGAGCGTCGAACAGCACGAGGCCGTGGGCGCCGGCAAGCTCGCCGCAGCGCTCGGTGCCGACCTCGCCGATCGTGCTCATCTGCAGCCAGATCGTGCCTTCACGCAAGCTCGCGGCCGCGTCCTCGACGGCGTCGATCACGGCGTCGGCGTCGGACAGCATCGTCAGGATCACGTCGGCGCCGTCGGCTGCCTGGGCCGGGGTATCGAAGACACGGCCCCCGTCCTCCTCGAGCGGGCGCGCCTTCTCGCCGGTCCGGTTCCAGCCGCGCACGTCGAATCCGGCGCGAGCGAGGTTGCGAGCCATCGGCAGACCCATCGTGCTGCCGGCTCCGAGGACGGTTATGCGGGTTTCGGTCGCCATGAGCAGCCTCTTATACCCAATGCCCGGCGCCGGTACGCGGACCGCCCACTACGCTGACCCGCGACATGACCCAGACCTCGCTTCCTCCCGGCCCCCGGATGCCGCGCGCGCTCCAGACCGCGATCTGGTTCAGGCGCGCCCAGTGGATGATGGCCGAGTGCCGCAAGCGGTACGGCGAAACGTTCTCGCTGAAGATCGCCTACGAGGGCACGTGGGTCATGCTTTCGAACCCCGAGGACGTCAAGGCAGTGTTCACGGGCGATCCCCGGTTGTTGTACGCGGGCGAGGCGAATCGGATCCTGCTCCCGATTCTCGGCGAGCACTCGCTGCTGCTGCTCGACGGAGCCGAGCACATGTCGCAGCGCAAGCTGATGCTCCCCCCGTTCCACGGCGCGCGGATGCAGAGCTACCGCGCGCTGATGACCGACGTCGCCCGCGCTGAGATCGAGCGCTGGCCGAGCGGGACGCCGTTCCGGGTCCGCCCCCGGATGCAGGCGGTGACGCTCGAGATCATCCTCCGCGCGGTGTTCGGGCTCGGGCACGGTCAGCGACTGGAGGAGCTTCGGGTTGAGCTTCGCCGCGTTCTCGACCGGCTCACCGATCCCAGGTGGGTGGCCATCCTGATCGGTCTCGGGCCCGAGCGGCTGCAGCGGTTCGCGCCGTTCCGGCGCGAGATGGACCGGGTGGATCGGCTGATCTACGCCGTGATCGCGGCGCGGCGCGCCGCGGGCGACGCCGAGCAGCGCGAGGACATCCTGTCGATGCTGCTCGGGGCCGAACACGAGGACGGCTCCGGCATGAGCGATCGCCAGTTGCGCGACGAGTTGCTGACGCTGCTCGTCGCCGGCCATGAGACGACCGCGACCGCGCTGGCCTGGGCGGTCGAACGGCTCGCGCGCCACCCCGACAAGCTGGAGCGGCTCGCCGCCGAGACGCGCGCCGGCGAGGACCGCTACGTGAAGGCCGTGGTGTACGAGACGCTCCGTCTCCGCCCCGTGATCTCGCTCGTCAACCGCACGCTCAAGGCGCCGATGCGACTCGGCGGCCACGACCTTCCCGCCGGCGTGAAGGTCGTCCCCTCGATCTACCTCATGCACCGCCGGCCAGACATCTACCCCGACCCCGAGCGCTTCCTGCCCGAGCGGTTCCTGTCGAACCCACCCGGTACGTACACGTGGATCCCGTTCGGCGGTGGGGTCCGCCGCTGCCTCGGAGGAGCGTTCGCGCAGTTCGAGATGGAGGTCGTGCTGGCGGAGATCGCCGCCCGGACCCCGATCGGCCCCGCCCGCGACCGCCCCGAGCGCGTCTACCGGCGAGCGATCACCGAGACTCCGAGGCACGACGCCGAAGTGATCCTCTCGCGCTGACCCTGACACCCGGCGACAGCCCGTTTCAGGACTGTCGCCAGGTGAGGGAGGAGAGGAGAGGCAAGTGCGGCCCAGGCTCGCTCCTCAAGAGCGAAATGACCACACCGGCTGCCGCGGCAATACCCGAGGTCGTAACACGCCAATCCCCGTGCGCTGATCTTGCACAAGGAGCGGCCTCGAATCGCACCATTTTCCTGCAGGATGATGTTTAAAGCGTGTGAACCGGCACCGCGTCGCGCCGGTCAGAGGCCGAGTAGTTTGGCGGCGTTGTGTTTGAGGACGAGCGGGCGTACCTCGTCCTTGATCGGGAGTTTTTCGAAGTCGGCGAGCCACCGGTCAGGCGTGATCAGCGGGAAGTCCGAGCCGAACAGCATCTTGTCTTTGAGGCGGGTGTTGGCGTACTGGATCAGGATCTCCGGGAAGTACTTGGGGGACCAGCCGGACAGGTCGATGTACACGTTGGGCTTGTGGACGGCGATCGCGAGCGCCTCCTCCTGCCAGGGGAACGAGGGGTGGGCGAGGATGATCCGCATCTGCGGGAAGTCCGCGGCGACATCGTCGACGACCATCGGGTTTGAGTACTTGAGGTGGACGCCGCCACCGCCGGGCATGCCGGCGCCGATCCCGGTGGTGCCGGTGTGGAACAGCGAGATCAGCCCGGCTTCGGCGATCACCTCGTACAGGGGGTAGAACGTGTGGTCGTTGGGCCAGAACGCCTGCGTGTTCGGGTGGAACTTGAACCCGCGGACGCCCGCGTCGATCAGTTCGCGGGCCTGCCGCACGGCGAGCTTGCCCTTGTGCGGGTCGACCGACCCGAACGGGATCAGCACGTCGGGGTTCGCCTGGGCGGCGGCGAGGACCTCGTCGTTCCCGAGCCGGTTGCGGCCCATCCCGGCCTCGTCATCGACGGTGAAGATGACCGCCAGCATGTTCCGCTCGCGGTAGTAGTCGGCGACCTCGCTGGCGCTGGGTTGCGGCGGATGCCCCCCGAAATACTTGGCCGCCGCGTCCAGGATCTCGGTCGTGACCGGATCCTGCTGCTCTGACTGATTACGCTCGGCGTGAACGTGAACGTCGATCGCGGCGAGACTCTCAACGTCGATTGGCACCTCAGCCGCCGCCGCCATACACGCGCACGAGCGAATCGGCGACGCAGGCGGGCTTCTCGGTGTCCTTGACCTCGATCGTGATGCGCGCCTTGATCTGCACCCCGCCCGGGATCTCGGTCACCTCGACGATCTCCATCCCACCGCGCCACTGCGCGCCGACCGGCAGCGGCGCGGGGAAGCGAACGCGGTCGAGCCCGTAGTTCACGCCCATCATCGCGTCCGTGACCTTCATCAGCTGCTGACTGACCGGTGCCACCAGCGACAGGGTCAGGAAGCCGTGCGCGATCGTGCCTCCGAACGGCGTTTGCGTCGCGCGTTCGACGTCGACGTGGATGAACTGATGATCGTCGGTCGCGTCGGCGAACTGGTCGACGCGCTCCTGGGTCATCTCCTGCCAATCGGTGTACCCGATGTGCGTGCCCGCGCGGTCGCGCAGCCCCGCGATGTCGGTCACCAGGCCCGTTGTATTCGCGCTGCTCATCTGCCGCTCCAGAAGGGTCGAAGGTTGAGTGACGGCACGCTATCAGCGGCGAGCAAACCGTTCGTCCAATCGGTGGCGAGGGCGGCATCGGAGGCGCCGCGCGGGCCGATACGTCCTCGATGATGCGCCCGCAGGCCGACCAGTCGCCCGAAACCAGTCGTGGGGACCACTTTTCGTGCTCCATGAGCGCGGTGCTGCTCGCGCGCGTGAACGCCTTCGGCGGCCCCGACGCGGTGGCGGAAGTACTTCGGCTGGCCGGCAGCAAGCGCCCGCCCGAGTACCTGCTCGACATCACGAACTGGATCGCGTACGACGAGGCGGTGGCGCTGTGGCGGGCGGGCGGGCGGGTGACGCATCATCCGAACTTCGCCCGGGCTGTCGGCGAAGATTCGGCGCGCCGGCTCAGCGGATCGCAGGTGTCCGCCACGCTTCGCTCGCTCGGCTCTCCGGAGAACGTGTACCGCGCGATCGCGACGAGTGCGGGTGAATTCAGCACGGTCACGAGGCTCGAGGTGCTCGATGCGGGCCCTGGCTTCGCCGACATCGTCGCGACGGCGGCCAACGGATATCCGCGCAGCGCCGAGCATTGCGCGTGGACCAGCGGGCTGCTCACCTGCTCCCCCGTCCTGTTCGGACTCGATCCAGCGCGCGTCGAACACGAGGAATGCCAGAGCATGGGGGCGGCTCGATGCGTCTATCACGCCAGGTGGGACGTCGGAGCGGACACGGCGGACGCCTCGCTACCGCAGGTCGCCGCGCTTCAACACCAGCTCGACGCGATGAAAGAGCGGCTGAGCAGCGTGTTCGCCGCCGCGTCCGACCTCATTGCCGCCGACGAGCTCGATGAAGTCCTGGCCCGGATCACCGCCCGGGCCGCCCTCGAGGTCCGCGCGATCCGCTACCTCCTGGCGGTACAGGTCGGGCCGACCGGCGAGCTGCACTGCCACCACAAGGGGTTCGAGGAGGAGGGCGTGGCCGAGTACGTGGACGAGCTCCTGCACCGCGGGCAGTCGTCCTATCCGGACTCATGGCTGGCGGTGCCGGTCTGCTCGAATCGGCGCGAGTATGGCTATCTGCTGGCCCAGCGCGCCTCCGGCCAGGGGTTCCTGGAGCAGGAGCGAGAGCTGTTCGAGGTCTACGCCCGCTACGCCGCGACCGCGCTCGACGGCGCATCGGCGCTGATGGAAGCCAAGCGGCGCTCGGAGCAGTCGAGCGCGCTGCTGTCGCTGGCGCGCGCGCTCGCCGCGGCCGGGACGAGCAAGGAGGTCGCCGCCCGGCTTGCCGACGCGGTCCCGCTGGTCGTCGACTGCGACCGCGTCGGCGTTTGCCTGTGGGACGCGGGCCGTGGCGTGCTCGTGCGTCATGCGGTGACCACGCGCGAGGGGAGCATCGACGCGGAGGAGCTCGTGTGGGAACCGATCCCGGGCAGCCCGCTCGACCGCATGGTGCGCGACCCGTCCGGCGAGCCGCTGTTCGTCGACGCCGGGGTCGACGACGCCCATCTATTGCAGATGCTCGCCGATCTCGGGCTGGCCGCGGCAATCCTGGTTCCACTCGTCGGCCCCGACTCGTTCCTCGGACTGCTGATCGTGTCCGTGTTCGACCACCCCGAGCGCCTGCGGCCGTCCCCCGACCTGCTCGACCGCTTGTCCGGCGTGGCCGCCCAGGCCACCACCGCACTCCAGAACGGCCGTCTGGTCGACGAGATGACCCACCAGGCGATGCACGATCAGCTCACCGGGCTGGCCAACCGGCTCCAGTTCACCGGTCAGCTTCGCGATGCGATCACCCGCGCGCGTGAGCAGATCCAGCCGGTCACGCTGCTGTACCTCGATCTCGACGGGTTCAAGCCGGTCAACGACGAGTTCGGACACGACGTCGGCGATCAGTTGCTGGTGGCGGTGGCGAAGCGAATGACCTCGTGCACGCGCGGCGAGGACACGGTTGCCCGCCTCGGCGGCGACGAATTCGCGGTGCTGATCTCATCGCGCACCGCGCCGGCGGACGCCGAGGAGGTCTCTGACCGCCTCGCCGCCGCGCTCACCAGGCCGTTCGTGATCGACGGCCACCAGCTCTACCTCGGGGCGAGCATCGGCCGCGCGGTGTTCCCGATCGACGCCGACGACGACGACGGGCTGTTGCGCGCCGCCGACGCGGCGATGTTCGGGGTCAAGCGGGACACGCGGGCCCGGACGCCCGCACCCGGGCGTGCACGATGAGTTTTGCCCTTTTCACATCATGTGAGCAGGGAAATATGACCTCGTGCGAACGCTGATCGCGCTCTCGGCCGCGTACGGCGCGGGCGGCAGCATCGTCGGCCCGGCCCTGGCCGAGCGGCTGGGGGTGCCGTTTCTGGACCGTGCGATCCCGGCCGCGGTCGCCGAGCGGCTCGACGTCTCCTACGACGATGCCGCGGCGCACGACGAGCGGGCCGCCGGCGGGTGGCTCGAGCGGATCCTGACCGGGTTCGCGGTAGGTGACGCGGGCGTGCCGACGCCACTTCCGGGAGAGGTCGTGGTGCCGGACGATTTCCGCCGCGCCACCGAGGAGGTGCTCCGCGAGTGGGCCGCGACCGGCGCCGGGGTGATCCTCGGCCGCGGCGCGGTCGTGCTGCTCCGGGACGACCCGCGGGCGCTCCGCGTGCGCCTCGACGGACCCGCGGACCGCCGCACTCGCCAGGCGATGCGGATCCGGAATCTCGACGCCGACGCCGCCGACCATGCCCGGGCGCGACTCGACCGCGCACACGACGCCTACTTTCGCCAGTTCTACGGGGTCCAGGCCCAGGACCCTGCGCTCTACCACGTGGTGCTCGACTCGACCGCGATCGGGTTCGACGCGTGCGTCGAGATGATCGCGCTCGCGGCTTCCTCGACCGCGTCCGACGAGCCAGCCGCCCGCTCAGCCGGGAACGCTCCGTAAACGGCCGGTAAAGGGGCGTACGATATGGACATGACCGCATTAGGCGTGTCATTGCTGATGATCGGGGCGATCATGGTCCTCATCGAGGCCCATGTGCCGACGATGGGGGTGCTGGGCGGTCCCGGGGTGATCGCGCTGGCCATCGGCGCGGTGCTCGCGGTGATGGGTCTCGGTGGCGGGCTCGCGCTCGGCGTCCTGTCGGCGCTGGTGCTCGCGGGCGCCGCCGGCGGTGTCATGTTTCTGACTGTCGGCAAGGGCCTCGCGGTCCGCCGGCGGATGGTCAGGGCAGGCCCGGAGAGCATGATCGGCCACCTCGGCGTGGTGCGCAGCTGGGCCAGCCCGACCGGGTGCGTGATGGTCGACGGCGCGCTGTGGACAGCGCGCCGGTCGGTGCTCGACGACGAAGAGCCGGCGGAGCTGAAAGCCGGGGACACGGTCGTGGTCGACCATCTCGACGGCCTGACGGTCGGCGTCCGCCTCGCCGAGGAGTGGGAGATGGTCCGGTGATCCTGGCGGTCGGCATCCTGCTCGTGGTCATCCTGGTGATCGCGCTCACCACGCTCGGCGCCTCCGTCAGGGTGCTGCGGGAGTACGAGCGCGGAGTCGTGTTCCGGCTCGGACGGGTGATGAACCTTCGCGGACCGGGGCTGATCCTGCTCGTTCCGACGATCGACCGGATGGTCCGGGTCTCGCTCCGCACCGTGACGCTCACGGTGCCGCCGCAGGAGGTGATCACGCGCGACAACATCCCGGTCCGGGTCACCGCGGTCGCCTACTACCGCGTCGTCGACCCCAACAAGGCGGTCAACGCCGTCGAGAACTTCCACCACGCCACGCTCCAGATCTCCCAGACCACGCTGCGGTCGGTGCTCGGCGGCGTCGATCTCGACCATCTGCTCGGCGAGCGCGAAAGTTTGAATGAGTCTTTGCAGCAGGTGATCGATGCTCAGACCGAGCCGTGGGGGATCAAGGTGACGACGGTCGAGATCAAGGACGTCGAGATCCCCGAGCGCATGCAGCACGCGATCGCGCGCCAGGCCGAGGCCGAGCGCGAGCGCCGCGCGAAGATCATCAACGCCGAGGGCGAGGCCCAGGCTGCCACGCGGCTGGCCGACGCGGCCGACATCATCGGCCGCAACCCGACGACGCTCCAGCTTCGGTACCTGCAGACGCTGCGCGAGATCGGCGCCACCCAGAACTCGACGGTCGTGTTCCCGATGCCGATCGATCTGGTCAAGCCGGTGATCGACGCGATCCAGTCGGGGCAGGCGCAGGCGAGCATTCCGGCCCCGCCGCCGCCGG
>Ga0335072_10004989_pt1 | contig 19575 bp, 14 predicted proteins | sample Lox_Sample_21_FD_206725 | JGI IMG/M metagenome (GOLD analysis project Ga0335072, IMG submission 206725) | Soil microbial communities from Loxahatchee National Wildlife Refuge, Florida, United States - Lox_Sample_2.1 | ecosystem: Environmental > Terrestrial > Soil > Wetlands | place: USA...
GGGACCATGGCCCTCTTCGTTCTGGCAGTAGGGGGTGGTGGGCAGATTGCCGCCATAGATGGAGGAGCAGCCGGTGGCGTTGGCGATGGTGAGGCGGTCGCCGAAGAGCTGGGTGAGGAGGCGAATGTAAGGGGTTTCGCCGCAGCCGGCGCACGCTCCGGAGAACTCGAAGAGCGGCTCGAGGAGCTGGATGTCCTTGACCTGGGAGTGGGAAACGCGGTCGCGGGCGACGGTGGGCAGCTTCTCGAAGAATTCCCAGTTTTCGCGTTCGGGCAGACGGAGCGGCTGCTGGGGCTGCATGTTGAGAGCTTTGTGGGCGGGGTCGGATTTGCTTTTTGCGGGGCAGACTTCGACGCAGAGCTGGCAGCCGGTGCAGTCCTCGGGCGAGACCTGGAGCGTGTAGAGCTCCGAATCCATGCCACGCCATTTGGGTTTGGCGGATTTGAAGGTGGCCGGGGCGCCGGGAAGCAGCGATGACTCGTAGACTTTGGCGCGGATGACAGCATGCGGGCAGACCATGACACACTTGCCGCACTGGATGCAGAGATCCTGATCCCAGACAGGGATGAACTGGGCTATATTGCGCTTCTCCCATTTGGAGGTAGCAGTGGGGAAAGTTCCGCCGGGCGGCAGCGCGCTGACGGGGAGGCGATCGCCGTAGCCGGAAGCCATCGCACCGAGGACGTCGCGAACGAAGGTCGGCGCGGCGGCGGGGATGACGGGCAGGATGTCGAAGTGGGCGGTGACGTTGTCGGGAAGCTTCACCTCGTGCAGATGAGCGAGGGCAGCGTCGACGGCGGCGTAATTCTTCTGGACGACGGCGTCGCCGCGCTTGCCGTAGGTCTTCTGGATGGCTTTCTTGATCTGGGCGATGGCTTCTTCGCGAGGCAGGACTCCGCTGATGGCGAAGAAGCAGGTCTGCATGACGGTGTTGATGCGATTGCCCATGCCGTTTTCGCGGGCGACGCTGTAGCCATCGATGACGTAGAGGTGAAGGCGCTTCGAGAGGATGGTTTTTTGGATGGTGCGGGGCAGATGCTGCCAGACGTCGGCGGGACCGTAGGGGCTGTTGAGCAGGAAGACGGCGCCGGGCTCGGCGGCGGCGAGAACGTCGGTTTTCTCTAGGAATTCGAACTGGTGGCAGGCGATGAAATTGGCACGAGAGATGAGGTAGGTGGAGCGGATGGGCTCAGATCCGAAGCGGAGGTGGGAAGTGGTGAGCGAGCCGGACTTCTTGGAATCGTAGACGAAATAACCCTGCGCGTAGTTCGGCGTTTCGGAGCCGATGATCTTGATGGAGTTCTTGTTGGCGCCAACGGTACCGTCCGATCCGAGGCCGTAGAAGAGGGCGCGGACGGTTTTGGGGCTTTCGGTGGAGAAGGACTCGTCCCAGGGAAGGCTGGAGTGGGTGACGTCGTCGTCGATGCCGATGGTGAAGTGGTTTTTGGGGTGGGATTTGGCCAGCTCGTCGTAGATGCCTTTGACCATGGCTGGCGTGAATTCCTTTGAGGAAAGGCCGTAGCGGCCTCCGACGATGACCGGGAACTGCGAGAGGGGCAGACGGCCGGAAGCGAGAGCCTCGGAAACGACGGTAACGACATCCTGGTAGAGCGGCTCGCCCGTGGAGCCGGGCTCTTTGGTGCGGTCCAGGACGGCGATTTTGCGAACGGTGTCGGGGAGGGCGGTCAGGAAGGCCTCGGCGGCGAAGGGCCGGTAGAGGCGGACCTTGAGGAGGCCGAGTTTTTCGCCGCGGGCGTTGAGGGCGTCGATGGCTTCCTCGGCTGCTCCGGCTCCGGAGCCCATGAGGATGATGACGCGGTCGGCATCGGGAGCGCCGTAGAAGTCGAACAGGCGGTAGGGGCGGCCAGACTTGCGGGCAAAGCGATCCATGACATCCTGCACGATGACCGGGCAGGCCAGATAAAACGGATTGCAGGCTTCACGGGCCTGGAAGAAGACGTCGGGATTCTGCGCGGTGCCGCGGAGGACGGGACGCTCGGGCGAGAGCGCGCGCTCACGATGGGCACGAATGGCATTTTCGTCGAGCAGGGACAGGAGGGTTTCGTCGGAGATGGGGAGAACTTTGTTGATCTCGTGGGAGGTGCGGAATCCGTCGAAGAAGTGGAGGAACGGAACGCGGGACTCGATGGTAGCCAGATGAGCGATGGCGGCGAGGTCGGCGGCTTCCTGGACGGAATTCGACGCGAGCATGGCGTAGCCGGTGGAGCGGCAACCCATGACGTCGGAGTGGTCACCGAAGATGGAGAGCGCGTGGGTGGCAACGGAGCGCGCGGTGACGTGCATGACCATGGGGGTGAGCTCGCCGGCGATCTTGTACATGTTGGGAATCATGAGGAGCAGGCCCTGGGAGGCGGTAAAGGTGGTGGCAAAGGCACCGCCCTGGAGGGCGCCGTGCATGGCGCCGGCAGCGCCGCCCTCGCTCTGCATTTCCGCGACCACGGGGACCGATCCAAAGAGGTTGCGGCGGCCTTCCTCGCTCCACTGGTCGGCGAATTCGGCCATGGGCGAGCTGGGGGTAATGGGATAGATGGAGATGACTTCGGAAAAGCGGTAGGCGACGGAGGCGGCGGCCTCATTACCGTCGTAAATTGCAGTTTTTGCGGGGGCGCTCATGAGTCTCCTTGCTTTCGTGCGAGTGCGATATCGCCACAAACTCTTTCGACTCAAGTGTGCTCTGCGGCTCACGGCCCAGGCTGTGACATGGAACACAAGTGTGCGAGGATAATCTGTGGTTTTGACAGGAACCTTGCGGGTGTGCGCATCGACAGGCGGGATCAAATTTCCGGCGCAGTGTGATTTCAATCACCGTGAGCGGGGGGATTGCCGGTATAACGTTGTGGAGAAGCGGGTTTCCCCAGCCCGGGGTCGCCGCCGGAGGATGATGCGATGAGCCCGCATCCGTGGTGGACGGTGGTGGTGCTGCTGATAGCCGCGGTTGCGTTTGGGTTTACACCGCTGGCGCTGGCGTGGCTGTGGGCCAGATTCTTCTCGCCGCAGAAGCCGGGAGCGATCAAAAACGCTACCTATGAATGCGGACTGGAGTCCACCGGGGATGCCTGGATCCAGTTTGGCGCGTCGTACTATCTGTACGCGATTGTTTTTCTGGTCTTCGACGTGGAAGCAGTATTCCTGCTTCCCTTTGCCGTTGCGTTTACAGGACTGACCGCTGGAGCCTGCATCGCGATGCTGGTTTTCCTGCTGCTGCTGGTGGAGGGACTGGTGTGGGCGTGCCAGAAGGGGGTTTTGGTTTGGAGTTGAAGGCAGAGGTTGCGGGATACGGGTTAGGGAACGGGGATTAGGGAGTTTGGATGGCGGACGATCTTAAAGAGCTGAAGATCGAACTGAGCAAGAACGGGATCTTCACGACGACGCTGGAAGAGCTGTACAACTGGGGCCGGAAGAATTCCGTATGGCCGCTGACGTTTGGGCTGGCGTGCTGCGCGATCGAGATGATCGCGACGACCATGGCGCGGTACGATCTGGCGCGGTTCGGGGCGGAGGTGTTTCGGCCGTCGCCGCGTCAAGCTGACCTGATCATCGTTTCGGGAACCGTGACCAAAAAGATGGCTCCGCAGGTGGTTCGGCTCTATAACCAGATGCCGGAGCCGAAGTACGTGATTGCCATGGGCGCCTGCGCGATCTCCGGTGGGCCGTTCCGCGATGGATACAACGTGCTGCGGGGGATTGACCGGTACATTCCGGTGGATGTGCATATTCCAGGGTGCCCGCCACGGCCGGAGGCCCTGATTCACGCCTTCATGACGCTGCAGAAGAAGATCGATGAGCAGGCGCTGGCTGGTCCGGAGCGTCCGCGACATCTGCATGCGGATTTGCCGAGCGAGTTTCCGGTTCCGGAATTCGGAGCACACGGGCTGGAGCCGGCGCAGAACGACGAAGTGTTCCTGAACGAGACCGGCAATCCGCTGGCGAATCCGCTGAAGGTGATTCAATGACTTCCCTTCCTGCCGTGGAGGAACTGAAAGCGTGGATCGAGGCCGGCGTGCCCGGCGCAGCGGTGAGAGTAATTCCCAACGGCAGCCCTTCCGCGCAGCATTCGCTGCTGATCGACCAAGAACACGCGCGCACCGTGGCGGAGTTTCTGCGCGACGACGCGAGGCTGCGGCTCGATTTCTGCTCGCTGGTGACGGGCGTGGACTGGCTGGACACCGAGACCACCGAAAAGATCAAGGTAAAGAAGGTCGTGGACGGCGTCGAGCAGGAAGTAGAAGAGACGCGGAAGACGAAGACGCCGGGGTATCTGGAGGCCGTCTATCACCTGTTTTCGATGGAGAAGAAGCATGGGCCGGTGATTCTGCGGCTGCGCACGGCGAACCGCACGGATGATGCGCATGTGCCGTCGCTGACGCCGGTGTGGAGGAGCGCGGAGTTCCAGGAGCGCGAGGCGTTCGATTTGTACGGCATTGTTTTCGACGGGCATCCGGACCTGCGGCGGATTCTGATGTGGGATGGATTCGCGGACTATCCGATGCGCAAGGATTATGTGCCTCCGGCAGACGATCCGCTTGTGGGGGTGCGCCCGTGAGCGTGGAGGAGATGGTGAGGCTGGAATCCGGCCCCGGGGAAATCATGGAAGTCTCCATGGGCCCGCATCATCCGTCGACGCACGGCGTCTTCCGCATGGATGTGCGGCTGGAGGGCGAGCGAGTGGTGCGGCTGAAGCCGGTGTTCGGCTATCTGCACCGCAATCACGAGAAGATCGCCGAGCACGGGGCGTACCTGTCGGCGATTCCCTATACCGACAGGCTGGATTATCTGTGTTCCATGACGAACAACTGGGGCTACGTGCTGGCGGTGGAGAAGCTGGCAGGGATTCCGGTGCCGGAGCGTGCGGAGTACATTCGCGTGATCGTGGCAGAGCTGACGCGCTTCCAGAATCACGCGGGGCTGGTGGGATTTCTGCTGCAGGACATGGGGGCGAGCGGAACTCCGCTGATGTATGCCTTCCGCGAGCGGGAGAAGATTCTCGACCTGTTCGAATCGCTGAGCGGGGCGCGCATGATGTGCAATTACATGCGCTTTGGCGGCGTTCGCGTGGATTGCAGCGCGGAATGGCTCGAAGAAGTCCGGCAACTGAACGCCCGGCTGCCGCGGTTTGTCGATGAATTTGAGGCGCTGCTGCGCGGGAACGAGATCCTGATGGCGCGGACGCAGGGCACCGGGGTACTGTCGCGGGAGCTGGCGATCAACGCGGGCGTGACCGGGCCGATGCTGCGAGCGAGCGGGGTGAATTACGACATCCGCAAGGTGGACAAGTACGGAGTCTACGACCGGTTCGCGTTTCGGGTGCCGCTCGGCGATCACGGCGATGTGTACGACCGCTACATGATGCGCATCCTGGAGATGCGCGAGTCCGTGAAAATCCTGGAGCAGGCGCTGAAGGATATTCCTGAGGGGCCGGTGATGGATCCGAAGACGCGGCTGCGCGGGCTGCGGCCGAAGGCGGGCGAGGCGTACGGGCGGATCGAGTCGCCGAAGGGGGAGCTGGGATTTTTCCTGATCAGCGACGGCACGACGAATCCGTACCGGTACCGGGTGAGACCGCCGAGCATGATCAACCTGACGATTCTGGAAGATATGTGCCTGGGGCGGAACATCGCCGATGTGGTGATTACGCTGGGTAGCGTGGATATTGTGCTGGGGGAAGTGGATCGGTGAAGAAAGTTGCCAGCGATCAGCGATCAGTGATCAGTGATCAGTGATCAGTAAGAGCGACTGAACCAGGGGCTGACGGCTGTTCGTGGGGAGTGAGACTGGGGAGTAAGACCTAAGGACTCATACATGTTGGGTGAAGGAATCATTCAGGGATTGATGGAAACGGCGCGGAACTTCTTCGGCAGTTATGTGGAGAAGGATCGGCTGGTCACGGTGCAGTATCCCGAAGAGCGGCATCCTCTGCCCGAGGCGTCGCGCAATTTTCCCTTCCTGCTCTACGACGGGAGCGATCCGGATGCCGGGCTGCGCTGCGTCGCGTGCCAGATCTGCGAGAAGGAATGCCCGCCGCGGTGCATCCACATTGAGAAGAGCAAGGACAAGAAGCCGGATTTTGTAGGGAAACAGCAGTTCTATCCGGCAGTGTTCAACATCGATGTGTCGGTGTGCATGAGCTGTCAGATCTGCGTAGAGGTTTGCCCGTTCGATGCAATCCGGATGGACAAGCAGTTCGAGCTGAGCACGTCGAACCGGTTTGGCGGGCTGCTGTGGACCAAGCGGGAGCTGGCGAAATCGAACGAGTACTACCAGAAGATTCATCCCATGGAAGCCGCGGAATGCGACGAGCGGCGGGCGCAGGAGCTGGTTGAGGCTCAGGCAAAGGCAGCAGCGGCGGCGGCGAAGGCTGCACAGGCTGCGGCGGCTCCGGCGGCGAGCGCGGGACCTGCCGGGAACGGGGCGAGCGCCAACGGGAGCGGCACGGTCTCTGCCGAAGCTCACGCGAAGACGACGGTGAAGCCATGACAGCTCCGGGGCTGAGCGCGGATCAGGTGTTTGTGTGGACGGAGCAGTGGCTGGTGGTGCACACCCCGGCACCGTTTCAGACGCTGGTGGCGATCCTCGTGAAGGTTCTTGCCATCATTGTAGTCTTCCCTACCCTGTTTGCCCTTACCGTCCTCCTCGAGCGCAAAGGGCTGGGGCGGATTCAGAATCGCTACGGACCGAATCGCGTGGGCCCCTTTGGCATCCTGCAGCCGATTGCGGATGCGGTGAAGTCGCTGACCAAGGAAGACATCGTTCCGCGCTCGGCGGATCATGTCGTGCATTACCTGGCTCCGCTGGTGCTGGTGGGCGCGGCGTTTCTGGCCTACGCGGTACTGCCGATCGGGCGGAATATGACGGCGGTGAATCTGGACGCGGGAGTGCTGTTCTTCTTCGCGATCGGTGCGTCAACGGAGCTGGCGGTTTTCATGGCGGGATGGTCGAGCCGCAATAAGTATTCGCTGCTGGGCGCGATGCGCGCGATTGCGCAGATGGTGAGCTACGAGGTGCCGCTGATTTTATCGTCGGTGGCGGTAGTAATGATTGCGGGGACGCTGTCGACGACGGCGATTGTGGAGCGGCAGGCGCGGACGACGGCGGGGATTGCGCACTGGTATGTCTTCACGCCTTGGGGTCTGGCGGGATTCATCCTGTTTATGATCGCGGCGACGGCGGAGACGAATCGCAGCCCGTTCGATCTGCCGGAGGGCGAGTCGGAGATTATCGCCGGGTATTTCATCGAATATTCCGGCTTCAAGTTTGCGCTGTTCTTCCTGGCGGAATATCTGGAGATGTTCGCGGTGAGCGGGCTGGGGATCACGCTGTTTCTGGGCGGATGGTCGTCGCCGGTGAGCTTTTTGGCGTGGATTCCGTCGTGGATGTGGTTTTTCGCCAAGCTGCTGGCGCTGATTGTCGGGTTCATCTGGATTCGCGGGACGCTGCCGCGGCTGCGGATGGATCAGCTGATGAATTTCGCATGGAAATTCATGCTGCCGATGGCGCTGGTGGTGATGGTTTCGGCGGGCGTATGGAGATTTTTGCCGGCGGCCGTGGAAGGGTCGCTTGCGCTTGGCCTTGTGATACGCTGGCTGGTTTGTGCCCTGGTGGTGCTGTTGCCGTACGTCGCGCTGGCGCGCGTGCTGGAGCAGGGCAGGAAGATCGAGAAGCGGGAATATCGCTTCGCGGAGTGAGCCGCGGGCGGAGCCGGTGACAGTAATCACAGCCGCTGTTTGCGGGGCTGTGACATGGTAAGGAAGCCCGGCGAGAAGCGCGCCGGCGAGATGAGACGAGTCGGCGCGATGAAGAGTGGCGCCCGAACTGAGCACGCATGAGGACGACCCTGCCCTTTTTGATCCTCGCGATCCTCACCCTGGCCGGAGGCGTAGCGGCGATGACGCTGCGCAAGCTGGTGCATTGCGCGCTGGCGCTGACGGTGGCGTTTGCCGGGCTGGCGGCGCTGTATTTGAATCTGGGAGCGGAGTTCGCGGGGCTGGCGCAGCTGCTGGTGTACGTGGGGGCGATCGCCATCCTGATCGTGTTTGCGATTTTGCTGACACGGGGCGATGAGGATCAGGCGAAGCACCCGTTTTCGCCGGCGAGCCTGGGGGGAGTGGTGATTGCGCTGGCGGTGTTCGGGGTGCTGGCGTGGGCGGCGGAGACCAGCTCGCTCGCCCAGGGAGCTGTGGCCGAAACCGCGCCTTCGGCGACGATGCGAACGATCGGATTTGTGCTGATGCAGCGGTACGTGCTGCCGCTTGAGGTGATCGCGCTGATGCTGACGGCAGCGATGATCGGCGCGGTACTGCTGGCCCTGCGAGAGAAGCGCACGAAGACTGCGGGGTCGGCTGCCGAATGAATCCGCTCGCTGCGTGTCTCCTGGTTTCGGCTCTGCTGTTTTCGGTTGGGCTTGCGGGCGCACTGACGCGGCGGAGCGCGATCCTGGTGCTGGCCGGGATCGAGCTGATGCTGAATGCGGCGAACCTGAACTTCATCGGATTCTGGCGGTTCGGACCTCATCCTGAGGCACTGACCGGGCTGATGTTCGTGATCTTCGCCATTGCGGTCGCGGCGGCGGAAGCTGCGGTGGGACTGGCGCTGATTCTGGCGATTTACCGGCACGCACACACATCGGACGTAAGCGAGATCCAGGAGATGAAGGGATGAGCGCGAATCTTGCCTGGATAGTTCGCTGGCTGTGGCTGATCCCGGCGCTGCCGATGGTCGCTGCGGGGCTGAGCGCGCTGCTGAAGAAGTCGCAGCGGCGGCTTTCGGCGACGCTGGCGATCGGATCGATGTCAGTGTCGCTGGTCCTGTCGGTATGGGCGTTCGCGCTCATGCTGTCCAACCCCGTTCGTCAGGTTGTGAACTTCCCGTGGATGCAGTTCGGGACGCAGTGGGTCGCGCTGGGCTGGCTGCTGGATCCGCTGGCCGCGGTGATGCTGGTGATGGTCAGCTTTGTGGGGCTGCTGATCTTCATTTACAGCCTGGGCTACATGGCCCACGACGACAATTTCACGAGGTTCTTCTGCTTCCTGTCGCTGTTTGCGGGAGCAATGCTGGGCGTGGTGATCGCGAACAGCCTGGTGCTGCTTTTCATGTGCTGGGAAGTCGTGGGGCTGACGTCGTATCTGCTGATCGGATTCTGGTTTCATCGGCCGGCGGCGGCGGCGGCGGCGAAGAAGGCGTTCATTACCACGCGGGTCGGCGACCTGGGGCTGCTGCTGGGGATGGTGTGGCTGTACGCGCAGTCGGGCACGCTGCTGTTCTACGACCATGGCGCAGGCTGCCTGGAGCAGAGCGCGCTCGCCGGGCTGGCGGGACATCTGACGATCGCGGGAATGACGGTCGCGACGGCGATTTCCCTGCTGATTTTCTGCGGGGCGGTGGGAAAGTCGGGGCAGGTGCCGCTGCACGTGTGGCTGCCGGACGCGATGGAAGGGCCAACGCCCGTGAGCGCTCTGATCCACGCAGCGACGATGGTGGCGGCGGGCGTGTACCTGATCGCGAGGGTGTATCCGCTGATGAGCCCGCACGCGCTGATGGTGGTGGCGTGGGTGGGCGCGATTACCGCGTTCTTTGCGGCGTGCATCGCGGTAGCGCAGAACGATATCAAGAGGATCCTGGCGTACTCGACGGTGTCGCAGCTGGGCTACATGATGCTGGGGCTGGGGGTGGGCGGTGTCGCTGTCGGAATGTTCCACCTGATCACGCACGCGTTCTTCAAGGCACTGCTGTTCCTGGGCGCGGGGTCGGTGATCCACGGGTGCACGGAGGAGCAGGACATCCGCAATATGGGTGGGCTGCGGCGGTTCATGCCCATCACCTTCGTGACGTACGCGGCCGCGATGCTGGCGCTGTGCGGGTTTCCACTGTTTGCAGGGTTCTGGAGCAAGGACGAGATTCTGCACGCAGCGCATGGGTGGGGCGTGTCGATGGGGCCGTTCTATCTTGGCGCGGTGGGAGCACTGCTGACCGCGTTTTATATGACGCGGCAGGTGTTCTACGTTTTCTTCGGGCCGCGGCGCGCGCCGGAAGCGACGGTGACGCCTGCTGAGGTCGCGGCGCACGCGGTGAGCGCGGAGGAGATCGAACCGGTAGTTTTGACCCGCGATGGCGAGGAATGCGCTGTCATCGATCCGCATGAGAGCCCGGGCGTGATGACGGTGCCATTGTCGATTCTGGCGGTGTTTGCGGTGTTCCTCGGGTTTGTGGGGACGCCGGCCTGGCCGTGGTTCCAGACTTTTCTCTCGGGAACGCCTGGGGCACCGTTGAGCTTCGCTCTGGCGCGATTCTCCGAGCCGGGGCTGCTGCCGCTGATGGCGTCCTCTTCCCTGCTGGTGTTTGCGGGGCTGATTTTGGGGTGGTGGCTCTACGGGCGGAAGCCGATCGTGCGCGCGACCGATCCGGATGCACTGGAGCGGGTGATGCCGGGGCCGTTTCACGCGTTGGCGAACCGGCTGTACGTGGATGAAATCTACGGATTCACGGTGATCGCGCTGACCCGGTTTGCGTCCGGGTTCTCGAACTTCCTGGATCGATGGGTGTGGGGCGGCGCGGTGCGTCTGGTGGAGTGGCTGGCGCTGCGCGTGAGCTGGTTCGACTTTGGCATGGATAAAGTGGTGGTCAACGGCGGATTCGACCTAGGCTGCAAGGAGGTTTCGCTGGGCGGACGATTGTTCTCTCGCCTGCAAAGCGGGCGCGTGCAGAATTACCTCCGCGTGATTGCAGCGGCGCTGGTGGTGCTTGCGGTGTTTCTGCTGTGGGGGAGCCGCGGATGATCACGATCCTGACGCTGCTGCCGGTTGCCGGCGGGTTGGTGATTCTGCTGCTGGGACGTTCGCGCGGAGCCGCGCGCGCGCTGGCGGTGACGATTGCGCTGGCGTGTTTGGCGATTGCGTTGTGGATCTGGCATGGGTTTAGTCCGGCGGCGGCAGGTATGCAGTACGAGGTGTGGCTCGACTGGGCTCCGTCGCTGGGGATGGCCTATCACGTGGGCGTGGATGGGCTGGGCGTGCTGATGCTGGTGTTGTCGGCAATGGTGGTGCTGATGTCGCTGGCGGCCTCGTGGTCGAACGAGAAACAGGGTCCGCTGTATTTCGCGCTGGTGCTGTTTCTGGAAGCGGGGCTGTTCGGGACGTTCACAGCGCTGAACTTCGTTCACTGGTTCATTTACTGGGAAGTGAGCCTGATTCCGGCGTTTTTCCTGATCCGGCTGTGGGGCGGGCCCAAGCGAGCGCGGGCGTCGGCACAGTTCTTTCTGTACACGATGGTGGGCAGCGTGGCGCTGCTGCTGGCGTTTCTGGCGTTGTATCTGGCGACCGGGACCTTCGATTTCGTGGCGCTGGCGCGGCTGGCGCAGTCGGGACAACTCACGACGGATCTGGCGCAGAATCTGCGCTGGGGCGCACATGGCGGCGAGGCGGCGATGGTGCTGTTCTGGGCTGCGTTCCTGGGATTCGCGGTGAAGACGCCGGTCGTGCCGTTCCACACGTGGCTGCCAGATGCGTACGCCGAAGCGCCGAGCGAGACAACGATGCTGCTGACCGGAGCGATGTCGAAGATGGGCGTGTACGGCTTCCTGCGGATTCTGCTGCCGATTTTTCCGCAGGAGATGCAGCGGGCTCTGACGCCGCTCTTGTGGCTCGCCGTTGCGACGATTGTGCTTCCGGCATTTGCCGCGTGGGTGCAGAAGGACCTGAAGCGGACGTTCGCGTACTCGTCGGTCAATCACCTGGGCTACTGCGTGCTGGGCGTTTGCGCGGCGGCGAAGCTGACGGGAGCCGGGCTGGCGCAGGAGAAATCCGCGGCGCTGACCGGCGTGATGCTGCAGATCTTCAGCCACGCGCTGACGGCGGCGGCGTTGTTCTGGTTCCTGACGCTGCTGGAGCGGCGGAGTGGGGTGCGCGGGATCGACGAGTTTGGCGGGCTGCGTAAGGTGGTCCCGGTGTTTTCCGGGCTGATGGGCATTGCGATCTTTGCGTCGCTGGGGCTACCGGGGCTGAACGGATTCCCGGGCGAGTTTTTGATTTTCAAAGGCACGTTCCCGCTGGTGACGTGGGCGACGGCGGTGTCGGTGCTGGGACTGCTGATGACGGCGGTCTTTTTGCTGACGGTGATTCAGAAGGTTTTTTCGGGGCCGGTGAATCCGCGCTGGGAGACGATGCCGGATCTGAGCGCGCACGAGCGATGGCTGTTTGTGCCGGTGATCGCGCTGATGCTGGTGGTAGGGCTTTATCCGCAGGTGATCACGGTGAAGATTGCCGCTACGGTCGGGCAGTGGACGACGCCAGGACAATCCACCGAAGTGCTGGATATGGCTGCACCCGCGCCGACCTTTTCGCCGGGCGCGCAAGCTGAGGGGACTCGCTGATGCTGGCGTGGACGATTTACGTCTCCTTCCTCGGCGCGCTGGCGTCGCGGCTGGCGCCATCGAAACGAGTGGCGCGCGTGCTGGCGTTGCTGACGGCGCTGATTGGGCTGGGGATCGGTGTGGCGGCATTGGTTCACTGGCAGCCGGGACAATTTGTGACCGTGGTGGACGTGCCGTGGATCCCGCAACTGGGGATCGATTATCACCTGGCAGCGGACGGGATCAGCCTGGTTCTGCTGCTACTGACGGGGATTGCAGCGACGGCGGGGATTTTGTTCTCGTGGAATATCGAGCGCCGCACGCAGGAATTTTTCGCGTTTTATCTGGTGCTTATTGGCGGAGTGTACGGCGTTTTTCTGAGCTTCGACCTGTTTCTGCTCTTCGTGTTTTACGAGATCGCGATTATTCCGAAGTATTTCCTGATCGCCATCTGGGGCTCGGTGCCGCGCGGTGCGAAGGGCGAGCACGCGGGGTCGCAGCGGGAATACGCGGCGATGAAGCTGGCGCTGTACTCGTTTGCGGGATCGGCACTGGTGCTGGCGGGGATGGTGGCGGCGTGGGTGGTTTCCGGCGGCCACACGCTGAGCCTGGAGGGACTCTCGCAAGCTGCATTTCCGGCGCACTTCCAGATGTGGGCGTTTCCGATGGTGTTCCTTGGGTTCGCGGTGCTGGCGGGCATGTGGCCGTTCCATACTTGGGCGCCGACGGGACATGCGGCGGCACCGACGGCCGCGTCGATGCTGCTCGCCGGCGTGGTGATGAAGCTGGGGGCCTACGGATGCCTGCGCGTGGCGATGATGCTGTTCCCCGCGGGTCTGGATCCGTGGGGATTTCACGTACTCGGGTTCGGATCGTGGCGCGATGTGTTTGCGGTGCTGGCGCTGATCGGGATTGTTTACGGGGCGAGCGTGGCGCTGGTGCAGCGGGATTTCAAGTTCGTGATCGGCTACTCCAGCGTGAGCCATATGGGCTTTGTGCTGCTGGGGCTGATGACGTTGACGCAGATCGGGCTGGACGGCGCGGTGCTGCAGATGTTCTCGCACGGCGTGATCGCGGGGCTGCTGTTCGCTGTGGCCGGGCGGATGGTGTACGACCGTACGCATACGCGTCAGCTGAGCGAGCTGTCGCCGATGCGTCTGGCGCGGGTCATTCCATTCGCGGCAGTGACCTTCATCCTGGCCGGAATGGCGTCGATTGGGATGCCGGGGTTCAGCGGATTTGTCGCGGAGTTTCAGATTCTGGTGGGCACATGGCGGGAGCTGCCGTGGATGGTGGCAATCGCGGGCGTGGGGATTCTGGTTGGGATTGCCTTCACCTGGAGAGCGCTGACGACGGTGTTCTTCGGCGAGGTGACGAGGGAGCATGCTGAACATCCGCTGCCTGCCATCACGCTGCCTGAGAAGCTCGGTTCGCTGCTATTGCTGTGCGCGACGCTGGTGGTTGGGCTGTATCCGCGGATATTGACGGATCTGATCGTACCCAGCCTGAACTCGCCGCTCTTCGAGGGCCTGCGCAAGGGAGTGTGGCGATGAGCGCGGTGAGCTATTCGGAACTGCTGCGGCTCACCTGGCCGGAGATCGCTGTGGCCATTGCGGGGCTGGTGGCGCTGGCACTGGACCTGACAGTGCTGCGGCGAGCGGCGGTGAAGACCCGGCTGATGGCGGGCATTGCTGTGGGATGCGCAGGATGCCTCGGGGCGCTCATCCTGCTCAATCATGCTGCGCCGTGGGCCAGCCTTCCCGACGGCATGCTGGCGATTTCGCCGACAACGCACATCGTGCAGGCGGCATTGCTGGCGCTGGCGATTTTCACCCTGCTGCTATCAGCGTCGACGCGGTTCACTGGGCACGTGGGCGAGTATCTGGCGCTGATTCTGTTCGCGACCGTAGCGATGATGTTCCTGGTGGCGACACAGAACTTGCTGCTGATTTTTGTGGCGCTGGAATTTTTGTCGCTGTCGCTTTACATTCTGACCGGATTCGACAAACAGAGCCGGCAGTCGGCGGAAGCGGCGCTGAAATACTTCCTGTTCGGGGGAATGTCGGCGGGATTTTTGCTGTTCGGCATGAGCCTGCTGTACGGGCTGTCGGGATCGATTGAATTGCCGCGGATTGCGGCGGCGGTGAGCGGACCGGGGCTCGATCCGCTGCTGCTGGTGGCGATCGTGATGGTGGCCATCGGGTTCGGGTTCAAGGTCGCGGCGGCGCCGTTTCACCTGTGGGCGCCTGACGCATACCAGGGCGCACCGACGGTAAGCGCCGGGTTCATTGCATCGAGCTCGAAGGTCGCGAGTTTCTTCATCTTCGCGCAGGTGGCAGTTCTGGCTCTGGCAGGAGCGGCGGGGAGCGGCGGATTCAGGGCGTACAGTCCGGGGTGGGTGCCGGTGCTCGCGATGTTGGCGGCGCTGTCGATGGTGTTGGGCAATCTCGCGGCGATTGCGCAGACGAGCCTGCGGCGATTGCTGGCGTACTCGGCGATTGGGCACGCGGGATATATGCTGCTGGGGATCATCGCGCATTCGCCGCGAGGGCTGAGCGCGCTGCTCTACTACGTGATCACGTATGCGCTGGCGGCGCTGGGCGCGTTCGGGGTTCTGGGAGCGCTGGAGGCGGAGGGGGTAGACCGCATCCAGGATCTGGCCGGATTATATCGCCGAGCGCCGGGGCTGGCGGTATGCCTGCTGGTGTTTCTGCTGTCGCTGGCGGGGATTCCGCCGCTGGCGGGATTCTTCGGCAAGTTTTACATCTTCAGCGCTGCGCTGAGCGCTGAGCCGGGGCTGGGTCTGCTGTGGCTGGTGCTGCTGGCAGTGGCGATGAGCGCGGTCTCGCTCTACTACTACCTGCGCGTGCTGAAAGCCGCGTGGGTTGCCGATGTGGAAGGCAAGCCAGCACTGCGGATTGCGCCGATGACGCGCATCACGCTGTGGGCGCTGGCCGTGCTGGTAGTTCTGCTGGGTTGTGTGCCGACGCTGCTGCTGAATCTGCCGGGAATTCGGTAGCGGCGGCAAAAGAGCCGCACCTAGTCGGCTGCACCAGCCTTGCGCGCATACATGGCGGTATCGGCGACGCTCTGCAGCTCATCCCGGGTCAGGCCATCTTCGGGGTAGACGGCGATGCCGATGCTGGCGCCGCTGTGAACGGAGAACTCCTCGATTGTGAATGGAGATCGGAAGGCGTGGAGCAGACGCTGGGCGATCTCTTCAGCTTCCGCGCGGCTGCGGACGATGGGAATGAGGGCGATGAATTCATCGCCGCCGACGCGAGCCAGGGTGTCCATGCTGCGCAGCTTCTCAGAGAGGCGCTCGGTGACCTGCTGCAGGAGCAGGTCGCCGATGCGATGACCGTAGACGTCGTTGACGCGCTTGAACTGGTCGAGGTCGATATAAATCAGCGCGAAGTGAGTCTTGTTGCGGGCGGCGAGAGTAAGTGTTTCTTCGAGACGGCTTTCGAGCAGGAAGCGGTTAGCGGCGTTGGTGAGCTGATCGTACTGGGAGCGGTGGACGAGGGTCTCGTAGAGACGGCGGGTATCGATGGCGAGAGCGGCGAGACTGGCGCCCACTTCCATCACCTCGCCGGCGTGACGGTGGTAGACATCGGCGCCGGCCAGGACGAGGGATCCGAGATGTTCTCCGGCACCGGAGAAGATATCGCGGCGCACCAGGAGGACGGAGGGATCGTCGGGGGCAGGATCGCCAACGCGCGCACCTCCGGCGAGCTCGCACCAGCAGGCGCCGCTCTGCAACTGCGACGCAATGAGGCTGAGGATCATGGCCAGGACGTCTTCGAGGCTGCGCATGCTGTTGATGGCCTCGAGCACGCGAGCGCGCTCGGATTCGAGCAGGGCGATACGGCGCTCACGCGCGGCCTCCGACTCCATGGTGAGGCGAAGCTGCTGGGTCTGCTTATGGACCTTGCTCTGCAGGAGGATGACGCGGAGAAGAGCGGTGAGCACGAGAGCCAGCAAGGCAGCGCTGAGAGCAAAGAGATGGCTTACGGTCCACCACGAGGGATTGGCGAGTACCGTCACGTCGTACGGGCTACGCATTTGGATTTCGAACCACTGCTCTGTGGACCACGGGCCGCCTGCATGCACCAGGCAGACGCCGGTGACGCGGACGGTGCTGCCGGTGGGGATTGCGGGAAGGGAGTTCCGATCGAAATCCTGACTCCAGACGGATCTGGACAAGATGGCGGAAAAAACGTGGCGCGCTGTCTCGATGACGAGCGTGTCCTGATGGCGTTCGTGGACCTCGGCGGCGACGCGCCCATCCATGGAGATCAGGTTATAGGGATATTGCCCGGCCATGGCATCGTCCCATTGGATGGGGACGGCCTGGACGGCCTCGACACGCTGGGTGGGAAGCACGTTGGCCTGATTGATGACTTCGGAATACTCGTGGACATAGGGAAAGCCAACGACATCGACGACCTGGCCGACACGCAGCGGCGACTGGTCGAAGGTCTGCACCAGGACGGCCTGGCGATCCGGAGTTTCGACCACCAGCTCCATGCCGGGCTGGTAGAGTGTGACGCTGCCGCGCACGTGCACGCGCTGGCTCTGGTTCGATACGTACGAACTGGAGAACATGCGCGAGATGTCGGTAAGCGGCAAGCCGGCAAAATTGCCATGTCCCGGTTGCAGGATCTCCATCCGGGCCGCAGAGCTTACCCACAGGTCGGCGCCGGTTTGGCGGAGCTTGCCATCGAAGATGGCGCCGACTACTCCGCTGAGCTTCACTTTGGAGTCGAGCAGGCGGATGGGGTCGATTCCCTGCACGCCGTCCATGTGTACGTGCAGCGAACCGCCGTCAGTTTGCAGGTCCAGAATGAGATAGGTGTGGCTGGATGCGGGCGCCGACCGGAGCGTCGCCGAGCGGATGGTGCCGGAGACGGTGACGTAGCGGCAGTCGTTGGCGCGGTCAACCACTCCTCTCCACGACACGGAAATCGGCCCAGGGAGTCGGGCGTGGGAGAGGAAACGAACTTCAGTGGCAAAGACATCGGTTGAAAAGTTAGGAGCGGTAACTCCGTCGACTAGCACCTCATCGCCGGGTTGGAGGAGGGGCATCGACGCAGGAGGGATGACGTAGATTCCGCCGGTGGAATCCTGCACGAAGAGCAGTCCCCCGTCGGCTTCCTCATAGGTAACGACGGCGCGGAGATCGACGGGGAGTCCGGCGCCGGCCTGAGCAGGCGAGAGAGCCCGGATGGCCCCGACGGTGGTGAGCGGGCGCGGGGCTGGATTGACGGGATGGGAAAGCGGCTGGGAAAGAGAGAGTCCTGGCTTCCAAAACGACAGAGCAAGAAACAGAGCCAGAATGGATTTCCGCAACGCGCAACGCTCCGATATACGACTCAGAATCGCACCGCGAAGCGCGGAAGTCACTCATTTTTGTGACATTTACCCAGGCTGCGCCATTACCTTCGTGCTCAGTTGGCCTGATTATGGACAGTTATCAGAGGGGCAACGCTGCGGCCCTGCCCAGACCAGAGCCGCTGCCGCCAGATCGGTGGCGCCGACGCCCAGCGACTTGAAGACGATGCGGCCGACGGGAACGGGCGCGAGGCCTGCAACGATCTCGCCGATTTCCGCGGTGATGGGCGTGCGGGAGGCGATGATATCGCCGGATTCCAGCATGGCGGCCTGACGGGATTCAACGATCACGCTGGCCTGCATGGCCGCATCGTCCAGCTCGCGGCGGTCGGGGCCTACGGTTGCGACAGCGCAGACCATGGTTTGCTCGCCGAGCCAGGCGCCGCGGACCAGCGGCTCGCGGACACTGGCGACGCTGACCACGATATCGGCGCCGCGCACCGCTGCTTCGGCCGTTTCCATCGCCCGCGCGCCGTGCTCCCGGGCAAAGCGCTGCGCATGGTCGGGCGTGCGGCTCCAGACGCGGACCTGATCCAAGTCACGCACAACGCGCAGCGCCTGGAGGTGCGAGCGTGCCTGGACGCCACTGCCGAGAATGGCGAGGACGCGCGCATCGGGCGGGGCCAGGGTGCGGACGGCGACCGCGGATACGGCTGCGGTGCGCATCTCGGTGATGAGCCGGGCGTCCATGGCGACCAGCGGCTCGCCGGTGTGCGCAGAGAAGAGCTGGATGATGGCCTGGTGCGTGGGCAGTTCGCGGTTGCGCTCGTAGATGGTGACCAGCTTGATCGCCATAAGGTCGCCATCCACTGCAGGCATGAGGCCGAGGATGCCATGGCGCTCAGGCAGGCGCAGGACAGAGCGCACGGGCTGCTGAATGCAGCCCAGGGAGAGATCCCGGAGCGCCTGCTCGACGGCCGGGATGAGCGCCCGATAGGTGAGACGCGCTCGAACCTGCTCTTCGCTGAGAAAATCCACGCTGGCGCTCGTCCTTTCGATGTTCAGGTAATTACATCAGGCTAACCGCGTCCATATCGATGACGAGGCTGGGGCGGGGAATGCGCAGCGACTCCGCGTGCTCGATGAGGCGGCGGAGGACCTGCTGCAGAGAACGGCGATTCTCGGACTTCATGACCAGATGAAACCTGTATATTCGTTTAATTTTAGAGATGGGAGCGGTGGCCGGGCCGAGCACGCGCACGCCAGGCAGGGTTGTGTCGCGGCACCAGCGGCCGAGGGACTCGGCCCAGGCTGCGGCTTCTTCGAGGCGCGGACTCTGCAGCAGGACGTTGGCCAGCGCCGCGAAGGGAGGGTAGTGGAGGGCACGGCGGAATCGCATTTCGCGCTCGGCAAAGGCCGGAAAGTCGTGCCTGGCCGCGCACTGGATCGCGTAGTGGTCGGGGTGATAGGTCTGCACGATGACCTTGCCGGGACGCTCGCCGCGGCCGGCACGGCCGGAGACCTGGGTCATGAGTTGGAAGACGCGCTCGGCGGCACGAAAATCGGGCAGGCCGAGGGCGTGATCACAGCCGACGACGCCGACCAGGGTAACGCCATGGACATCGTGGCCTTTGGCGATCATCTGGGTGCCAACGAGGAGATTGATTTCGCCCGAGTAGAAGCGCAGCAGCAGGCGCTCGAGATCGTGGCGGCCGCGGACGGTGTCGCGATCCATTCTGCCGATGCGCGCTCCGGGAAAGACTTCCTGGAGACGCTCTTCGCCCTGCTGCGAACCGGCGCCGAGGAAGTATAGATATTCGCTTTCGCATTTGGGGCAGCGCTGGGGCACGGTTTTTTTGTAACCGCAGTAGTGACATTCG
>Ga0335072_10004990_pt1 | contig 19574 bp, 16 predicted proteins | sample Lox_Sample_21_FD_206725 | JGI IMG/M metagenome (GOLD analysis project Ga0335072, IMG submission 206725) | Soil microbial communities from Loxahatchee National Wildlife Refuge, Florida, United States - Lox_Sample_2.1 | ecosystem: Environmental > Terrestrial > Soil > Wetlands | place: USA...
GTCCAGCACCAGGCGCCAGAAGGTCACGGAGATAACGCGCCGGGCGATTATTGATCGACTGCTCTTGGATGGGAGCGAGCCGTTTTACGGGAAATCCGATCTAATTTCATTCCTGAAGCGAACGTGGGGGTACTCGGATTGGAAAAATCGTGGTGGAGATGGGTGCCTGGCAGACGGCGCCGTAAATGGAAGCTGGAGAAATGCCGCGTCGAAGCTCTTTCAAGCATCACGGGCGACCGCCTGAGTGTTCAGCTAATGGTCCAGCGACCGAGAAAGCCGGATGACGTTTTGGATCACGCGCTCTTGGAAAAGGTCTTAGGGCGGTTTGCTGAAATTGAGCAGAGCGCGAAGGATGCGACCCTCATCGACGACCTGCGCGACCTTATTGAGGATGGTGAGTTGCAAGGGCTGTTCGCAGCTTATTTTTGCCCCACGATCGAAATTCAGGACGAGGGCAACAGGCTCATAGACAATCTGGAAGGTTGGGGCATTCCAAAGGCATCCACAAAAAGGCTGCGCGAACTATTCGCCAAGAAGCTGGACAAGGCTACGGCCAGCCCACAGGAAGCCCGAAGTGCCTTACACGCCATTTTTGCCGAAGAAGATGCCTGGGGCGATTATATCGACGAATACGAAGAGAGGATGAAGGGTTATATCCGCTGGCTTTTCTGGGCAACGCTCGCCCTGCTGCTGCTGGCGATTGTCACCCTGTACTTTGCCGCTCGCTTTTCACCTTTGCTTTTGGTTGGTCTGATATTTGCGGGTTCGGCCGGCAGCTCCGTCAGCGTCATGGCGAAAATGCCAGCTCTCGACGTTAGTCTTTCTGGGGAACTTAATGCCTATGGACGGCGCATCCTAAGCCGAGCCGTCGTGGGCGCGGTAGGGAGCCTGATCGGCTGTGCTTTGCTCGGTTGGGGCTTTGTGCCAATTGCGATCCAAAATCAAACTTTCACAGATGCCTTGGCCGCTTGTACCACGTATCCGCCAGCGCCGGGGGCCGGGATCAAAATACTGATCGTCTTGGGGGTGGCTATGCTTTTGGGCGTCAGCGAGCGGACCTTGACCTCATTCGAGCAGAAGGTGTTCGGCAGCTTAAGAACGCACAGAGAATAGCAATCAAGACTGAGGCCGAAACCTCGCAACGTATGGTTCTCTCTTCTTTCTATACAAGTGTTCTCTTAGCATTGCGCAATAGGGCCAAAACAGACAAGCCTAAGCGCCGTTTCTAAAACCCGTACTTCTGGTAACGGAGCTTGAATGCTTCGACGCCGCCTTCCATGACTTCGGCGATCTCACGATTTATTTCAGGAACATCGATGGCTCCGCTGAACTTGATATGCCCCCCGGACTCGGTAGCTGTCGTCCGGTAGTCGCAGCAGATAATTAACTCCGCATCGCCGTTCACCACGAGATTGGCGTTATGGCTGGTGAAGATGACTTGACGATGCGATTTCGCCTGCCAGAGAGTCTCAACGATTTCGTTGATGATTTTCATGTTCAGGTCGTCCTCCGGCTGGTCAATGACAAGCGGTGGCCCATCCTGGAAAAGAAGGATCGACAGGAGCGCCGTAGCCTGCTGTCCCGGAGAAGCGTTTTCAAACGGAATAAAGTCGTTGTCGCGAACCTCGTATTCAAAAACGGGGAGGTCCTTTAGATCGAACAGCAAAAGATCGAGCCAATGCGGAGGCCGCATCTGGCGCGCGAGGGCGACCTTTTCCTTCGCAGTGAAGCCGGCACTATCCAGCCGCGGGCAATTTGGCAGCGGCGTTAGGTTCTCATCTTCAACCTCAACCCACGCAAGTTCGTGAAGTTCGTCGAGAATATTATGCCAGGCCTCAAGAGGATCGGCCGCGGCCGACACCTGCCCTACGAGATTGTCGATGCGTTCGCCGCGCGTCTTCGTTCCCTTCGTCAGTTGCCGCAGCCTTTCGGCAAGAGGGGCTAAATCCGTAGCTCTGTGAAGGACCGCTCGTAGTCTCGATTTCGAAACAGCCGTGAGAGCGTTGCATTGTTTTTCCAGAAGATCTGCCCTCTTCCGGTGCACAGATTTCCATTCGGTGCGTAATGCGGAGAAATCCACGGTGGGATCACCGAGGCGAGCGATTTGCTGTGTCTTGCCATCAGCTACTTCGTTGAGCTCGGCCAACCGCGATTCAAGCGTTTGAATATTGCTGAGGGTTTCTTCGTGCACTGCTGCGCGGGTCTTCGCCGCCTCGTACTCTTTGCGATGCTCCTCTCTACGCCCACGCCAGGCAGCAATCGATGAGAAGTACTCTTGCAATGCCTTACCAGCGACAGGCTCTTTAAACGCGTCCTGAAATTCGACGATTGCCGATTGCACGTCAGCGATCCACTTTTTCAACTCAGCATGCGATTGGAGTAGAAGCTTACTATTCTCTGTAGCATTGCGTATGTCGATTGCAGTAGGGAGCCGTTTGAATTCGGTTACCAAAGCAGTCAATGCCTGTTTCGCAGCATTCGCGTCACGTTCCAGCGACTGGACGATCCGTTGCTCGCCTTCGTAGACCCCCTGTCTTGCGATGATCTTGGTGTCCTCTGGCGACAAGCCTTTTAGGCTTGATCTCAAATTCTCAATCTGCTCGTTCAATGATCGGCGTTCGATATCGTGCGCTGCAATTTCGCTCCGGATAGCCCGGTACCGGATGACGCGATCAAACGCAGCGCGCATGTCGATGCTTAATGCAGCGATACGCTCCTCGATAGTGTCAAGCTCGGCCTGAATGGGGGCATGGACAAATCGCCGCAGCTCGTCAAGACGGGCGCCGACAGCGCTGAGCTGCTTCTGGCTATAGGCCCGAACTGGCAAGAGTTCGCGGACATCTTGTTCCGTGCATGGCTGAAATGATGACTCACCTATCTTCAGGGTTAGCTCGCCTGATGCCTTACGACGGACGATATGCAGGACACCATTCAGAAGGAAGGTGACATCAACCACGGCATCGAGAGGTAGTAATGTCCCTGCTATGAGGTTTTGGCGCCGGCGCTGAAAATCGGCAAGTTCGTCACCCGAATCCGCCCAGGCAGTTGGCGGCTGGTCGCAGAGTCCCCAGCGAATATATTCGAGGATTGTGGACTTGCCAGTGCCGCGGCCGCCTATAAGCGCATTGTATTGAGGGTTGAAATCGAGAGCGATCGGGCCAAGGAATTTGCTGTTCGACACCTCGATCCGGGTTATTCGGATTGCAGGAAGCTTTGGTTCTGAGTGAGCGATCCGGGAATGGCGCGCCAAGCATGCTTGCCGAAGTGCTTCGGCGGTCGGAGCGGCCCATTTTACCCATGTCGCATGAAGGCCAAGCTTGACGAAATCGCGGCTTCTGCTGTCTGAAGTTTGAAAGATGCCTACAGCCTTGTTACCCCAGTTTTTATCCTGTCCGCTTGTAATTGCCCGCATCCCGGCTGACTTTGGTTCGACAGGGATAGGCCCATCGAGATAGCCGCCGACGCAAGGCATTGCGATGTAGTGTTTTTCAAATCCTTGTCTAAGTAGAGTCTTGTAACCTCCGTCAGCAACATGCGGAAAGGCGATGAAGCGATCCCGAAAAAGATCGAGCTTGTTTAAAGCGGCATAGAGATCCGTGAAGCTCATAATGTCGAGCTTTTGAATGGGGGCATGCTTTGCAACATCGTCCGCGGAAGGTGTGATGCCCAGCGCGGGGAGCGCCTGAGGCAAGAATTCAACCGGGAAGTCTGCATCAAAAAGTAAGAGAGCTTGACAAGGAATTCCCAAGGTCAACTCGATGCCCGGAAACACCGTCAGGCGCTCTGTCGCAGGTAGTGGCTTGCCGGATGCGTCGGTTTCGTTTAGAGCCGCTTCGCGGATGTATTTGAAGAATGCCAAGTCATGGTGATCGGTAATGGCCACCGCATTGACCGACTTCGCGCGGCAGGCAGCGACGAATTCTTGAGCGTATTGACGCCGCTCAGAATTGGTTACGGCCCCTGGTCCATCCCAATTGATGTCACGTGGAGTGTGGACCTGGAAATCGCATTTATGGAAATGAGCGCCTTTATCCATTGGCAACGCTCAGCTCGTCTTCTGATATAGGCTGATCCCTGAGTGAAGCATCGAGGACTGCTTCAAGGAACTTACTGGTTCCGACTTGACGAGTAATGAGCTGTTCTTCCAGCCGATCACACAGGGACATCAACTCACCTACCTTATCGACAATTCGACGTTGCTCGGCAGCAGGCGCAAGAGGTACTGCGAGCGCGTAAATGACAGCGCGTGAGACATTTTTCATTGATAAGCTCGTGCCCGAAGCTTCTCCAGCATAGTAAGATCGCGCATGGACGGCGTGGTTGTTGACCATGCAAATGAATTCTTTGCTACATTCCTCGGCAATCTGAAGCCTGACAATCTTGTCGCTAAGAATCAAATTGACCGGTTCTTCCTCAACTACAACGCACTTCGCCACGAGTTCGCTCGTGTTCGCCCTGGAAATCAAAAAGTCACCCCTGTGAACCTGCGCTCGTTCAGGTGGAACTACTTCGGGGAGGAGCTGCTTGTTCTCGTCTGGAAGAAATTTATTCCAGGAGACGGCGCTAACCTTCAGAACTCCCCATTTGTCCCCGGACCGCGGAAAGCCTTCGCTCTTTGGGCTCCACCCAGCGTCTGCGTCGGTGATGAGCTGGCCGAATCGCACCCATTGCCAGCCGGATGGAAGGGCAAACGGCATAGTGTCCGCCGGGATTTCCGGAAGTGCCGCCTGGGAATTTGCCTTCTTATTTTGAAGCCGCTTGAGTAATTCGGATGCCGGTTCGTCTTTCGGATCTTGAGGAACCAGTTTTCCTCGGATGGCGAGATTGCGGATTGTCTTTCGGAGCATCTCAATTTGTTCACAGTTCTTAGTCATGCGAGGAAATTGGTCGAGGTAAGAGTTCGCATGCTGTCGGACGGCTTCTGCATTCGTGTCATTCGTAAGCCGATTTAGGGACGCCGCTGTCAGCTGATGGCTTCGGCTCCTCACGTCGGTATGTAACTCCTCCAGCCGATTACACAACGCCATCAATTCATCGACTTTGGCGATGATGCGGTGTTGTTCGGAAAGTGGCGGGAGGGGAATTGTAATTTTCGCTAAGTCTCCTTTATTGAAGCCGGCCTGCGCTGAGCGTGTCGCCGCCGCCAGTTTCTCTTGAAACAAATTGGACTTTAGCACCAAGAATGCAAATTCTGGGATGAGTGTATTTTCCGGATAGAGAAATTTTGCGAGAGCCACATTATAAGCGCCCTCCTGAGCCCAAAATACTTTTCCGACAGACGCACCATATCGACCTATCAATATTTCGCCTTTTCGACAAAAGCGGTTAGTGGAGCCAACGGGTATATAAGTTGGAACCGGGCTTTCACCGAGGTCACGAATCTGAAATAGGCGCACATATCCAAGCCGGGGTTCGTTAACAAACTGACTCTTGGGGGGTTGATTTCCGCCCTGAATATCGCAGAATTTTCCGAAATTTAGTACACGCCAATTTGCCGGGAAAGGGTCTAGGACAGGTTCATTCAAATACTCGTCGCTTACTCGCTCTGTCTTGCTCTGGTCAACTAGCTTCCCCCTAACAGCAAGGTTGAGAATGAACAGCCGCAAACGCGATAACGCGTCGGGAGCGTCGCTGATCCGATCGAAATGGGATACAAGGAGTTCTGGGTTCATCGTAGCAATGCCTCTCGCAAAATACTCTTGAGCTGGTCACGCAGAGACGCCGCGTGGCTCTCTGCGTCGTCGAGTTTGGCCAATAGCTCCTCTGGGTCGCCGTGATCATCAGCAACAACATGTGGATTCTTGAAATCAAGGTTGTAACCACGCGCCTTCACGTCGTCCGCGGTGACACGCCAAGCAACTTCTCCCTCCAAACGCCCTTCTCTTTTCCTACCGCCCCACCAATCAATGCAAGATTTGAAGTGCTCGAAGCGAATGGGCTTCGTCATCGAATAGGCTTTTTGTCCCTCGGGTACACGATGCTCGTAGAACCATATCTCTTTGGTGGGTTCGCCTTTCTCAAAGAACAGCAGGTTCGTACCGATGCTGGCGTAAGGTTTGAAGACGCTATTGGGGAGCCGAACAATCGTGTGCAGATTGCACTCTTCCATCAGGTGCTCTTTGAGCCGTGTCTTCACACCTTCGCCGAACAGGGAACCATCCGGTAAGACCACGGCAGCGCGCCCCCCGGGCTTCAGAATGCGAATGATGAGAGCAAGGAAGAGGTCAGCAGTCTCGCGGGTCTGAAAGTGTTTCGGGAAATTGCTCTCGATGCCATCTTCCTCCCTACCGCCAAAAGGGGGATTGGTGAGAACAATGTCCACACGATCCGATTGGGTATAGCTGATATACGGCCGCGCCAGGGTATTGTCGTGGCGAACAAAACTCGGATTCTCGATACCGTGCAGCAGCATGTTCGTCACGCAAAGCATATGCGGCAACTGCTTCTTCTCGACGGCTCGAAGCGCTTCCTGCATGCGTTCCTCATCCTCGACCTTTTTCACGTAGCGGTCGCGCATATGGCGCAGCGCGCAGGTGAGGAACCCGCCTGTGCCGCAGGCAGGGTCCAGAAGGATTTCGCCGGGATGGGGGTCGATGCGATCAACCATGAAGGCAGTGACGGCGCGCGGCGTGTAATATTCGCCAGCATTCCCGGCGCTCTGCAGATCGTTGAGGATTTGCTCGTAAATGTCCCCGAAATGCTGGCGTTCGGCGAGGTTGTTGAAGTCCACATCGTTGATCTTGTTGACGACCTGCCGCATCAGCTGCCCGGACTTCATGTAGTTGTAGGCGTCCTCAAACACATCGCGGACCACCTTCCGGCGATCGCCTTGCTTGCCGCCGACAGGGAGTTCCTTCAGTTGAGGGAACAAATCCGTATTGATGAAGGTCAGCAACGGATCGCCGGTGATACCTTCCGGGTCGGCGGCCCAGCTGCGCCACTGAAGTTTCCGTGGAATCGGCGAACGATAATCGTCCTGCATCAATTCAAGCTGCTGGTCCTGGTCATCGATAATCTTCAGAAAAAACATCCAGCACAATTGCGAGATGCGCTGTGCGTCGCCATCCACGCCGCTGTCCTGGCGCATGATGTCCTGGATCGATTTAACGGTTGTGCGTACAGACATAGTTCTGCCTAAGTATTGGGGTGAAGTTGTTTCTTGATCTCCTCGGCCATCTTGTAAAGCGGATCGGCTTCAGAGGATGGATAAAGAGCCCTGTGTGCGACTCGTGGAAACGTGTCCTTCTTCCAAAAGGTACCCGGATCAAAACGGAATTTGGCGACCAGTCTGCGGCCAAAGTCGATTTCGTAGGCCGGGTAAAGCTGCTTTTGCTCATAGGCACCCATCTCGGGATACTCTCCCAGAAGGTAGCCCTCCTGAATATGAGGGCGCAGAGCGACAGGCGGACAAACACTCGACAGGCGAACGATCTGGAGACCGGCCTCAGCGCTTGCCGTCACGGCTCCGCTCAGATTGGGAACGCCGATTACAAAAATGAATGCGTCTTTATCGGTATTCTCAGATGCAAAAGAGGCCGCGATGCGGAGCGAATGAGTTACATCCAGCAGGGGCGTCGGGCAAATTTCATAATGTTGCAGAATAGACCAACGAACGATCTGCTGCCGCCGCAACCGTTCAAGCCCGGGAAAACCCGCTTGTTCGTAGCACGAGACGAGCAAGCCTTCCGCCGCCTTGAGTTCATCAAAACGCCTTATCAGCAAATCGGATGGAGGGTTTCCCGACACTTGGGACCGGAACAGGCTCGGTTTCAACATCGTGTTGCGCTTTTGATTGAGATAGTCTCCTGCCTGACCCCTGAAAAGCAGAACGTGGCTCTGATTCATGAACTGCAATTCAGCGATCTTGGTGGCTAATTCTAAAAACGAACCAACGAAGTGCGCATGTCCACCTCGAACTTGCGAGCAGGTCCTTCTTTGGGCTCTCGCAACTCCTTCGGGAAATGACCAGAGGTCTTGTGCTCCGATAACATCCATAACGTTTATGCGGCTCCGACATAAAGGGCTGACTGCAATTGATGCACGGCGAATATGAAATCTGCGCGCGTACCGAATTCCTTAATCAATTGAAACGGAGTTCCCATCGCATCGAGCGGGGGAATCTGAAGTACCCGCGGATCGGCAAGATCGAGTACGCCCTGATCCTGATACTTCTGCAGCAGCGCATCAAGCACCGCGCGGGCCTGCGGACCGTATTTCGTGAAGACATCGCGCTTGCGCACGTTATCCGCGCGCTCGCGCCGGGTCAGCGCCGGCTGATCGAAAACCACATGACAGATGAGGTCGAACGGATCGAGGTCCTTCCCCACTTCATCGGCAAGCGGCTCAAGCGACAGCCCTTCGTTTTCAAGTTCCTCGATGACGGCCTGCTTGCGCTCGGCCGATTTCCACTGCTTCAGGAAGTCGTCGAGGCTGACGAAGCGTTTTTTCAGAGCCCGCTTCGTGAAATCCCGCAGGCTTTCCGTAATGAGCCTGCCGTTCTCGTCCAGATATTCGACGCGCTCCGCGACAATAGTGGCCCCTACCCCGTCCACATAGACCTTGCGCGGCGGCCCTTCGTCGGTATCGATCGTGATATCGGGCAATTGACCATCGACGATCACTTCGTCGTCTCCGGGCGTAGGCGGAACGGGATCTTCGCCGTCTGTGCCCGGGGGTACGTCGTCGGGCGGCGTGATTGGGTCATTCTCGCCCGGCTCGTAAATTTGAACCGGTTCGCCATCAAACTCAGGGTCGGCGAAATGGTTCGTCGCTCCACGGAAATCGATGATGGTGAAGTAAAACTTCTTGGTGTCCTCGTGCACGCGCGTGCCGCGTCCGACGATTTGCTTAAACTCCGTCATGGACCCGACCGGGCGATCAAGGACGATGAGCCGGCAGGTTTGGGCATCGACGCCTGTTGAGAGGAGACGCGATGTCGTAACAATGACAGGGTATTTTGCTTCCGGATCGATGAAGTTGCCGAGCTGGGCCTGCCCTTCGGTATCGCTGCCGGTAATGCGCATCACGTAACGCTGATTCTTGTCGCACAGGTCCTTGTTCTCATTGACGAGAGCCTGACGCATGCGCGCGGCATGCTCCTCGTCGACACAAAACACGATGGTTTTCTGGAAACGATCCCCGCTCTCCTTGAGGAAGTCCGAAACCTTTTTCGCAACCAATTTGGTGCGGTCATCGATGACAAGGGTGCGGTCGAAGTCCTTGATGTTGTAGAGACGATCCTCGATTTCATTGCCATAGCGGTCCACATCCCCGCGCTCCGGACGATAGCCCTCCACATCGACATCGATATGGACCTTGATGACTTTATAAGGCGCAAGAAAGCCGTCCTGTATGCCCTGCTTCAGCGAGTATGAGTAAACCGGCTTGCCGAAATAATGGATGTTGGAAACATAGGCAGTTTCCTTCGGCGTCGCGGTAAGGCCGATCTGCGTGGCGGACGTGAAGTATTCAAGAATTTCGCGCCAGGCCGAATCCTCGGCGGCGCTGCCACGGTGACATTCATCGATGATAATGAGATCGAAAAAGCCCGGCGAGAATTCCCGGAACAGTTTTTGGCGGTCCTCAGGTCCTGTGATCGCCTGATACAAGCCAAGGTAAACCTCATACGCCGTGTCGATGCGCCGCTTCCGGTCGATTGCGGTCGTCAGTTCAACGTCAGAACCGTCGTCCCTTTCAATCGTTTTGGCACCGGTGCTGAGTTTGGCCATCGCCGCTCCGAACGGCCGGAAATCATTGACCATTGTTTGATCGACGAGAACGTTACGGTCGGCAAGAAAAAGGATGCGCTTTTTACGACCGGCCTTCCACAATCGCCAGATGATTTGAAACGCGGTGTAGGTCTTGCCCGTGCCGGTCGCCATGACAAGCAGAACCCGGTCCTGGCCTTTCGCAATTGCCTCGATCGTCGCGTTGACGGCGTTTGCCTGATAGTAGCGCGGCTCCTTGCCGCTGCCGTCGTCGAAGTAATCCTGCAGAACAATCTGTTCCGCCTCGGGCGTCAGACCCTTCCAGACGCGGTACTTCTCCCACAAATCGGTCGGGGTGGGGAACTGATCGAGCGTGAGACTAGCCTCTTTTTCTCGGCTGATACCCGTTCGATCGTGGAACACAAATCCATCGCCGTTCGACGAAAATACGAATGGAATGTTGAGCGTCGCCGCGTAATCCAGGGCTTGCTGCATCCCGTCGCCGACGCTGTGATTATTGTCCTTCGCCTCGATGATGGCGATTGGGATGTTGGGTTTGTAATAGAGGATGTAGTCGGCGCGTTTGGCCTTGCCGCGCGACACGAGCTTGCCGCGGACGATGATCCGGCCTTTCGTGAATGCAACCTCTTCGCGAATTTGCAACATTCCATCCCAGCCGGCTCTCTTAACTGCCGGGCTGATGAATTTGCTGCAAATATCGCGTTCGCTGAGGTCTTTTTTGTTCATACCAGAGGCATAATCCGAAAATGCCGCAAAGCCCCTCCGCTCTTTATGTTAGGGCCAATTTGACGGGGTCTTGCACCATAATTACAGCAATCGGGTCAATTATGCCAATGACTTCCGGCCATCGGCCTTCAAGAGCCTTTAGGCCGCTAAGACATCAAAGCCGGGGCGTTATTCCGGTGGCCGGATGGCCGATCGACGAAGCCACGCACATTGTTGTCTGAGATTGTGCGAACGATCTTGGCGTAATGCGGATTCACAGTGTCGCCCATTCTGTCGATCACGGCATTCAGGGCTCGGGCGCGGTCATTGGCCGTTTTGTACGCATCTTCGCTCATGAGCACCGTCAAAATTTCCTCCAGGTGCCGCACGTCGTCGGCTTCCCGCAGCTTATCCGCGATTTGCATCGCAAGTTCGCACACCTTAGCGGCCTTTTCCGGCTGAGGGGGCTCACCGCGAAGCTCGTTGGACGCAACCGAGAAATAATGGCTGTTTAGGTCCAACAACAGCATATAGATTTGAAAGGATACTTGTTCCAGGTGTCGCCGCCGGGCGACGCGCTTCTGCAGCATATATGTGATGAAGGCAGCGATTATCGACACGCCGACGCCGCTCGCAAATCCTATGAGCGCATTCAAACAACACCTCCTTGCCCTATCCAAGGCTCCGCTTCGGCAGCGGGAGAAAAGCGAAATTCCTCCGGGACGGCCATACGGCGCGATCCTTATATGACGCATTTAGTGCGGGCTGATTTTCGATTGTAGCTTTTCGCTGCCGCACGTAATTATCTATCTATCTACGGGGCTTCCCAGGGATTGATGATGGCAACGCCAAGCTGCCCGAAATCCTCCACATTCCGAGTCACAATGGCGAGATCGTGCTCAAGGGCCGTCGCGGCGATCAAGCCGTCGGCAATGTTCAGTGGCCGACCGGCAAGTTGCCCTTTTCCATCGAGCACTCCCCATCGCTCCGCGATCGTCCGGGTCACGGGCAAGATGCGGTCCTGAAACCAGGACGGGACCGTCTCACCAATCATCCGCTCAAGCTCCGTCCGTCGTGCACTCTGCTCGGTGAGGAGAGTGACTCCCCGACGCAATTCTCCCAGGGTTACGACGCTGACAAACAGTGTCTCCTTCGCCTGACGCTTAACCCAGGCAGCGACATTTGCGTCTGGGCGGGGCCGTAACAATTCCGATGGAACATTGGTATCGAGCAGAAAACCGCTGCTCACGACAGATCAACCGGGCGCGCAGTTGCAGGGGTGCGGCTGAAGTCGAGTTCGCCATCCTCAAACAAACCGCGAACCGGCTCGAAAAGTTCAACGAGGTTCCTGGCTTCCGGCGCAGGCGGCGCAACGGGTTCATCGAGAGCATCGAGCGCGCTCACAAGAAGCTCATCGATGTCGTGGAAACGGCCGCTCTGCAGATGCCGCTGGATCAGGGCTTCGGTTTCGGGCTTCGTGATCTCGATAGTCATGCGGCACCTCCACTTCAACAATTTTAAGCCCCTTACTCTACCCGAAGGTGTCCTCCGCATCAAGATAGTCCAGCGAAACGCCCCCTGATACCCGACTGCCTTCGCTCGTTTTATGAGCGACGCGTGTCACGGTCTGCCTCTTTCGCGTGACCCCTGAGACGGCAGGGCGATGGCACTTTAGCCGCCGCCGCTTGCTGTCAATGACGGATTTTGGCTCCCCTCCCCGCCCAATCAGCAGACCCCGCTTGGGGAGTCACCCCAAAATCCTATGACAGCCGCGCTCGGTTGCGGCGGCCTTGCCGTGCCCTCTTTCGCCCCCGCCGTGGGGGCAGGCATTCGTCGCGCAGCCTGCCGTGGAAGCTCTCAACGTGCCCGTTCTGCATCGGTCGGCCCGGCTGGATATGCACAAGGGCGATCTTCCGTTCCTCGGCCCACCCGAGCATTCTCCGCGAACAGAACTCCGGCCCGTTATCCGCACGCAGACTCTCCGGGCGGCCATGTTCCGCAATCACTTCCTCCAGCACCCGAGCCACCCTGCCGCTCCTGATTGGCTCGCATCAGGCGTGCTGAAGCCAGCGGATCCCGCGCCAGCCGCTTGCGCCTGCGGCGGCGCACGGCTAGGCCCGCTTCGGTATACAGCCGATAGATCCGCTTCACGTTCACCGCCTCTCCGCGGCGCTCCAGAATCGCGTGCAAGCGTCGATAGCCGAAGCGCGGCTTCTGTCTCGCCAGCTTTGTCAGTTCTTCGCGCAACCGTGTGTTGCGGTCCGGCCTCGGCTCGTAGCGGTAACTGGAGCGATCCACGCCCAGCAGCTTGCAGGCTGTGCGCTCGCTCTGGCTGAACTCCGCGCAGACGAACGCCACCTCTTTCCTCAGCTCGGCAAGCTCCAGCCGTTTTTTCGGATCACCGCCTTCAGCATTTCCTTGTCCAGGCTCAGATCTGCCACCAACTGCTTCAGCCGCCGGTTCTCATCTTCCATCTGCCGCAGACGCTGCGCTTCGCTCACATCCAGCCCGCCGTACTTGGCCTTCCAGTTGTAGAACGTGGCTTCACTGATCCCATGCTCCCGGCACAGGTCGGCTGTCTTTACTCCCGCCTCATGCTGCTTCAGAATCCCGATGATCTGCTCTTCCGTGTACCGGCTCTTCTTCATGCTCCGTCCTCCCGTCTACATTACGAGAGAACTCCAGTCTTCCCTGGTTGGGTTTTCCGGGGGCACGTCAGGTGCAAAACGGTTTGTTTAGTCGTGCAGTGTCGTTCATGGCCTCTCTCATGAATATGTGGCTCCGTGGCGCCATCGGAATTTGTCTTGAACTGACTAATCGCATCGGTTATCTTGGCCGGTACCCATGGAACAGGTATTTGCGAAACGTGGCGATCGGGGAGTGCACCATGCGCCTTTACCAGTTTTACTGTCGTTGTCTTCTTTTTTGCATCTGCCTTAACGTATCCGTAGATTTTGCTGCTGGCCAGAAACATGAGTTCAGTAACCGTTTTGAAGGGTCTTATCAGAATCAGGGAAATACCGATTTGGACATAATCGGAGTTCTGCGTTCTCCGATTTCGTTCAATTCTCCAAGCACACTTTCGGTCAAGTTCTTTCTTCCAACGACGGGACTCGCAACAGATAAGGTTCTTGTAGAAGCACAAGAAATCACGCAGTCTCGAAATTACTTTATGCAGTCGAAGTCATTTCCTGTGCACGGTGCCAACTGGAATGAATTCACACCTTGGCCAAGTGGCGACATTATCGATCCCCTCGGCGTAGCCCCGCAGAATCTAACCGTCACTGCCAGTTACATCGACGGGTCGGGCACAAGAGTCTATTTGCCGGCGGATGTAAACACCGGTGTCGCTCATCCGGTAAACACCTACATAATCCAGTTCAGAACCGCTTGGAGCATTCATTCGTTAGATGAGAAGCTGACTGCTTCGGACGGTACGTCGATTCCCTTGCAAACACTCCAGTGCTCTGCGGGATCCTCATGCGTCTTGTATGATGCCGGAACTTCGCACGCAATATCCCTGGATATGTCGAACCGTCCCGATGGTTTCTATAGTCTCCAGCTGATAGGACAGGTTCCAAATAAATTCTCCCCCGTCCACGCAACTGTTACTTTCTACCATCGGAAGGCGTGACGGTATGCCCCCCGAAGAAACCCGCGTTCGGCCCTGGGTCAAGTGGATTGTCGGGGGCACTTGGCTGGTCACAGCAATCGTTGTCTTAATTCTTTCTCAGACGCACCTTCCTACATCTGCAACCATAACCATTCACACTCGCGAGGTCTCGCTTGGCACGGATGTAACAGCCATGCTTAACTCGGCGGACCAAACGCAATTAACAGTCTCGGGACCGGCGCAGTTCAAAATCATCATGGCTTCTGACAAGAAGGGTGAATCAGCGAAAGAAGATGCAGAAGTCATTGATGCTCCTAACGCGGCATCATCCTGCTCGTTCTATCGAGTTCATACCGAACCGCTACACCTTGTCGACACGGGCCAAGAAAAGCCGGGCGATGGCAGAATTACGCTGGTGTGGCCTCAACACTCAGACGCCGACCTAATCGCATTACGTGTACGACAAAATATGCGCGGGAGCCTGACCGGAAATGCAGAGCCGGGACGACCGACCTCGTTTCTGTGTTCCGGTATTGCTCCATCAGGTTCGCGAGGCGACATTTTTCAAGGGACACTGTCGGGTGATGCAGAAACTACTTTTGAGACGATGGGGGACGCCCAAATAACCTTTCACGAAGCATCCCCCGAGTCTCTCGAAGGTAACATGGCCGTAATAGGTACCGTACGGATTGAGCATGTAGATCCGATCAATGGCGGACAAAGGACTGCGACGCTCCTTGATCCGCCATCTTCTGGGAAGAACCAGATCGTTTTCGATTCCTTTGCTCGAACCGTTTCCCTCGATAAGACTGACCTCGTTGAAATTTCTCCTGGTAAGGATCTGTACGTGACGAGCCTGATTGTCAATAACGGAATTGGCTTGAAGATGCATGGCACAGTTAAGGACGTTCGCGTGGGTTCGGGAACGAATAATCTGCGCAGTTGTATGCCTTCGGTCTTCGACCTATTGACCAGCAAGCAACGCGTGTTTGGTGCGATACCGAGTGCAGTTACATTCATATTGGGCATATTTGAAGCTATGGGACTGCTTCCGAAGAAGAAGAAGGGAATAACATGATCCGCGCATTCGCGACATGCATGCTCGCCGTTGCGGTTTTGACACCTTGCAACGCGCAGGTCTCCGTGGATTCTCGGAGATCTGACGTGATTGTACTCACCGCTCCCGGAGCTAATGACACCACGGAAAGAGCAGCGGGGATGTATGTGGGTCATGATGCATCAAACGCCTTCTTCATCACGGCAGCGCATGCCTTGGCACATGCGCAAGCGGGCCAGGTACAAGTAACCCCCTACGGAAGTGCAGTACCGATAACCGCCGGCATTGTCGAGCAGAAAGATGATGTTCTTGACCTCGCGGTGGTTTACATACCCGTTGGCTCTTTGCCCGGGGGCATCACAAGGGCGGGATCCCGGGAACCAATCAACGGTTCTCGCATTCGGATTATCGGTAACCCTGCACAAGGCGATTGGCAAACCTGGACCGGCGTTGTCCAAAATGAGGTGTCCGCAGAGAACCGCACCGAATGGTTTAGTGGTAATTCTGACGAATCCATGGCGGAAGGTTTTTCCGGTGGCCCCGTATTTGACGACGCAGCGAATTTTGTTGGAATGCATCTGGCGGCAACAGCCAGCTACACAGTGCAAATCAGAAGCAGTACGATCCTCTCCCGGTTGAATGCCTGGCACGTCCCTACGGACAATATTGCCTTCGAGCCCACGGATACTCGGCGTTTTCGCTTCGCCCGGGAGATGATCCAGGCGCTTCGAGATGACAATATTGACCTGGCACGCACGAACTTCTCAACGGCCGCGAAAGATAACACGTCGAATCAGCAGCTTCGTACTGCGTGGTCCACAGATGTCGGCGTGCTCGGAACGTTTCAAGGGATTGCCAGTCAAAGTACGCGCATCATAACGGGAGCAACCTTGTACGTCACGCGCATGACATTCTCCGGCGGTGCGTTAGAGCTGAGGTTGCTGTTTGATAATGACGATCACATTGTGAATCTTTGGCTAGCAACTCTCGGAAATTCTACGCCCACTCAGCTCGAACAGGCCGCAAAGGCCTTTATTCAACAGATGGCGGATCAAAGGTTTGAAGAGATTTATGCCAGCCTACCAGAGTCGCTTAAGCCCTTAACTTCACCGCAAGCGCTTCAACAGACATGGATGGGATGGAAGGGCCAGGCAGGCGAGTTCGTACAAATTGATGGAGCTCAGAAACTCATCGACTTTGACATGGTGGTCGTGCGCTGTAAATTCGAACGAGCCGAAATCTTGATCCAAGTACAATTCTCGCCTTCTCTACAGATTATGTCGTTCTACGCCGCACCGGCACCGCAAGGCTATTGATGAAGTTTCTTTATTGGATCTGCTTATGTTTTTTTGGCCTCGCGCCTATCGCCACGTTGGCTCAACCTGATATCTCTGACCTAAACATACAGCGCGCGAACGTCATCCTAATTCATGCCACGCAGCCTAATGGTGCGACAGAAACGGCTGCCGGATTCTACGTCGGTCACGATGAAGTGAACGCTTATTTTGTGACCGCGCTCCACGCACTAAGAGATGAGACAACCAGCCAGTGGGCGAACGATATCCAGGTCCAATTCTGGGGGAGCGGCGCTTCCATAAGGTTACAATCTTTGATCATTTCAGTGAACAGGAGGACCTTGCGGTTCTGTTCCTTCCCGGTAAAGAACTCGGTGAGAGTTTGGCATCGATGGAACAAAAAGATCCTACCGCCGAATTGAACGTTCACTTAATTGGACATCCAACAGGGGACAGTTGGATCCCTTCGGTCGCAATCGTCCAAAACGAAATTGCAGCGGATGCCGACCCCAATCGCTTCACTACTGATCTGAGGCCTTCTTTACAGAAGGGCTACTCAGGTAGCCCGGTTTTGGATTCTCATGGGAACTTGATAGGGATGCATCTGGCTTCCTCAGCGTACGCCGGGATCAATCTCAAAAGCCGCTACATCCTAATGTCCCTGCTAGCATGGCATTTGCCCACATCGATTCACTCCGGAGTGCCGATGGGGGAGTTGCTGGTGACGTGTAGTCTCGCCTGCAGTTGGAAGCTGGACGGCGAGACACAGCAAAACCTTCCTGTGGGTGGCTCAGCCAAGGTGCGGACAGAGCTGGGCCAGCACCGTATCGAGGCTTCGGGCTCGGACGGCAGCCGGTTCTCGGGCGTTGCGGAATTGAAGAGCATCGGGCAAACACTTTATTCGATTGACCTGACCTCATCGGAGGGATGGGTGGATCCATCGACGGGTCTGATGTGGACACGCCGGGATAGCGGAGACAACAACGATCTGACGTGGCAACAAGCGATGGACTACTGCCGAAGTCTCTCCTTGGCCGGTTATCGCGACTGGCGTTTACCGACGATTGACGAACTGGCTGGGATCTATGACCCAAATGTTAGCCAGCGCATAGACTGTTGCAACAACCGTGGGGGCTACCACGCGCTTGTTCACGTGAAAGGACACCTGACGCTCACTGGAGGATTCTGGAGCAGTACACCCGGGAATGCTTCTGGGGAGGCTTGGCGCTTTGGCTTTGGCAACGGCGATCGGAGCTCCATCCAGTTCGGCGGCTATTTCGCCGAACGCGCGTTATGTGTGCGTGGCTCCGGAGAATGAGTTGGCGCTTTGGTGATTTGGTTCTTGGGTTCTTTTTCCGCGCGCAGCTAAGCGGTGCCAAGTTGAGCAATATGACGAAAAAGGAGGCGTGGCTCTCGACTAGAACAAGATGCCCATATCCGCAAAGATCACGATAGAACAACTTCGCGACGCCTGCGTCGTCCTGCTGCCCGTGAGGGCAAATCCCCCTCCTGGCACCAGATATGTGGCTTGCGTATCAACAGGATACGGAAGCCATTTTTCTTTGTGCCCAAAATGTGCCCAACCGAACGCCCTATTGATTCTTTGTCTTCTCTGATTTGGTGATTGAGGCTGACGAGATTACCTTTTCCGTCTGGCCTGCGACATCACTCCCGAACCGTTCGCTGAACCCTGCCACAAATGCGACTGCCGCGAAAAAGAACGTAGCTTTCGATTCGTCGACCGTAATCGGAAGTATGCCGGCCTTTAATACCGCGAATACAAATAAGGCGAACGCTGTCCGATTAAGGGCCTAAAGAACCCGGTGAAAAATAAGATTGTAGGGTCAATATCTGTTAACAGAGCGAAATCGCGAATTCGAACCATGATACTGACGATACGTAAGCGTCTCGTGAGTACAGGGAGACTCCGTGTCAGCGCTGATTCAAGGTTCTGCGCGATCGATGACGCTCTCGCGTTTGTTGCGGAGTCTGGGCCAGCGGCATAGCTCGGGCCATTTAATGCGATCCGTGATCACAGCAAACGTGCCGATTGCGATGAGAACCAGGCTGATGCGGAGGCTGCCCAAGACGGTTTGGATAACCGTAGGCTGATCCGGGAAGTGCCTCACCTGGATCATGTACGTTCTTTGCACCAACATCCCGTATACGAAATAGCAGCCAGCGAAAATGAGCCAGATCCCCGCAACGAGGCGGTTCCATAGCGCCAGCACGCAGGCAGGCAGCGGAGTTGCGAATGCAAAGGTGAGCGCCCATACTTCCTGCGGACTGTCGTTGGTACCAACGACAAACATGGCCCCAGCATAAGCGAGGCACCCCCAGAGCCCACCCAGTATGCCAAGCCCGAAGATGGCGAAGCTAATAGCTCTTTTCGTTCCGTCTCGTGTCACACGGCCACTCTACTGCAAAGGTGCAGCATGTCCAATGATGATTTAGGTATCGGCGGAAGTGTCCACCAATTTTCAAGTGGACACTTCAGAGATGGGATTAGGAGATTTCGGTGGTGGTGGGCTGAGCTTCGGTGGCAATGTTCCAGGGCAGGAGTTCCTCGATCCGGCCGAGCGGGTGATCAGCGATGCGGCTCAGCACTTCGCGCAGCCATCGTTCGGGATCGGCACCGTTAAGGCGTGCCGTTCCCAGCAGGGTGTAGATGGCAGCGGCACTCTCACCGCCGCCGTCTGATCCACAGAACAGATAGTTCTTCCGACCCAGGGCGACGGCGCGAAGCGCACGCTCGGCGGCCGAGTTATCGATCTCGATACGGCCGTCATCGACGTAGCGGGTGAGGGCACGCCAGCGCGAGAGCGCGTAGCGAATGGCCTCCGCCGTCTCTGACTTGGGAGACAGCGATCGCAGGGTCTTTTCCATCCACGGTCGGAGTTCAGCCAGCAGTGGTGCCGCACGGGCCTGCCGGATCGCTCTGCGTTCATCGGGCGGCTTGCCGCGAACCTCTGCCTCGATCCCATAAAGAGCGCCGATGCGGTTGATGGCGCCGGTGGTCGTCGGCGAAGGGTGGGCAACGTGGATGTCGTGGAACTTGCGTCGGGCATGCGCCCAGCAGGCTGCTTCGCGAATCCGGCCAGTGTCATATAGATGATGGAAGCCGGAGTACGCGTCAGCCTGCAGGGTGCCCGTGAAGTCCTTCAGATGTTCCCGGG
>Ga0335072_10004991_pt1 | contig 19573 bp, 15 predicted proteins | sample Lox_Sample_21_FD_206725 | JGI IMG/M metagenome (GOLD analysis project Ga0335072, IMG submission 206725) | Soil microbial communities from Loxahatchee National Wildlife Refuge, Florida, United States - Lox_Sample_2.1 | ecosystem: Environmental > Terrestrial > Soil > Wetlands | place: USA...
GGCGCTATTCCGTCCCCGCTCGGGCGGCGCGAAACACGGCTTCGAATCGCGTCGCGATGGCGCCAATATCGAAGGTCTCCCGGGCGTAGTCCAGGGCGTTTTTGCCCAAACGCGCGCGCAAGCCGGGGTCGGCGACGAGACGCGCGGCGGCGGCCGCGAAGGCATTGGCGTCGTCCGGCTCGGCCACGATCCCGGCCTCCTCGCGCGTTATGAGGCGTGCCGCGAGATTGGCGCCGGGGAGCGACGCGAGGATCGGCCGGCCGGCGCAGAAGTAGCTCAAGACCTTGCTCGGCACCGAGAAGATCCCCGCGTCGGCCTCGAGGATCGCAACCAGCACGTCGGCCGAGCCCAGCACGTCGGGATAATGCGCGTAGGGCTGAAACGGCAGTACGCGCAAATTCGCGAGACCGTCCGCGCGCGCGACATTCGCGAGCCACTCGGCACCCGGGCCTTCCGATACGATCACGAGCTCGACCGCGGCGTTCCGCGCGAAGTGGCGCGCGAGCTCGGCGAGGCGTTGCGGATCGTGCTTCATGCCGAGTGTCCCCGAGTAAAGCAGCACCGTCTTATCCCTGAGCCCCTCGGCGCGCGCCCAATCATTGTCGCGCGGACGCGGCGGCAGCTCGTCGAGGGGCGCCCAGTTCTCGATCACGGTCATGCGCCCGCGCTCGACGCCCCACGCCTCGAGCGTCGGGCGAAAATCCTCGGTGATCAGCACGAGCGCTGCCGCATCGCGCGCGACGCACCGCTCGAGGGCGCGATAATGGGCGCCGATCGCGGCACCCAAAGGCCCCAAGCGCCGGCGCAGCAGGCGATCGATGGCCACGCTATAAAGATCCTGCACCCAGAACACGAACGGTACGCGCGCCGATCGGCACCAGCGCGCGAGGCCCGCAAGCGCGTCGAGCGGCGCGTTCGCGCACAGCACGACCTCCGGCCCGAACGCGGCCGCGCGCCCGGCGAGGATGGCGCCATAGGCGATCTCCTGGGCGCGGCGCTTCACGAAGCTGTATTTGGCGAAGGGCGCCCCGAGCCCGACGCCCTCGATCGCGAAGCCGGGCGGATCGCCGGGCGCGGGTGCGAGATTGCCCTTGGGCGTCTGGAAGAAGGGCGCGTGGAGATGCAGCACCGCGTGCCCGCGCGCGGCGAGGGCGCGGCTCAGCTGCGCCTGAAAGGGATGGCCCGAATAATCGTGGACGAGAATGCGCAATGCCGCCGCTCCCCTGGGCCAAGCTTCGGTCCGCCGCCGCGGCGCGCCCACGCCTCGGTTTTCCCATAACCCCGGGGCGGATGGCGTGCTACAAGAATCTCGGCCGCTCGGGCCGACCCGGGATCTCCGGGCGCCCGGCGTCCGGGCCGAATGTCTCAAGAATTTCCAAAGGTTAGCTTGGAATATGCTGGACCGGATCACGCCCCTGATCCTGACCTTCAACGAGGCGCCGAACATCGAGGCGAATCTCGAGCGCCTCGCCTGGGCGCCCGAGGTCGTCGTGGTCGACAGCTACAGCACCGACGACACGGTCGCGCGCGCGCGCCGCTTCTCCAACGTGCGCGTGGTGCAGCGCGTGTTCGACACGCTCGCGAACCAATGGAACTTCGCGCTCACGGAGGCAGGCATCCGCACCGAATGGGCCATGCGCCTCGACGCCGATTATCGGCTCACGCCGGCGCTCGTGGACGAGATGGCGCGCCTCGACCCGCCTGCCGACGTCGCGGGCTACAGCATCCCCTGCCGCTACTGCATCTTCGGCCGACCCTTGAGCGGGAGCCTCTATCCGCGCACCGTTCGGCTGTTCCGCCACGCGCGCAGCCGCTTCCGCCAGACCGGCCATGCCGAGGCGCTCGACGTCGAGGGGCGGGTGCTCGATCTCGCGAGCCCCTTCGATCACGACGACCGCAAGCCGCTCGAGCGCTTCTTCCAGTCCCAGACCCGCTACATGCGCGAGGAGGAGCAGCGCCTCGCCGTTTCGCTGCCGGGCACGCGCCGCTTCGCCGACCGGGTGCGGCGCCTCCGATACGTCGCTCCCTTCGCGGTCTTGGCCTATTGCCTGTTCGGCCGCGGGCTGATCTTCCAGGGCCGCGCCGGAATCTATTACAGCTTCCAACGCGCGGCGGCCGAGATGTTCCTTTCCCTCTATCTCCTCGACCGCGACCTGCGCGGGTCGGGCGATCGATAGCGCGACGCGGCCCGGGCGCCATGACCTACATCCTCGGCCTCAACGGCTATCACGGCGACAGCGCCGCCTGCTTGCTGCGCGACGGGAAGCTCGTCGCCGCCGCCGAGGAGGAGCGCTTCCGGCGCATCAAGCATTGGGCCGGCTTTCCCTCGGACGCGATCCGCTACTGCCTCGCCGAAGCGGGCATCGGCCTCGAGGCGGTCGAGCACGTCGCGATCAATCGCGATCCGCGCGCGAATCTCTGGCGCAAGGCGCTCTACAGCGTGGTGCATCGGCCCGACCCGCAGCTCATCCTGCGGCGCCTGCGGAACGCGCGCGAATGGGCGGGCGTCGAGACCGCGCTCGCCGAGGCGTTCCCCGGGAGCCGCTTCCGGGGCACGGTGCACCGGGTCGAGCACCATCTCGCCCATCTCGCCTCCGCCTTCCTGGTCTCGCCCTTCGAGGAGGCGGTGCTGGTGTCGGTCGACGGGTTCGGCGATTTCTCGAGTGCCGCCTGGGGAGTCGGGCGCGGCACGCGCATCGAGATCGAGGGGCGCGTGCGCTTTCCCCACTCGCTCGGCATCTTCTACGAGGCGATGACGCACTTTCTCGGCTTCCCCCATTACGGCGACGAGTACAAGGTGATGGGCTTGGCCCCCTACGGCGAGCCGCGCTACATGGCGGAGATGGAGCGCATCGTGACCCTCGAGCCCGATGGCGGGTTCCGGCTCACGCTCGACTATTTCCGCCACCACGTCGAGAACGTGGGGTACGAGTGGCGCGGCGGCGCGCCCTCGACCGGCATCCTGTTCGCGCCCGCGCTCGAGACCCTGCTCGGGCCCGCGCGGGCACCCGATGCGCCCTTGGAGCAGCGCCACAAGGACATCGCGCGCTCGGTCCAGGCGATGTTCGAGCGCGCGGTGTTCCATCTCTATCGCATCCTCCACGCGCGCCATGGGCTCGACGCGATCGCGATCTCGGGTGGCTGCGGATTCAATTCGGTCGCGAACGGCCGCCTCTATCGCGAGACGCCGTTCAAGCGCGCCTACATCCAATCGGCCGCGGGCGACGCGGGCGGAGCCATCGGCGCCGCCGTCTTCACGGCGCAACGGCTCGCGGGCACGCGCGGTGCCGCGCGCGAGGAGATGGATCACGCCTATTGGGGCCCCGCGTTCGGGCACGATGCGCTCGCGGCTGCGCTCGCGGCGCGTGCGTCGGACCTGACGGCGAAGCGTTGCGCGGTCGAGACGGCGGCAAGCGAGGACGCGCTCTGCCGACAGACCGCCGCCGCGATCGCGGAAGGACAGGTGATCGGCTGGTTCCAGGGACGCATGGAATGGGGGCCGCGCGCGCTCGGCAATCGCTCGATCCTGTGCGATCCGCGCCGCGCCGACATGAAGGACATCCTCAATCTCAAGATCAAGCGGCGCGAATCGTTCCGCCCCTTCGCGCCCTCGATCCTGCGCGAGGAAGTCGCCGCCTGGTTCGAGACCGACGACGACGTGCCCTTCATGATGCAGGTGTTCCAGATCCGGCCCGAGCGGCGCGCCGCGATCCCGGCGGTGACCCACGTCGACGGCTCGGGCCGGCTCCAGACCGTGCATGCGTCGACCAACCCGCGCTATCACCGCTTGATCTCGGCGTTCCGGGCACTCACCGGCGTTCCGATGCTGCTCAACACCTCGTTCAACGAGAACGAGCCCGTGGTGTGCCGGCCCGAGGAGGCGATCGATTGCTTCCTCCGCACCGAGATGGACGTGCTGGTGCTGGGCGACTTCATCGTGACGCGCCGGCGCTAGCCGTTGCTTGGCGTGCTTACGATTTCCGCGCGGCTGCGGCGATGCGCTTATAGAGCCGGTCGAGCGCGTCGGCGACGCGCGGCCAGGTGAAGCGGTTCGCGACCAGGGTGCGGCCCTTCTGGCCCATGGCGCGCCGCGTCGCGGGGTCGGCGAGGAGGGCGGCGAGCGCCTCCGCGACCGCTTCCGGCTCGACCGGCGCGATGCGGCCGCAGCCCGCCGCCTCGACCTCGCGCCAAAGATTGACGTGCGGCGAGATTAGCACCGGGACGCCGCAGGCGAGCGCCTCGACCGCGGCGATGCCGAAATTCTCGCTGTAGGAGGGCAGCGCGAACAGCTCGGCGTCGGCGAGGAGCGCGAGCTTCTCGCGCCCCGAGACCATGCCGGTGAATAGCGTGCGCTCGACGATCCCCTCCTCGGCGACGATGCGTTGCGTTGCCGTCAGCATTCCGTCATCCGGCCCGGCCACGACCAGGAACGCGTCGCTCCCCTGCCGCACGCAGCGCGCGAAGGCGCGCGCTAGCACGTCGAGCCCCTTCTTCGGATGGAGCCGGCCGAGAAACAGCACGATGGGCCGCTGGCCGATCTCGGGATGGTGCTTGCGGAACTCGCCCTTGGGTGGAAGCGAACTGTAAGCCTCGAGCTCGAGGCCGAGCGGAATTACGACGCCGGGGACGCCGAGCGCGTACGGTTCGGCCAAGCGCATTTCGTCTTCCGCGGTATAATGGAGGGCGGCCGCGTGGCGCGTGACGTCGTTCTGGAACAGAAGCTCGACCGCGAGCTTGCGCAGCCGGTGCTGGCGGTATTGATAGGGATCGAGCGTGCCGTGGGGACGCAGGATGTAGGGCACGCCGTGGGCGCGGCAGGCGCGCGCGGTCGCCCAATCGGTGAAGAGATAGAGCGAATGAAGATGGACTACGTCGAAGCCGCCCGCCTCCGCCATGAGCGCTCGCGCCATGGGCCAGGAGGTCGCGAGCGTGCGCGGCCACTGCTCGGGGAAATAGCGGATCGCGACGCCGGCGCCGGAGTCGGGGCGCGCGCGCGCGTCCGCATCGAGGCCGCGCTCGGTCGTGAAGATCGACACCGCGTGGCCGCGCCCGGCGCTCGCGTGCGCCATGTCGAGGCAGGCCTTGGCCGGGCCGCCGCTCTCGGCCGCGAGGGTGGCGACGACGTGAAGGATATTCATGCCTGACACACTAACAGTCGGTGCTAGCATGGTCGAGGCGTGCCGCATCGCGGCGGACGGCGGCCGAGCGGCGCCGGCCCGCCCGCGCTAGGGCAATCGTCACCAGGGGATTCGGAGCGCAACGGTCGATGTGCGGCATCAACGCGATCTTCGCGTACCGGCCCGACGCGGCCCCGGTCGACGAGCGCGAGCTCGTCGCCGTGCGCGACTCGATGGCGGCGCGCGGTCCCGACGGCGCGGGCACGTGGCTCAGCGAGGACGGGCGCATCGGCTTCGGCCACCGGCGCCTCGCGATCATCGACCCGTCGCCCGCGGGCGCCCAGCCCATGCTGCTCGAGGAGGCCGGGCTCGCCATCACCTTCAACGGCGAGATCTACAATTACCGCGCGTTGCGCGACGAGCTTGTCGCGTCCGGGGCGACGCTGCGCACCCAGAGCGACACCGAGGTGATCCTCCACCTCTATCGCCAGCACGGACCCGCTTGCGTGAAGCAGCTGCGCGGCATGTTCGCGCTCGCGATCCGCGACCGCGCGCGGCGCGGCCTCTTCCTCGCACGCGACCCGCTCGGCATCAAGCCGCTTTACGTCGCCGACGACGGGCGCACCCTACGCGTCGCGTCCCAGGTCAAGGCGCTCATCGGCGCGGGCACCATCGACACCGCACCCGATCCCGCGGGCCATGTCGGCTATTTCCTCTGGGGCCACGTGCCGGATCCCTACACGCTGTTCCGGCAGGTCCGCGCGCTGCCGCCGGGCTCGACACTTTGGTGCGACGAGCGCGGCCCGCGTCCGCCGCGATCCTTCTTCTCGGTCGCCTCGGTGCTCGCCGAGGCCGAGCCGCGCGCGGTCGACCTCCACGAGATCCTGATCGACAGCGTGCGCCACCATCTCGTGGCCGACGTGCCGGTCGGCCTGTTCCTCTCGGCCGGGCGCGATTCGACCGCGATCGCCGCCCTCGCCGCGGAGGCGACGGGGCCCGATCTGCGCACGCTGACCCTCGGCTTCGATCGCTTCCGCGGCACCAAGTACGACGAGACCGTGCTGGCCGAGGGGGCCGCGCGCGCGATCGCCTCGCGTCACGAGACGCGCTGGATCGGCGCCGCCGAGTTCGCATCCGCGCGCGAGCATTTGTTCCAGTCGATGGACCAGCCCTCGGTCGACGGCGTCAACACCTACTTCGTCGCGCGCGCGGCGCACGAAGCAGGCATGAAGGTGGCACTCTCCGGCATCGGCGGCGACGAGCTGTTCGCGGGTTATCCGAGCTTCGTCCAGGTGCCGCGCCTCGTCGACGGGGTCAGGGGGCTCGGCTTCGCGGGGCGCTTCGGCGCCGCGTTCCGCAAGGTGAGTGCGCCGCTGCTGCGCCATCTCACCTCGCCCAAGCTCGCCGGCATCCTCGAATATGGCGGCAGCTACTCGGGCGCCTTCCTGCTGCGCCGCGGCCTTTACATGCCGTGGGAGCTGCCGAGCCTCCTCGAGCCCGAGCTGGTGCGCGAGGGCTGGGCCGAGCTCGCCCCGCTCGCGCATCTCGAGCGCACGCTCGCGGGCCTGAAGCGGCCGCGCCAGAAGGTGATGGCGCTCGAGATCGAGGCCTACATGCAGAGCCGGCTCTTGCGCGACGCGGATTGGGCGGGCATGTGCCACTCGGTCGAGATCCGCACGCCCTGGGTCGATGCCGAGCTGCTGCGCCGGCTGGCACCCGCCATCGCGCGCGACGGCGCGCCGGGCAAATCCGAGATGTTCGCGACCGTGGTCGCGAAGCTGCCGGCCGCCTTGCAGGCGCGCGCCAAGACCGGGTTCTTCGTGCCGGTGAACGCGTGGCTCACGGGACGCGAGTCCGCGCGCGGCGCGCTCGACACCCGCGCTTGGGCGCGCCGCGTGTACCGCGATTGCTACGCCGGGCGCGCGCCCATGGCGGCGTGAGACGTGCCATGGGAACTCCGCTCGATCGCCGGCTCGACGATGCAAGGCGCGTGCTGATCTATCGGCTCGGCAGCCTCGGCGACACGCTGGTGGCGCTGCCCTGCTTCCACTTGATCGCGCGCCGCCTGCCCAAGGCCGAGCGGCGCATGCTCACGATCCATCCCGTGGGCGCCAAGGCGGCGCCGGTCGAATCGATCCTCGGCGGCACCGGGCTCATCCATGGCACGATGCGTTATCCGCAGGGCTTGCGCGACCCGCGCGTCTTCCTCGAGCTCGCGCGCGAGATCGGGCGTTGGCGGCCCGACCTCATCATCTATCTCGCCGAGCCCCGCCGGGCCTGGACCGTGTGGCGCGACGTCGCCTTCTTCAAGCTGTGCGGCGTCGATGCCATCCTCGGCGCACCCCTCGACCGGGACCGGCGCGAGCATCGCGCGCGCGCGGACGGCACCTGGGAGCCCGAGGCCGAGCGGCTCGCGCGCTGCCTCGCCCCTCTCGGCGACGCGGCGGTCGGGCGGCGCGAGAGCTGGGACCTTCATCTCGGCGCGCGCGAGATCGAAGCGGCGGACGCAGCGCTTGCCGGCTGGGACGGAGCGCGCGGCTTCCTCGCCCTCGGCATCGGCACCAAGCTCCAGCCCAACGATTGGGGCGACGCGCGCTGGCGCGCCACACTCGAGGCGCTCGGCCAGCGCCACGCCGATCTCGGCCTGGTCGCGATCGGGGTCGCCGAGGAATCCGAGCGCTCGGCCCGGCTGCTCGCAGCCTGGCCCGGGCCGACCCTCAACCTGTGCGGCGCGCTCGCCCCGCGCGAGAGCGCGGCACTTTTGCGCCGCGCGCGGCTCTTCCTCGGGCACGACAGCGGCCCGATGCACCTCGCGGCCACGGTCGCGACCCCCACCGTCGCCGTGTTCAGCGCGCGCAACAAGCCGGGCACCTGGTTCCCTTACGGCCCCGGCCACCGGCCGATCTATCACCGCACCCCGTGCTTCGGCTGCGGGCTCGTCGTTTGCGAGCGGCTCAAGAAGATTTGCATTACCTCGATCGCGGCCGAGGAGGCCGTCGCGGCGGCGGAGGCGGCCCTCGCCGAGGCACCTTAGCGGCCGGTGCGGCGGACAATTCGGCCGGTAACGGCCCGATTTGGCCCGATTCTTGCTTTGCGGGCCTGTTTATCGGGCGGCCGCCTTATCCTATAATCCGCCGATTGGCCGCCCATCGCAGGTGCGCGCGTGGAAGAGATCGCTGCCCCGTTTGCCGGAATTATCGTCCTCGCCATCTGGTTCGCCGGATTCGCGGACTGGCGGCGCATGGTCAAATGGCTGATCTACTTCCAGCCCTTCGTCGGCATTCCGGTGCTGCTGTCGGGCCACAACCCGCTCGCACTGCTCGCCAAGGACCTGGTGTTCTTCTTTCCCATGTATATCTCGCTGTTCCTTCTGCATCCGAAGGATCTGAAGAACGTCCACGTGCCGAACCCGGTATGGATGGCGCTGGCGCTGTTCAGCTTCATCGTCCTGGTGCAGTGCCTGAACCCGGCGATCCCGAACATTTTCGTGGGCGTCCTCGGGACCAAGGTATGGCTGCTCTACATGCCCCTCGTCTTCGCGGCGGGCGCCTATATCAACACGCAGGAAGATCACGTCAAGCTCTTGCGCACGATGTGCGTCATCGCCGTCGTTCCGTGCGCGGTCGGACTGATGGAATGGTTTTTCGCGGCGGCCTTCGGCTATCAGTCGGTCATGGACCAGATCTACGGCAGCGAGGCCCAGTCGGTGACGCAGGGCTTCAATACGTTCGACTATGGCGGCCAGTTCTTCCGCATTCCGTCGACGTTCCCGTTCTCGACCCAGTATTTCGGCTTCCTCCAATCGATGGTCATGCTCGCGTTCATCTGGATGTCGATCGAGACCGACTGGAAATGGAAGAAGAACGCGAAGCTGATCTTCTACTTCATCGTCTGCGCGAGCTTCCTGTGCGGCAGCCGTGCCGCGTACGTGTTCATTCCGATGTTGATCGGGCTCATGTACATCTTCGACGGTCGCGTGAAGGGGTTCCTCGCCGGCATCTTCGTGGTCCCGGTCCTGGTGTACGTGATGCTGAGTTTGGGCGGCGTCGATCCGCTCTCCGTGCTCACCGATACCAGCAACCTTACGAGCGGCTATAGCGACACGTTCATCCTCGACAGCCCGATCCGCGCGCTGGAGATGGTGCCCTTCGGCATGGGGACCGGCATGAACACGGGCGCCGCGCGCTACCTGTTCCCGGGCGGCATCCTGCCGACGACCGCCCTGCCGTTCAACTTCGAGAGCTACTACACCAAGGCGATCGTCGAGCTCGGTGTGCCGGGCCTGCTTTCGTACTTCATGATTTACGCCGCGATTTTCTTCGGCGGCATGCAGGTTCGCTCGCGTCTGCGCGACCGCGGGCTCAAGACCGCCGCCGCCTGCTATACGGTGTTCTTCCTGTTCTTGGCGGTGGAGAACATCAAGGGATGGGTCGTCGACCAGGATCCGGTCAACGTCTACATATGGCTGTTCGCGGGCTTTCTGTTCAAGCTGCCCTATCTCGAGCGCGCCAAGGCGCCGGCACGCCAACCGGCACCCGTGCCCGGCCCGAAGACTCTGCGGCCCGCCTTCGGCTACCGGCTGCCGCCCGCGCTCGCGCGCCGGCCGACGCCGCGCCGGCCCGAATAGGCCGCGGCGTCACGCCTGGGACGGCCTGGTCGGCAAGCCGCGCGCGCTCACCCCGGGCGGCAATCCCGAGCGCGGCCTGACCAAACCCGAAAACCTGCGCCCGTTGCGGCGTAACGCCACCGCGGCACCGGCCGTGATCAGGAACTCGCGCCGCAGGACCGCGAGCGCGCCCGCTTCGCCCGCGAGCATGGTCTCGTAGTCGGCCACGAGGCGCTCGAACTCGCCTTGGGCCGGCCAGCCGGGCGGCCGCCGAAGGGAGCGGGGAACGCCGGAGAGTTCGGCTCCCAGGCGTTCCAAAAGCGCGAAGACGGCGCGTGCCGGTCCCGCGAGGCCGGCGCGCGAGACGAGGCTCTCGATTTCATGCCAGTCGAGGCCGGGCTCGAGCGCCACGAGGCGCACGAGGTCGAGGAGTTTGCGCACGGCGTAGGGGCCGAGCCGGTCCTTGGCCGCGTTCGAGAGCCCGAGCACGACCATGTGCTCGGCCGAGGGCGCCTTGAGCGCGAGCGTGCCGGCCGCGAACGCGCGCGCGCGCGCGAAGACGAGGCCGGCATCGAGCGCGCGGCCGATCGGCGGCACGTCGGGCTCGGTATGAAGGTCGAGGTTGCACGAATCGTCCGCCGAGGCGAACGGCACGAAGCTCCCCTCGGCCTGGAATCCCCAGCGTTGCGCGGTCTCGGGCCTGAACGTGAATCCGCGCGCGGCGAGGAGCTCGATCACGCGGCCGAGGTCGGCCGGGCGGACCAGCAGATCGAGATCGCCGAACGTGCGCAGGTCGGGATCGGGGTAGAGAAGATACGCGTGCGCGAAGCCCTTGAAGCAGACCGTCTCGATGCCGGCGGCATCGAGCGCGCGCAGGCACTCGAGCTGGGCCGCGCGCGCGAAACGCGCCTGGAGCTTGCCGCGCTCGACGAGATCGCGCTCGACCAGCGGCGCGCCAAGGCGCTCGGCCGCGCGCGCGAGGAAGAAGTCCGCAAGCGGCGCCGAGACCAACTCGACGAGGCGCGCCGCCGCCGCGTCGAGCCCGGCGGGCGCCGGAACGCTCAGGCTTTCGGGGCGAAAGACGGCGCGCCACAGGGCGGAGCCGGCCGCGCGCGAGATGTCGCGCCCTTGCACCGGGCGTCCCCGGTCAATAACCGGTATGGATGAAGTCGCGCGCGGTGCCTTCGAGCACCAGGCAGGTGAGCACGCCGCTCGCGTAGGCGCCGGTGTCGATGCCGATGCGGTTGGGCAGGACCACGGGCGCGTCGGTGATGGTGTGGCCGTGGACGACGATCTTGCCGTAGTCGCGCGTATCGTCGAGGAACAGGTGGCGAATCCACAACATGTCCTCGGCGCGCTGCTCGCCGAGCGGCACGCCCGGACGCACGCCGGCGTGGACGAAATAATAGTCGCCCTCGACGTGCGAGAGCGGCAGGTTGCTCATGAAGTCGAAGTGGCTCGGCGGCAGAAGCTCCAGGAGCTGAACGCGCAGGTTGCTCAGGCGGTCCTGTTCGTTTCCCTGCTCGGGACTGCGCGCGCCGTAGCTGTAGAGCGTGGCGCCGCCGCCGTTCGCGATCCAGCTCGGGCCGATGCGCACGTCCTCGAGGAAGTGGAGCAGGAACTCCTCGTGGTTGCCCTTGAGGTAGACCGCCTCGAAGCCGGCGGGCGGGCCCTCGAGCAGATGGTCGATGACCTCCTTCGACTGCATGCCGCGATCGACGTAGTCGCCGAGATAGACGATGCATTTGCGCGCGACCGGCGCCTTGTGCGCGTGCTCGCCGATCAGATATTCGAGGTCCTTCAGGAGATCGAGGCGGCCGTGGATGTCGCCGATCGCGTAGACGCGCGTCCCCGCCGGCACCGCGGGCTCGGTGACGGCCGGGCGATGCTCGCGCTTCTGGCTCGATCCGAACAGGCCCATGAACGCTCCGTTTCCGGGGCACGCCGCGGCGGCGGGCAACGCTTTCGGCCAGCACCCGCGCGCGCCCCGTGAGGAAAGAGGTAGCCCTTCCGACCCGCGCTTGCAACCCGTCCGGCGCCCGGGGGCGGCCGGGAATCCGCCGCTTGGCCGGCTCCAGCCGGGCGAAACCGGCCGGCGACGGCGCCGCCAGCGGCATAAGGCGCCCGTGGCGCATGAAGGAATGGGTCGCGAGCGCGAGATCGAAGGGGGAGGCGAAAGCGCGGGTCGACGTTGGTCGGGACGAACCGGATCGCGAACGAGGCCACGAACACAAGGCGGCGAATAGGAGGCACGGCCGGATTTCGCCCGCGCGCACGGCAGGCCGCTCGCTCGGTCCGACGCCTCGGTCCGGCGGCCTGGCGGCCGGGGTTGCAGCCCCGGCGGTTGCAGCCCCGGCGGTTGCAGCCCATGATAAGGCATGAGCCGGACCGTGATCGCCGACGCGGGTGGTGTCGCATGAATGCCGGCGCGCGCCGCGCGATCGTCATCCTCGCCTCGACGACGCTGTTTTTCGCCGGCACCACGGGCTTCTTCGCCTGGCGCGAAAGCATTCCGCAGAAGATCGTTCGCCTAGTCTGGCCGGGCTACGCGCCCTTCATGGACCCGTTCGACCTTGCGACCGGCTTGATCGGCATCTACCGCACCGATCACGCGACCATCGTCATGCTCGGCGATTCGATCACGGCGGGCGTCGATTGGAACGAGCTTTTGGGGCGCACCGACGTGGTGAGCCGCGCCATCCCGGGCGACACCGCGGCGGGCATGCTCGCGCGCATCGACCAGGTGATCAGGCTCCATCCCCGCATCTGCCTCGTCATGGGCGGAATCAACGATCTCGGCGCCGGCCGCGCGCCCCAGGCCATCATGGACGACCTCGCACGCATCGTCGATCGACTCGCGGCGGCGAACATCGTGCCCGTGCTCGAATCGGTCCTAAAGGTGCGCACCGCCGAGGACGATTTCCGGTTCGACCGCGCGCCCGCCAATCGCGACAACGAGCATGTCGCGGCCCTCGATCGGCTGATCGTGGACTACGCGCGGCGCCACGGCGTCGCCTATCTCGACCTCAACGCCGAGCTCGCGCCCGGGGGCGTCCTCGCCGCGCAATACACCTACGACGGCGTGCATCTGCGCGCGGCGGCCTACCGGCTCTGGGGCGCGCGCGTCGAGGCGTATCTCGGGACGCGCGGCCTGTGATAGGGTCGACGACCTTCCCGCCCGCGCGACAGCGCCCCCACGACAGGAGCGAGCCGATTTGATCGGAATCGGAACCGAACGCGCCGCTCTTGCCGCTCCCGCGCCACGCCGGACGATCGTGATCCTCGACATCGTTCGCTGGATGAGCGCGCTCGAAGTCGTGCTCGGCCACGTACGCGATCTGTTGTTCGTCGACTTCCGGAATTTGGTCGACACCGGCTTCGCGGCCAAGCTGTTCTATTTCGCGACCAGCTTCGGCGACGAGGCGGTCATCATATTCTTCGTCCTCAGCGGCTATCTCGTCGGCGGCAAGGTCGTGGCCGACCGGCGCGCCGGCCGGTTCTCCTGGCGCGACTATCTGATCGACCGTTTCTCGCGCATCTATATCGTGCTGGTGCCGGCGCTGCTGTTGACGCTCGTGTGCGATCGCGTGGGCCCGCGTCTGTTCGCGGGCGCTTCGGTCTACGCCGCCGGCAACTGGTCGCCCACGTTCCACGCCGACTACGTGGCGCACGGCGCATGGCCGGTGCTTGCGTGCAATCTCGCCAACCTGCAGTTCTTCGTCTGTCCCGCTTACGGCTCGAACGGGCCGCTTTGGTCGCTCGGGATGGAATGGGCCTATTATCTCTCGTTCCCGGCGGGACTGGCCCTTCTGCGCAACCCGGCGCCCAATGTCGGTTACGCGATCCGACTTGCGCTCGTGCTGCTGATCGCGGCGCTCGGCTACCGCGTCGCGCAGGCGGCGGTCTTGCTTTACCCGATCTGGTTCATGGGAATCGCGGCGCATGCGGCGGCCGGTCGCCGGCGCATCGGTCTGTCGGCCGCAATCCTGGGCGCCGTCGCGCTCGCCGTGTCCCTGCCCGCGACGCGTTTCGGCTACGTCGACTCGACCCTCGGCCTTTACGCGATCGGCGCCTCGGTCGCACTCCTCCTCGCCTCGACGCCGCTGCAGCGCATGACGTTCGCGGCCGGTGCCAACCGCGCGCTCGCCGACTTTTCCTACTCGCTCTACGCGACGCACTTCCCTTTGGCGCTGTTCTTCATCGCCTTCCTCCAGCACGAGGGGCTCGCCCTCGGCCGCGTCCGGGTCTCGCTCTCGGGCATGTCGGTCTTCGCCGGCGTGACGCTCGCGCTCTACGGCGCGTCGTACCTCTTCGCGCAGGCGACCGAGCGCCGCACCGGCGCGTTGCGCGGCTGGCTCAAGCGCGCGCTCGCGGCGCGCGCGGCGATCGCGCCGTGACGCCGAGTCCCGGGCGTCACAGGCCCGGCCCGCCGCCTTCCCACACCTTGCGCCCGCCCTTGTTGTCGAGATAGTTGACCAGGGCCACGACGACGCCGCGGTCGAAGCGCGTGCCGACCCCCTTCATGAGCGCCCCGATCGCCTGATCGACCGAGAGGCCGGAGCGGTGGGCGCGCGCACTCACCATGGCGACGAAGTCGTTGGCGACCGAGACCACGCGCGCGGTGGGAAGGATCGCGTCGCCCTTGAGGCCGAGGGGGCGGCCGGTGCCGTCCCAGTTCTCGCGGCACTGACGCAAGGTCGCGACCACCGGCCCGTCGAACTCGATGCCCTCGAGGACGTCGGCGCCCGATTCGAGGCTGTCGCGGATCTTGGCGATCTCGTCCTCGCTCAGATTGCCGCTCTTGGTGAGGATCTCGGGCGGCACCAGGATCTTGCCCAGGTTCATGAGGTTGCCCGCGGTCTCCGCGGTCTCGACCAGCACCGGATCGAGGCCCATCTCCTGCGCGATCGAGCGCGCGACCGCCGCGACCCGGCTCGAATGGTGCGCCGAATAGGGGTCGCGCTGGTCGACCAGGGTCACGAGGCTCTTGACCAGCTTGTGCAGCGTGCGCTCGCGCCGCTCGCGCTCGGTGATCGCGGCGGTCACGTCCTCTTCCACCACGAGCACGCCGCGCGGCATGTCGGGGGTGGGCTGGAGCGGCGTGTGCTGGGACTGGAGCACGCGCAACGCGCGTCCCTCGCCGACCCGGTGCATGGCGGAAACGCGCTTGTTGTCCTCGAGCGCCGTGCGGTTGAGGCGCGTGTAGCGCTTGGCGGCTTCCGGGCCGAGCACGGCGGCGAGCGTCTTCCCGATGAGGTCGGCGGCGGCTACGCCCGCATCGTCGGCCGCCTTCTTGTTCGCGAAGCGGTAGCGCTCCTCCTCGTCGGCGATGAAGATCGCGTTGGGCTGGCTGTCGGTGACCAGGCGCAGGAAACGGCCCTGGTGCTCGAAGCGGTCGGCGAGCACGCGGTAGCGCGTCGCGGCGGCGCTCGCGCGGCGCGAGGCGCCATGGCGCCACACCGCGACGATCGCGACCGTCACCAGCGTGATCGCGAGCAGGAAGAACTCGATCAGGCGGCGCTGGCGCAGGTCGGTGTCGGCGAGCGCCTCGGCGCGGTCGACCTTGTAGACGAGCACCCAGGGCGCGCCATCGACCGCGCGGCTGGTATAGAGCACCTCGTGGTCGCGATAGTCGCGCTTGACGCCGAAGCCGCCGGGTGCGGCGAGCGCCGCCGAAGCCGCGAGGTCCGCGGTGCTGATGGCGAGCTGGAGCGTGAGCGGGGCGACGCCGCTCGCGAGCGGCGAGAGATAGTCGACCACGGCTCCCGAGCGGCGCACGAGCTCGGCCTCGGCGGTCTTCTCGATGGTGCCCGGCTGCTTCAGGAGCGGATAGAGCTCGCTCCCCACCTCCTTGACGCCGAGCACCCAGCCGACCTGCTGGCTCGCGACCGGGTCGCCCTGGACCGCGTAGATGGGCATGAGGAACGCCATCGAGGGCTTGCCCGCCGCGTCGAGCGTCATGTCGCGCAGCGCGCGCGAGCCCTTCTTCGCGTCGACCACGAAGCGCTTGATCGCGTCGTCCATCGAGGGCGTGCCGCGCGTCTCGACCACGGTCCGGCCGTCGATGTCGAGCACCGCGAGCCCCGCGACGCCGACGCGCTTCACGTTGGCGCGCACGTCGGGCCCGAGGATCGGCGCCGTGAAGCCGGCGCGGTCCGCGGTCACGGCGAGGAGATTGCCGATGTACTCCGCCTGCGCGGCGCCGTCGGTCACCGCGCCGAGATTGCCGCCCGCGAGCTTGAGCTGGGTCAGCAGCAGGCGCACGGAATCGTTGTTGGCGACGCCGCCGACCTCGCTCCACTGGCTGTTGAGCCAGCCCTCGACCGCGGCCACGCGGCTGTCGGCGACGATGCCGAGCCGCACCTGCCAGTCGCGCAGGTCGCGCGCCCGCTCGCTCGCGACGAAGCGGAACACGAGGGCGACGCCCACCGCGGCCGCGATCACCAGCGCGAGGCTGGTGAGGATGACGGCGATCCGGATGCGTCCCTCGTTGGGCAGCGGCGTCGAGCCTGGCGCGTCGGACATTGGCGTTCGGATCGTTTTCCTGACAAGATGCGAGGGCGGATCGGCGAGGAAATCCGCGGGATTTTAGCGATTATGGCGGGTCAGTCCCCGAGCCCCGTCGGGGCGCTATCCTGGGCTGAGGAAGGGCAGCGGTCAATGTCGAAGGCACGGAACAGCATGGGTTGGCGCGCGCGTAGCACCCTGTTCGCACTTGCACTCGCGGTGTGTCTCGCCGGGCTCGGCGTCGGGCGCGCGGCGGCGGCCGGCGGCACCGGCCTGTTCGGCGCGACCGAGACGCGCGGCGACAATCTCCTCATGTTCGGGAAATGGGACGGCGTGCTCGCGCGCATGCGCGAGACGCCCGAGCCGTTCGACGACAGCTGCGAAGGGCCGGGCGCGCGCTGCCACCTCAAGGAATGGAACGCGTTCCTTCTCAGCATCAAGGACAAGGACAAGATGGCCCAGCTCGAGGCCGTCAACGACTACATGAACAAGTTCCCCTACATCGAGGACGTGGTGAACTGGGGCAAGGAGGATTACTGGGAGACGCCGCTCGAGTTCCTCCAATTCAGCGGCGACTGCAAGGACTACGCGATCGCGAAATACATGTCGCTGCGCTTCCTCGGCTGGCCGATCGACGAGCTGCGTCTCGTGGTGGTGCAGGATCTCAACCTCCATCTCGGCCACGCCATCCTGGTCGCCTACATCGACGGCAAGACCATCGCCCTCGACAACCAGATCAAGCATTTGATCAACACCCAGAACATCCACCACTACCGTCCGGTCTACGCGGTCAACGAAAGCCACTGGTGGCTGTTCAGAAGTTAAGTCCCGGATATCCTTTGATTTTCGGCGCCCGATCGCCTATCCTTAATGTCGTATCGAGCGAAGGAGCGGCGCCAGGTGAAAGCTGAGTCTCGGCGGCTTGGGCTTTGGCTTGAGCGCGGGCCCGGCGCGCGGCGGCGGGCTGCGCGCGGGATCGTCGCGCCATGATCACGCCGCGCGGCATGAGCGCTGCGGTCGACGGGCCGCGGCTTCTCGTCGGCCTGCTGCGCGCGGGCGACATGGCGCTGGTCGTCGTCAGCGGGTTCGCGAGCTACCGGCTGCGGCACGAGCACTTGGCGTTGCCCGACTATTACGTGGTCGGCATCGTGATCGGCGCGCTGGTCGCGGCGAACGCGATGCAGTTCGCGGGCGTCTATTCGATCCGCAGCCTGTTGCGCCTCAACACCCAGATCGGCCAGCTCGCGGCGGGCTGGGGTGCCATCCTGGTGTGTCTCACGCTGATCTCCTACTTCACCAAGACCTCGCAGGAATTCTCGCGCCTCTGGCTCGCGGTCTGGGTCGCGTTCTCGTTCGTGCTCATGCTGATCGTGCGCATCGTGGTGCATTGGCAGCTGGTGCGCTGGCAGCGCATGGGACGGCTCAAAATCTCGATCGCGATCGTCGGCGCCACCGAGCTCGCGTTGCGCCTGATCCGGCAGGTGCGCGGCCAGGAGGCCGAGCAGTACCGCCTGGTCGGCGTCTACGACGACCGCGCGACGCGCGTGCCGCCGGCGTTCGCCGAGCTCGGCGTCCGTCGCGCGGGTGCCGTCTCCGACCTGGTGGCGCGCTTCCGCGAGGAGCCGATCGACGAGATCGTGCTCGCGTTGCCCTGGAGCGAGAGCCAGCGCATCAAGACGATCCTCCAGGAGCTGCGCACGCTCCCGACCAGCGTGCGCCTGTGCCCGGAGACGGTGGGCTTCGAGCTTCCGGTGCACGGCTTCAGCACCGTCGCCGGCGTCCCCATGCTCGGCATTTTCGAGCGCCCGCTCGCCGGCTGGAGCGTGGTCGCGAAGGCGATCGAGGACCGCGTCGCCGGCGCGTTGGTCCTGCTCCTCATGGCGCCGCTCATGTTCTGGATCGCGGTCGCGATCAAGGTCACGAGCCCGGGCCCGGTGCTGTTCGGCCAACGCCGCTACGGCTTCAACAACAACGAGTTCGTGCTCTACAAATTCCGCACCATGGTGGCGGACGCCGCGCGCGACGAGGGCGTCGTGCCCCAGGCGACGCGCAACGACCCGCGCGTGACGCGCCTCGGCGCCTTCCTGCGGCGCACCAGCCTCGACGAGCTGCCGCAGCTCTTCAACGTGCTCAAGGGCGACATGTCGATGGTCGGGCCGCGCCCGCACGCGATCGTCCACAACCAGCAGTTCGCCACCCTGATCGACGATTACCTGAGCCGCCACCGGGTCAAGCCGGGCATGACGGGCTGGGCCCAGGTCAACGGCCTGCGCGGCGAGATCGACTCGCCGCAGAAAATTCAGCTCAGGGTGCAATACGACCTATACTATATCGACCATTGGTCGCTCTTGTTCGATCTCAAGATTCTCCTTTTGACCCTGTTCGTGGGATTCGTGAACGAGAACGCGTATTGAGAGCGAGGCGATGCCGCCAGTACCTCTTTGCCCGGGAGAGGAACCATGGTTAGAATCGAGCGCCAAGACCCGTTCGTCGAGAACTTCTTCAAGCAGATCGCGCCGCAGATCGCCGAAAGCTTCACGATCGATCAGCTGGCCGCGATCAAGATGGTCTATGGCGGGCGCGCCTGGGGGCGGCACGCGGTCGACATCCGCTTCTCGTTCCCGTTCTTCTGGGAGCGGTTCTACGTGGTGTTCGTCGCCGGGCGGGACAAGCGCGCGGCCGCGCGCCGCGCGGTCGACCGCAAGGCGCACCCGCTCGCGACCTTCGGCAACGCGGTGGTCACCGTCCTGTTCGCCGCCGTGCTCTTGGCGCTGGCGTTCGTGGTGATCGATACGGTGGCCGTCGCGTTCAGCGGCGGCGGCGGCTCGGGAGGCTTTCTGCGCGACCTCGTGAGCCAGTTCCGGCAGATGCTCCGATGACGCGCGCGCGATGGGGTTCCCACTCATGAGCCGAGTCCTTTTCTGGATGCTCGTCGTCACGGTCGCGTTCGCCCCGCTTCCGCTCGCGAGCGACCGTCCCGCGCCCGAGGGGCTGCTCGCCATCCTGATCGGCGGCCAGCTCGCGCTGTTCGCGCTCGCGGCTCCGTTCAGCCGCAGCCTGATCCAGGTGCCGTTCCGCAAGTATTGGTGGGCGATGCTCGGCTTCGCGCTCCTGGTGTGCTGGTTCGTGGTGCAGCAAAGCGGGCTCACGCCGGCCGCGTGGCACGATCCGATCTGGCGCGACGGCGCCAAGATGCTGGGCGTGCACCTCCGGGGAGCGATGACGCTCGATCCCGAGGGTGCGCGCGAGACCATCATGCGCATGGTGACCTACGCGGGAACGTTCTTCCTCGCATTCCAGCTGTGCCGCACGCGCGAGCACGCCAGTGCAGCACTCTGGTCGG
>Ga0335072_10004992_pt1 | contig 19573 bp, 10 predicted proteins | sample Lox_Sample_21_FD_206725 | JGI IMG/M metagenome (GOLD analysis project Ga0335072, IMG submission 206725) | Soil microbial communities from Loxahatchee National Wildlife Refuge, Florida, United States - Lox_Sample_2.1 | ecosystem: Environmental > Terrestrial > Soil > Wetlands | place: USA...
GTCCTCTTGAGGCGATAAAAGCGCCGTTGCCAGGAAACTTGTCGGAAGACCCTTGGTGGCGGCAGCACCCCCAGGCTCAGGTATTCCCCAACGGAGGATCTCCCGCAGTCTCCCATCCACCTTTCTTCCCCTTTCGACCTCATCGAAGTCGCGGCCGTTTCTAGATTCGTGAAGCACCGAGAAGCCGGCTTTGCCAAATTGCTTGCGCACGCGCCAGATTCGTTGCTCCTCGGTCTCAAATGTCATCTCAACAGTGGGCTCGCCCGTGCCCGTCCACCCCACATACTGCTCCCCATAAGTCGATGCATGAGGCAACAGCAAACCGAGGCGAATCGCGGCAACTACAGTAGATTTGCCGAGATCGTTAGGCCCATACAGAACGTTGAGTCCGGGACCGAACTCGACCTCAACGGTCTCTATCGCACCGAAACTGGTAATTCGCAGTCTGTGAAGCCTCATATGTCGTGCCTAGCGGCCGCCTCGTGGTTCTGTAGCAGCTTGTAAAGATGCGACAGGGCTCGCGTCGCCCTCGATTTTTCGGATTCGTCGATCGCCTCGGCAATGAGTTGGTCGAGGCGCGCGACAGTGTCTTGAAGTACTGGCGGCAGGTTCTCCGGAAACGCATTCCCGGACCCGACCGCCAGTCGGAGGTTTCCCAGATCTTCTAAGAGGACACCGACGCGGCCATGGGTCGCGTCGGTCCCCCGCAGATCGCGAAGTATTCGCTCGACCTCGCTTTCCTCGGAAAGAGACACGGTCATTTCCAGATGCAATCGAACGACATGGCGATCGAGGTCCGGTTTGGTCAGTAAGGCACGCAATTCGTTCATGTCACGACAACGAACGTCGATCCACTTCCAAAACCCCACCGTCTCTGAATCCACACGCGGGCGTAGCCCGCGCCTAAATAAAGCCACAATTGCGACCCGTCCCGCACTCGTCTCGTCAAAGCTCGTCGGTTCGGGAGTGCCCGGATACACAGTAGGTACCGGCAAATTCTCAGTGACATCACGGAAGGAATGCGTATCTCCAATCGCGAGATAATCTAGTCCGCGTTCAACACCCGCATCCCGGCGAATGGGAAAGTTCGTTTGGTACCCGTCGATGTCAAAAGTGCAACCGTGAACGCAACCAATTCGCAGCCGTTCGTCGCCGGGCTCCCGCGCCGGAAGCTCCATCGCGAGATCCCTCTCACCCGCTTTTGAACGGCAGGGCCGGGCATATAAAACGGCTTGCGGGGAAATCTCATAAATAAAATCATCGCGATCGACGACATGCACCCATCTCGGCAGCCTCGCTCGGAAGGGATGGCTAGGTGCCCATACCGATTCCTGAGTCAGGGGGTCGTGATTGCCGGGAACAACAATAACAGGCGGGTGCTGGTCGCCGCGTCCTTGGAACGTTTTTGCCAAGCCCTCCCAAAAATCCCGGCCAGGATCAGGATCGTCGAATATGTCACCTACGCATAGAACCGCATTTACGGCGTAGCGACGCGCTACATCGAGGATTCTCCCAACTACGTCCATGCGGGCGCGGGATAGCTTCTTCTGACCGTCCTCAGGGAACGATGGAAATCGTCGTCCGAGATGCCAATCGGCGGTGTGCAGAAGCTTCAGCACGACGTCCCCGGATTCGGTGCGTGGATCTGGAATACCGACTCGAATAGCCGATTCACCGTCGGCGTCTGATAGCGAAGGTGGTGGTATTCGTCGCGCCATTTTCTATACACCTCGTCCTCCCTGGATTCCAATGCGCTAATACGACGTTCGAGAACCTCGTCTCTAGTGGCGAGCCTGAGAATTTCGGCCTCAATTCGCTCTCGGGCGCTGGAGCCGACAATTTCGTCACGGCGCGCTCGCGACGCCCGCAGCTTTTCCGCAAGGTTGGCACGTTCGCGTCGGCACACCAAGATTTTGTCTTCGACGAAGCGTTCAAGCTGGCCGATAGCCTGCTCGAAATGCTTCTGCTCGCCTTCTTCCACCTCCCGCTGATCTACGAACACGGCTTCATCAACAGCATCATCGAGCCATTGCCTATCGATTACGGCCCGGCTCGTCCCTTCACTAGCCTTCAGGCGGATAAGTTGTGCGGCGAGTGATGGATCGATCGGTGTACCGTCAACCACTGCTGCCGCAACAAGCCGCTGAACGGGTTCAAACCCGCCATATTCGACGATTACAGCGCGGATGGTACCTGTTTTACCGGACAAAGCCCGAAGCTCGGGCGACGAACCAGCGGATAGATGCAGCCTCACTGAACCGGTTCCAGTCCATGCTCGGGCATGAGCTATCGCGGCGCGGGCGAGCGGATGTGCAAGATTCAAAGACTCGGCATCCGTCAGGCCACGCGCGTCTCCAGTGGCGAACCGGTGACCATCCCCGACTTCTGCGGGCATGACGGCATCCGGCGCGACGTTAAAGACCACCCGATTAGGCTCGTTTGAACGCTGATATTTGATCCCTCGGCTATTGAGGTATGCGTCTACAAGCTCGGCAATGTCCTTATCGAGTCCCGCCAGGCTTCTCGGCAGTTCTTCGCGTAAACGCTTGAATACGCTGCGGACATTCTCATCGAATCGCGACTCGATAATCTGGGACGTTCGCTCATACTCCTTCTCGAACGCATCACGCCGCTCCGAAATCTTGTCGCGGAGAGCGGCGATTTCGCGCGTGACCTCGTCAAGCGTACGAGCACGGCCGTAGATGTTGCGAAGATCGTTCTCAAACTCAACTGAGAGCGCCGACACCATAAGTTCCGGAGCGTCGGTACGTGGCTCATGCAAGACGTGGTCTGATGCGTCCAGCACTCTCCCGAACAGATCAAGCTTCTGGCTCAGAATCTCGAACGTGAGTCTATGAGCTTCGTTGTCGCTTGCGATGAAGTTAACCACGGTGACGTCGCGTTGTTGGCTGTAGCGATGGCAACGCCCAATGCGCTGCTCGATGCGCTGCGGGTTCCAGGGCAGATCGTAGTTAATTACCGTATCGCAGAATTGCAAATTCAGGCCTTTCGCGCCGGCTTCTGTGCAGATCAAGACTCTTGAGCGTGTGCGGAACTCGTGCACAAGAGCTAGCCGCAAAGCAACCTCATGGCTTGGCTTGGTTCCGGGTGGGAGTCGTGTGCCCTCCTCTTCCTTCCAGCGCCCGAGCGCCTCCTGCGCACGTTCATGATCATTAACGCCCCGAAACAGGGTAATTTCCTCGTTACGAAGCCCCATGTTGACGAGCAGCTTCAACAGGTATTCCTGCGTCGTGATCGATTCCGTGAACACCACTGCCTTTCCGCTGCCGCGTCCGTTCCGCGCCAGATCGAAAATGACTTTAATAGCTTCCTGGAATGAACGTGCCTTAGCGTCGTGCGGAAGTGATCGGGCCCGCCTGATGAATCCTTCGACGCGAGCTAGCTCAGCGGCAATAGCAGCGCGATCTATAGGCGGGTTGCTTTCTTCAGATGGTTCTTCGATTTCCTCCTCATCCTCAAGGTCACGAAATACGGTGAGGACAGTATCGTCAACGCCTGCTCCCGCCTGCAGTCGACGAAGACGGGCGGCTACGTTCTCCAGGCTGGCAGCCAACGCCGATATAGAGGAGGCCATGCGTCGGTGAAATCCGATGAGCAAAAGGCGCCGTTGCCGACCCGAGAACGCAAACAGCGACGGCTCGAGAAGGTATTCGGTCACATCGTCGTAGAGCGATCGCTCGTCGTCGCTCATCGCATACTCGTACAGTCTGCATCGCCGCTGGGTGAAGGGCCGGTCGAGGAACTCTTGAGCTTGGCGGCGAAGGGTTCTCCGCTGGACCATCGCGAGACGACGTTTGAGCTCGTGCTCCTGGCCCGGAACCAAGGTTCGATCGTCGTCGGAGCAGAACACCTTGCGGAACGTCGTGATGTCCCCGAGTAGCGTGCCTGTCGGTTCGACATACTGAACCAAGCCCCACAATTCAGCGAGCGAGTTCTGCATCGGCGTAGCCGTAAGCAGCAGGACTGGTGACGACCGCAAAAAGCCGCGTACACGATGAGCCATCAGGGCTTCATCCGAGGATTCATCGTAGATACCGTCTCGTCCGTATCTCTTGTGCAACCCGGCGAAGATCTCGTGTGCTTCGTCGATCACCGCGAGATCGAATGGAGGAGCGGCACCGAGTGGAGTCGCTCCTCGCTCGCTACCGGCGAATTCACGACCAACCAGATACACTCCCGGAGCGAAGAAACTGGTTTCGTTCTCTCGTGCCTGAATGCCGAAGAGGTTCAGCAGCTCGTTTTGCCACTGCCCAATGAGGGACTTTGGCACAATCAACAGGATGCGTTGAGCGCCCTCTGCCCGGCTCTGAGCGATAACCAAGCCGGCCTCAATTGTCTTCCCCAAACCGACCTCATCCGCAAGGATGCAACCGCCCTCGCGGAGGCGCCGAAGGGCGAAAATCACGGCATCAATCTGATGTGGGTTGGGATCAATCCGCGCCTGGCGCTGCGCCGCGGCATAGCGCACTCGCTCATCCGGCCGCCGAATCCGGATTAAGTCCTCGGCGAGAATTCGCTGGTTAAAGGCATGCATATCAAAACTCGATCTCAATTCGGGAGCCAAACATCCTTGCCTCGTCTTCCAAGGACGATCTGTCCCGCAGCGGTATTCTCGGCGAGATCATAAATTGCGCCAAGTTGATTTGTGCGTAATCCGAGCAGGGTTTTGAATTCGCAACACATTGCAAGATGGGTCTTCGCTGGCGACAGCACCGCCGCTTCAACCTTGCACTTATGGGTATTCTTGAGAGTACCGATTTTGCGTGCAGCGGAATCCCAGCGAGCTGTTTCGTCCGCGGTCCTCCTGATCCCATCGAGCATTTCCACAAGCGGTCGAAGCCGGGGAGATCCGGTAGGCGTGACAAATTCAACGTAGATCGGCAGGCCGGTAAGCGTGCATGTGCGCAAGTCGTCCGGGTGATATTTCTGGCCGCTCCAGAGGCAGGATTGCGATTCCGCCGGAGTGCAGAAGGTCCCTTTTGAGGACCAAATTGCTGAATCCTTAAGGAGTCGGGCCTGAGACACGCTGCTTGAGACGAAAAAGTGCCGGAGCGCCCGTCTTCCAGTCACCGCACACCGCTCCAATTCGGACGGAAGAACCCTTTTGCCGCTAATTTCGCAGGTCTGCAGGACTCCTTGCCGGACCTGGTTGCCTGTTACCTCGCACCGTTCGGCTTCGGAAATAGCAATCCTTTGGCGCGTCTCGTAGCAAGTAATGAATTCCCGCTGATGGCCAGTTTTCCCCGACGCCGAAGAGCGCATCTGTCCGTCCACGCGGTACCGCTTTCCAGAGATCTCGCTCACGGCACTCTCGTCTTTCAACACATCATCGCCGGTGAATTCACATACCGTGAAGTAATCGGGCTCTGCACGTCTGCCACTCAATGCTGAGGTTTTCAGGAGAGTTTTCGCCACCGTTTTTCCGGTAACCGATGACACCTCCGCTTCGTTCTCCAATATGCGTTTGCCGCTCAGACTGCAGCGAGTAGTGTGTTCAGGGAGTGCATATCGTCCACTGATTTCCGAGGTAAGCAGGAGATGCCGTAGGATCTCCGCGCCGGTAACGGCACATCGCTCCAAGCATGTTGCAGGAACCCGCTGTCCCGTTTCGGCGCATGACCGCATCTCGGGCGCGTCAAGAATCTTCCCGTCGTGGGGAGTCACCGTAAGGGTCGTCTCATATGTGCCTTGGCCGCCGATCGAATAGCGGACAGCCACATTCACGTCCCGATGCACCTCGCCTTCGAGCCCCACGACGGAAACCTGGAGACGAGGCGTGAAATCATCCTCTAATTTCTTTCGCTTGCGCTCGTCCGCGCCAGCCGACTTGAGCTCTTCTCCCCGCCGCTCCAAATAAAACCGGCAAAACTCCGAGATCGCTTCATCGTCTTGCGCTGCCTTGGTGAGTTTCTGGAGGTCAAGACCCAGTGACAACGGCTCCTCGATGGTCGCCCCGAGCGGTTCGAGCGCCGATCTGCTACCAGCTCCCTTGTGATCTTCATGAATGCAGGGCGCGTGAACGAGTCGTTCATAGCTATCGTGGGCCACCGTGGCTCGTACGCGTAGAAGGGCTTTGCCGCCGAATGTACGCTTCCCTTGCTCAACCTCCACCCTTTGCGCATCCGCACTGAATTCCAATGCCCAGTCTTTCGCAATCGTTTCGCTGGCTTTCACAGGCTCGTCATCGAGGTCCGTAATGTTGTGAAGTCCCGATGCGATCATCCGGCTCACTAATCGCTGAAATGCCGGCGAGCCCGGTGTATAGCGCGTGCTCCGCACGTCGGGAATTACGGCTTCTCCAAAACGGATATATTCCCAACCGCCGTTTTCCTCGGCGCGGAAAAAATCGGGTCCCTTCTGGGTAACGATGACACCGAGGCTTGCCAGGGCACGTAGAGCAAACTCGCGCGCTTCCATCGTATGAGACACCTCGGGCAAACGTGGGGCCCGCGGGCCGACGTACTCAGCGCCATCCATCCTGCCGAGCATGGCGTTGATTGCCTCTTCGGAGCGTGCGAGTTCCACCTTTGCATTCTCGATGCTCGCCGTCTTGAGCTGCGTGTCTTTTTCGACATTCTTGCCCGCAAGTGCTGCAAGAACCAAATCCAAGATATGGTCCTCAAAGCTTTTTGCCGCATCCTCGTCGCTCTCAGTGATATCGGACGCTTGCAAAAGGGCTTCGATATCGCCAATTGCATGGGCGGCCATCTGGAGCTTCTCCATGAGCCTTCCCACGATGTAGTCCTCGAATGTGCCGCGGAGCGTGATATTGAAAATGCTCACGTGAGCGTGTTCCGACGCGAGGCGTTGTACTCGCCCAATCCGCTGTTCCACGATCATCGGGTTCCATGGCAGATCATAGTTCACAAGTACATTGGCAACTTGCAGGTTCACACCCTCGGAGCCGGCTTCCGTCGAAACGATTACTTGGCATTCCGGAGGATTCTTGCGAAACCGGGCGAGCGTTTCCTGATTACGAGCTCCGGATTCACCATTAATGATCCCAACTTTCAGACCACGCTGCTCAAGGAATGTCTGAATTGTCGTCTGAGTCTCTCTACGACTTGTAAAGACCACGAGCCTCCAGCGGTCCGGGTTCTGCTTCCGCAGCTTTTCGATCAGCACTTCGAGCCCGCGGAGTTTTGCGCTGAGCGGCATCTTGGTGACAATGGCTTGCACCGTAGTCGCAAGCTCACCAGGTACGGTGCCCTTCCGGGCCATATTGGCTAGCTGCACGGCCAGCGCCTCAGGGCTACTGGTGAGCGCCTGTAGGATGGAAATCTGTGCCAATCGGTTGAGTTTTTGGATCGGTACACCGATTGCCTTAATAAGCTCCAGTTCGGCCACTGTCGGACTTACGTGGTGCATCTGTACCACGCGGTCAGGGAAGTAGAGCTTGGCATCACCCCGCCGGACGCGCGACATATATCCGTACACAATGTTCCGGAATTGGTCATGGGCGACAGGGTTCAAGTGGCGGGCCTGATCTCTTCGGTCCGCGATGAACCGACGTGCGAACATTCCCTCGCTCCCGAACGGGTTTTCATGGCCGCGCGCGACGGTCAACAGATCGACGAGAGAATACAAGTCCCAAAGCCGATTTTGGATCGGCGTGGCGGTAAGCATGAGGACGAAACGGAAGCTGCGGTCTTCGAGGGCCTTATAAAAGGTCTTTGCGACCTGCGGCGTTTTCTCGACTCCATATAGATTTCGTAGCTTATGGGCCTCATCGAGCACCAACATCTGAAACCGATCCTTCGGAATCGCCCCAAGGTACATCCGGGCAGACTGGTAAGTCGTGATGACCGCCCCCTCCTCGTCAGGGTCCGCCGCGAGGAGTTCTTTCCCTATGGCAATCTCGGCGCTAATGTCGAATTTGGTCTCCAACTCCTCCTTCCATTGATGTGCGAGCAGCTTGGGACACACAATGAGAATCTTGGATAGCCGCCCGCGAGAGATCAGCTCGCTTATGATGAGCCCAGCGCTGATCGTTTTGCCGAGGCCTACATCGTCCGCCAACAGCGTAACTGGCAACCGACGGCAGAAGGTGATGAGATTCGTGACCTGGTGGTGGTATGGGGTGACTCTGTCGCGCCAGAATTTCTTGGATTTCAGATCATCCGCATTCTGGATGACAATAGGCTCGACGAGGTCCCATTCGAGCCCCGCTTCATAGACGCGGTACTCTTCAGGTGTATTGCTGCGTGTGAGGATTCTAGACCGTAACTCGGAAACGACGCCCATTGCGCGTGCGCCTTCGCTCGCACCACTATGAAACTTAAGAAATTGAGGGGAACTCTTAAAAACTATACTTCAAACCACTCAAACCATTCGGCAATCTTGAGATTTGATCCAGTATGCCGGTCAATGCCGCTATGTTCAAGAAGAGAAACGTATCGATCGCTGATCTGGGATATGCAGGCGGTCAAGGGTCTTTGCTGCTTGAAGTGACACCTCGGTAATAGCTCTGGAAGGAAAACGAAGGATTTCTCGTTAATTCAGAGTAAGAATGCTGGTAAAATTCGCGACGGGAATTCTGATTTCTTTTCTCTGCCGAGGTCGGTATGGCCGGACGTCTCTGCGAGTGGCATTTAGTTCAGCGAAAAAGCCTATCGGGACGATTACAAAACGCTTCTGGCATTCAATTTCACAGATAAAAGCCTGGCAAAGAATATCCTCTTCTCAATTTGTTTCACAATGTAACTTTGCGTCGAATTCCCAATTTGCCTCGCTTGCCTTCTGGAGTCGTTGGTGTTTTTACACAGTCTTACAATCCGCAACTTTCGAAAGCTGAAGAATGTCGAAATCCTTTTTGATCCTGGCCTGAACATCATTGTTGGGCCGAACAACGTAGGCAAGACCGCCGTCGTCGATGCGTTGCGATCGCTGCTGAACAGCCCCGAAGATCCAAGCCCAAGGTTCTTTGAAGATGACGTTTATTGCCCGAAGGACGGTACCGCCGCAGGTGCCATTGAGTTCCACTATGTATTCGGCGGACTCGACCCGGACGATGAAGCTGATTTCCTTTCTGCGCTCGTTCCCAACAACAAAGGCGAGCTACAGGCCCACGTCCATACCCGATATTCTGATCCAGACAAAAGCACAGGCAGGCTTCGCCTCAAGCGTTGGTGCGGCCTTCACGAGGAGAACACACTTAACGCGGAGATGGTTGAAGACCTTCGAGGGGTCTATTTACCTCCATTGCGCGATGCAGGCCTTGGACTCCGTCCCAGTCGTACGAGTCAACTGGCGCGTCTTGTGCACATTCTTGCCGACGAGGCAGGAAGACTGGGCATTGACGATGCACTCAAACAGCTCGACACAGAATTAAAAAAACATCCGCCTCTCGTCGACATTCAGGCTGCCATCTGCGGCCGACACAATGAAATGGTCGGTAGTCAATTGGCGCAGGCGCTCGAGGTGGACCTCAGTGGAAGTGATTTCAAGCGCTTCTCGTCGCGTCTTTCTCTCATAGTGGACGCATTTGAGATTGAGCAGAACGGTCTTGGATTTAACAATCTGATCTTTATGGCGGTGGTTCTAAGCGAATTGGCCAGAGATCAGGACTCAGCATATCGGGGACTCATTGTGGAGGAGCCCGAGGCTCATCTCCATCCTCAATTGCAGGCAGTGCTCCTGCGATATCTTGAGAGCATCAAAGCGGTCAAGAAGGGTGTGACGGAAACGAGCGAGTCGCAGACGACGTCCGGGCAGGCCCAAAAAGGACCTACCGCTGGACATGCTGAGCATGACGGTCCTCCAGAGGTTGCAAATCCGGCCAAAGAGCTTCCGGTCCAGGTCTTCGTTACCAGTCACTCACCTAACTTCGCCAGTATCGCTAAACTTTCATCTCTAGTCTGCCTTGTCGAGACAGACGAAGGAGCAACGAGCTTCCTCCCGCGCTCCGTTGTTTTCGGCAAAGGAAAACTCGAAAAGCTTGAGCGTTATCTTGATGTAACCCGGGCCGAAATCTTCTTCGCAAGGCGAATTATTTTTGTCGAGGGAGCAGCAGAGTTAATGCTATTGAGTGTGCTCGCGCACAAGTGTGGATATAACCTGCGGGACCATGGTGTGAGCCTCATCAGTGTGGAGGGATTGAATTTTGATTGTTTTATGCCTCTGTTCGGCAAGGACAAGATTCGAATTCCCGTATCTGTAATCACTGATGCCGATCCAACTCAAGAAACAGGTGAAAAAGCCGAGAGCTTATATCCGAAGATGGGAGATAACATCCAGGTTTCCGCGAACACCGCCTCAATGCTGGCACTGCAGGACGAGTTCGTCCAAGTTTTCCATGGATTGAAAACCCTGGAGTATGATATTGCGCTCTACGAATCGAACCGGGCGGTCATGCTCAAGACTCTGAAAACTCTTCATCCGCGTATCACAACTGAGATTGAGGCATCCGTGAATAATGCGGCGGATGATGCCGCAAAGGCGAAGGCCCTCTTCTGCGGGATGTTTGAACGTGGCAGCGGCAATGTCTCAAAAGGCCGCTTCGGCCAGGCCCTTGCCCAGGAACTCCTCGAATCGAAGGTGGGTTGTGATGTACCAGAGTACATCCGAAGGGCTATCGAGCATGTGTGCGGTGGAGTCGTTACCAATCCATGACAACTCCTTCCAATGAACAAAAGGGCATCATCGGATATGCACTGGCCCCTATGTCGGTTATCGCTTGCGCTGGAAGTGGCAAGACATTCACCGCTGTGAGAAGGGTCGATGAGGTTCGTGGACTCCTCCAACCGTGTAGAGGTCATGTGGCACTGATCTCCTTCTCGAATCTCGCAGTCGATGTTTTTGGCCGTAGCTACTTTGAAGAGATTGCAGAGAAACGCCGGACTGGCAGACACCGAGTCTCAATTGAAACCTTCGACGGCTTTATCACGACAAACATACTTCGGTCTCACGCTAGCCGGACAATGGGATGCGACTGCATGCCTTTTCTCATAACGGGCGGGGAGGCGTTCCTCAAGAATGCTCAATACCAATTCTGGCCGACAGGTCAGAAGTTTCCTGCCGACATCGACGACGTTGAAGTTGAGTACAAGAATGGAAAGCCGACATTCTCTTGCCGGATATTTTCGAAGGCTTTATCAATCCCCGACGGCATCAACCGGACCCACAAACTCGGCAAACTGGGGGCTTACACCCACGCTCTCGGACGTTACTGGGCTTACAGAACGCTAATTGAACAACCGAGGATTCTGAAAGCGCTGGCGCATCGCTACCCCCAAATCGTCGTGGACGAGGCTCAGGACATTGGATCAATGCAGGTAGCGCTTCTGGATCTCTTCGCAGAAGCCGGCTCGGAAATCACCCTCATCGGTGATCCAAACCAGGCGATCTTTGAGTTTAGTGGTGCGGACGGTTCCTATCTCCGAAGCTATTCATCGCGCCAAGGGGTTATCTCAAAAGAATTGACGATTAATTTCCGTTCTGTGCCGCGCATCGTCACCGCAGCCAATAGTTTGGCCAATCGAAGCGATACTCCAGGCAGAACGGAGCCTGCCTCGGATAATGGCGCCTACTTCGTGCCCTATAAGAAAGGAGACGACGGCAAACTGATTGCGGCGTTTGAAAACGCCGTGTTGGCTGCTGGCCTGGACCTCGCGAAATCGGCAGTCGTGTGCAGGGCAAATAAAAAGAAGAGGGCGCTTCGCAACCTCGGTCAAGAGTTTGGCCAAGGCGCCACTAAGATGTTCGTGTCGGCTACTTTGTCAAGAGATCTGGCGGGTGATTATCAGGAAGCTTTTAAGAACACAGTCCACGCAGTCGTTACGCTGCTCCAGAATCCGCCTCGTCAATTCTGTGCAGCCATCCTTGATGTTGGCAGGTTTCCTGAGTTTCGCACGATACGCAAGAGGATCTGGGAGTTTACCCGTAATTCAGCAAATGGTTTACCTTCCGGTTCCCTGAAAATGGACACACAGTGGCATCCGAAACTCATTGAACGGGTCAAGGTTCTCCTTCAAAACTTGCAAGATATGCACCAGTTGGTGCCTCTCGATAACCTCGTCATGCGATTAAAGAAGACCGGATTGCCTCCAGGACCAGTCGCAGGACCAGGCACTGAGAAATTGGCGATCAACGCGGCATTAAGGGTCGAGACAATCCACGGGGTCAAGGGGGAGAGCCTGGACGCTGTCTTGTACCTTGCTGAGAAGGACCATGTGAAAGCCATGGTCAATGGAACGAGCACTGAACTCGGCCGCATCGGATACGTCGCATTGACACGAGCTCGAGATCTGTTTTGGCTTGGCATTACCAAGGAAGATGCTGAAACCTACAGCAAAGCACTGGTAAATCACTCCCTCATTGAACGTAGCTACGAAAAGCAGTTGGAACTCCCTATTGAAGACATCAATCCCCCAATTCCTCAATCGTCGATGCAAGAGTAACCTTCGTCGCGCGACCTCCTTTGGTCAATATCCGGTGTCTCCAGGACATGATGCCTTCGCGGTAGTGGATCCTTCTAGCTTGCAAGCATCTTCAATCCGGGAAAGGCGACAACCAACCTCACTTTCTATTCCCTTGGCAACACTTGCAGCTATGAAACTGTTATCCCAACTTGCTGGGCCATATTGGTGGGATCGCTGATCTCCACAACAGATGTCTTGGTGACTTCAATACCAATATACTGACCCAGTTTTGTAGCGTCATTGGTGAAGATTGTGGCCTGGTGGCTCGCTCTGGAAACGGAGACATAGCCGAAGCGCGAATTCAGCAGTTCAGGATGAACGCCAGTATCCGCATGAATGAGCACACGCTCGCAGGTGAGTCCCTGCGAGCTGTTACTTGTTACGGCGTAGCCGTGGTCGAAGTGGCGATGCTCTGCCGCGCTGAATTCGATCTGCCGCCCGCCTTCTAGCCGCGCGGCGATACGTCCATCCGAAGTAATCGACTGGATAACCGCAAAATCGCGGTTGGCAACTCCAAGCTGCTTGTCCGGAGCCGTAAACTGAATTCGATCCCCAACTGCGAAGTCGTGTGCTACTTGCCGATACACACCGACCCCGACGAGCCGCCGGGGATCATAGGTGGCGAACTTACCTGACTGCACCTCGACCGTAAGCAGGTTCGCATTGGGATTGATTGCGGTAACGGTTCTGTAGGAACCTGTCTCGATGCCCAAGCCCTTGCTGCCGCGCGTATATCGCACCACATCGCCAATCTCGTAGTGATTGGCCCAGGCGCGGTCAGCCCCGGTCATGTCTTGACGCGGCACCAAGACACAAAAGCTGCGATCGTCAGGTGCCAAGAAGCCGCGCTCTTTCAATTCCTCCCGAACAGCCACATTCAATTCACGTCGGGACGTATTATCCGGCGAGACAATCAATGTGTTTGCTGGTGAATCCGCGTAATTATGTGCCACCGCACGAATGCGTTCTTCACGCTGAGGAATCTCCCGAACTCGATCCTGTTGGCGAAGCAAATCGAAAGCGGCAGAAGACTGTCCCTTCGCAAGTAGTTCGACGGCGGATTTGAGCGTGGGATCCTTTTGACGAACAATTTCGTCCAGCTTTGCCGTTCGCATTCCGGCCTGCTGCAACTGCTCGAAGGGCCGGCCTGCTTCGACCCCCTGATGCTGGCGGATATCGCCAATAAGAAGCACTCGGTCATTCCGGCCCAACCGCGCAAGAAAGTCGCGCATCTGATTCGTGCTCGTCAGGCTCGACTCATCGACGAAATAGAAGTTACTGCGTTCCGGTGTCGTATCCGAAGGCGCAGAGCTAGCCAGAAAACCTTGCAGAGTGCCGGCCTCGATGCCGGCCTCGCGGAGTTGGCGCGCAGCCCGCGAGGTGGGTGCGAAACCCTGTACCTCGTATCCCTGCACTTCGATCGCTGAGCGCAGCGCCGTTAGGGTAGTCGTCTTACCTGCGCCGGCATAACCCTGAATGCCCTGAACCCGGTCGGAGGAGCTCAGCACATGCTCGATGACGTTCTTCTGGGCCCTGTTCAGATGTGGATGCTGCTCGGCAATCTGGATAGCCTCCGCACGTGTTGTCAACGGCTGGACTTGATTTCGTCCTTCACGCACCCGGCGAAGAATTTCTTGCTCTGCTTCGATGGTACGAGCCGTGGTGAACTGGCGTGCGGGGGCGTGTGAACGCTCGACCGCTTGGAATTCCCCGGAGGCCAAGCGTGCCGTGAGATTACCCCGTATTTGCGAATAAGTGATGTCGCCCATACCACGGCGGAGCGCATCGCGAACGATGGCTCTTTCGTCGACTACGGCTTCGCGTTCGAAATTCTTGTCTCGGGAAAAAGTCACTGCCTCACCAGCGCGCTGTGGGTTCAATTCGGGCGTCTGCTGCTGGGCTCGCTGCCGTGCAGCACGCACGACCGCTTCGGCCTGGTTGCCGTACTCCGCGGCTATCTTTCGATGCGCCGCCATCACTTCACCGAGCGAGTGAACCTCTTTTTTGTCGCGGGTCGAGTGCGCGGCAATCTCGGCGGCTTCCTTGCCGTTGCGGCCAGTCCGCTCCAGATACTCACGAATCTGCTGGCTTCGGGGACTGGACGCGTCGAGATACTCCTGTGTGTACCCCTTTATCTCCGGCGCGCCGCTGCGACCGGCGGTAATTTCGTATCCCAGGTGGCGCAACCGGTAGGTCAGTTCCGACTGATAGATCGAAGTGGCAAATTGCTGCGAGGCAAAGAGGCTCTGGGGCTGCAATGCGCGGTATTGACCGTTCTCGCGCTCGGTCATGTTGAAGATGACTGCATGGGTGTGGAGTTGCGGCGCTGCATAGCCATCGACGGGGCGAGCGGTGTCGTGCTCGAATTTGGCAGCAATGAATTTGGCCGTGGCCTCGGGTGGATGGTTTCCGCCGATACGCGCCATGGTGTAATGCTCGAGATGCTCAAGCGCCGTGCGGACGCTTTCGCTGTGCGCTTCGCGAACCCGGCCGTCACCTCCAACCAAGGCTGTGAGGGACATGGATTTAGGCGCCGAGAAGGTCGCATCCCAGCCCGCGCGGTGTTCCATGGTTTTGATGGTCTTGCCTTCTGGTTCGGTGTATTCATAAGCAGCCCGCTGCCTTACGAGCTGCTCGCCGGTTTCTGGATGTTGCCCCTGGCTCAAGCGAGTGAATTGCTCTTCGGAAACTGCTCCGGAGAGACCCAGACCAGCAGCCAATCTTCCCTGCCACTCACCGGAAATAACGCCTGGCCGCGACCAGTAGTTCTGCTCCTTTGCGGTGAACTCTTTGCCGTGGTAGGTCTGGGCCTGCACGGCGCTCAAGGGCTTCGAGATCGTCAACATGGTCGCATCTCAAATCCGCGGCCCTTGCCACAGTTCGCCCTGGCGAGCCGCCGTAAGTTCTTTGTGAGACTTTTCCTTGACGAGAGGCAAGTCCGGGTTGGTCGCCGATACCACCATACTCGTCTGTGTTTCCGTCTTAGTTGCCCGCGATTTAGGAGAACGATCAATGTAATCATTTGCCAGCCGCTCCAGGAATTTCGGCTGCTCAGCCGGCAGGTTCATGTAGGAGAAGGAGAAACGCGTTACATGATTTCCATACTTGAGGAAGGCTCGGAGATTCTCTAAACCGCTGATCTCGGAGTCGAGCACGAGCGCTTCGACCTGGCGGTCGAGCGAGAAGTTGCGGCCGTCGCGTGAGCCGTCGTAATGGGTCTCGCGCATCCGTTCAATCTCCACCCTACCGATGGCTTTGCTGACCCACTCGGCTGCATTCGGTTCTGTGGTTTTAAGGAAGATTTTCGTGGCCGGCTGTGACAGCATAACCTCTGCAAGGTGGCCGTAGATGACTTCAAGCTGAGCCTTACCCTGAAAGCCCAGGATGATCGGGTTTCTGGATTTTCGATTCTCGGTGATGGCAGTATGCAATTGCGGTAATTTCTGTAGCGAAGCAAGCTCATCTAACACAAACCAAACCGGCCGCTGGCTTTCTTTCGATGCGGTCAGGAGACGCAAAACTAGCATGTCGATCCATAGACTGTGCAACGGTCGCAGGGCTTCGCGTTCCGCAGGTTGCGATGTAATGAAGATCCATCCTTTTCGTTCTTCCGACCATTCGCGTGCCGTCCAACGGGCGTTTGTTTCGGTGTCTCGTGGCAGCATACGGAAGCTGTCGGCAATCAGACCGAGTGAGGCCAGGACACCCGACCTTTGCTGTGGAGCCTTCGGGTCAATCAGGGCGGCCAGCTCAGTTCCCTTGACCCGGTGATCGATCTCTTCAGGGTTCGACATCCAGGCGACCAGCTGAGCCGGTGTGGGCAGATCCAGGAGAAGATGGGCAAAGATCTTCTGCGGGCTTTCGATAAAGAATTCACCCTTCCGATCTGTTGTTGGCTGGAAGAGCGAGACCGCGATTGTCTTCGCCTCGGCCCATCGGACAAGCTCCTCAGACGGTCCCCAGTAGGGGCAGCGCTTGTCCAGAGGATTGAGCACTATGTCGCTACGGCTTTCATCGTAGAAGCGCTGGATGAACTCACAGGCCGGGTCATAGACAATGGCTGAATGGCCGCGTGCCTGGATCTGTCGGAGCAGCTGCATGATCAGGGTTGTCTTGCCTGTCCCGGTGTCGCCAATTATCTCGATGTGCTGGTCCTCGGCCGCGCGTGGAATGCGCAGTGGGTCCTTGCAATCGTCGGTTTTGATACCGATTCCGGTCCCGTGTACCGCCTTGTTGAACTGCTTTGGCGTGACCATGACAGGCCCCTTCAACCGGCGCCCGTATTTCATTTCTCTATAGCGACGAACGTCCTTTGGGATGGAGAAAGGAAGCTGGAACAAAAGCGCGGCGAGGCCAAAGGTGAGCGGCAATTCAAAGCGGGAGACGAGGCCGTCATTTCCGTATACAGCCTGTTTAAGATAGGTATGGAGAGGCCTGTTCTGGTAGACCAGTACTGGGCCGCGATAAAGATAAATCCAGCCCTGTTTCGCCGCGCCGGCAGAGACCTTGAAAGGCAGTGGTTTCCCTCCCGGCTGAACTGTGATGCCGGGTTCTACGTCAGTATCCATCGCAAGGCGAAACTTCTTCTTTCCGTCTGAAATGAAGAGCAGCTGGTATTGTCCTGACGCGCGAATTGAGCCGGTAATGTCCGTTTTCAAAAACAGCGGAAGATAGTACTTTTCGAGCGGAGTCATGCCAAATGCGAACCGGAGATAGACGAACAGGCCGGTGGCAATGACTGATAAAAAGAGCGCGCCGAGAGTGTAGATCGGCTTTCGCGGCGGCCAGATGATGGTTTCTTTTCTACCCCACTTTGTTTCCGGCATGGTTTCTACTCCGTCTTCTGTGCCAGGACCTGCTGCGCGGCTTTTTGCTTATTGGCTTTTACGTGCCGCATCAGGTCCTGGTACTGTTCCGAACTCATCCTGTCTCCCTGCACGAGTGGCGCGAGCGCGTTTGTGAGAAACATCTGCAGGCCGATGATTTCTGTTAGCAGCATCGCTGCCGGATCGCGGCCCGATACCTGCCGAATTTCTCTGAGCAACACTTCGCGGATCCATTCGCCCCGCGACAACCCCTTACTGGTAGCTGCGCTCTCCAGCTCAATGAACTCAGCTGCCGTAAGCTTGGTGCTCGCTGTTTGCGTGCGCGCCAGTGCTTTCGAAGTAGGCTCAGCTCCGTTCTCTACGTTGGAACTCATCGAAATACTCCCTTTTTCGAAAAGCGCTATAAAGCGCTCTGGAAATTTCAACTCGCTGAAAAGAAATCCAGCGCTATTTAGCGCTCTGGAGCGCTTTACAGCGCCCTTTCAGGGGTGGAGTGTCGAGATACAGCACGTGCGAAGCACGTTTCTCTCCTCTCCACGGATTCAGGGGGAGGATCATGGCTTTCCGACCCGGGCTGACTCTATCGACTCCACCCCTGCTATGACTTTCGGTATGGGCTTGGGCTTCGTGTCTATCGGCAAGCCAGTCCTGCGCACACGCAGCGTAGGCGTGACGTAGCGGGCATCGGAGGACTTCAGGTAATCCTGGAAGTCCCGATCCTTCGCGAAGACGTAGTGTAGGGCCTTGTTCACGACGTCGTCGGCGGTGGCGTGAATAAAGGCCGCATACTGGTCGACCAGAGTGGCAGTGGTTTCATCGAAGCGGACAGATGCGCTGATCTGTCGGCTTTGGATAACTTCAAGCAGTGGCATAGTGGTGCTCCTGTGTTACGGATTCAGGCGATCTTCTGCCGGGAAATCATGTGCTGGGCGGTACGGGCAATCTCATGCGCCCGGACCAGATTTAGCGTGCTCGGAATCTCGAAGCGCCGACGCACTTCGAGCATCGTGACGATGTCGCAGAACGGAATACCTTCGAGCAGCCACAAACGGGCCGACGCGACGTCGATGGTTCGCTGGGCATAATAGAGCGGATTGGGCTTATCGGGACGGAGTGCCGCGAGAACCCGAGTCAGCTTTATAGCATCTTTTCCAGCGGCAAGTTCACGCGATATCCAGGCCCAGTCGTTCTCGGAATTTGTCTTCTCACCTGGAGCCATCTGCCCCGGCTTATGCGGGCAAATGCGCACCGGTTCAATCAGCGCATCGTCCAGTCGAAAGTCCTCGGGTTTTGCTACCGAATTGCTGGGATATTCAGCGGTGACGAGATGGGCTGGATCGTATTTGTGATTCAGGAAACCAGGCAACCGGAGAACCCGATTGCAGTCAGTGCAAGCGGGATCTCCGCCGAAGGCGATTGCGAGCAGCTTCAGCAGACTTTCCTGCTCGGCGAATAGGAACTCATCGACCTGCCACAAGGCCTGGTATTTCCCAGGCGATGTGGAGAGGATTGTGGAGGGCATCGGGACGGCGTCGGAGGTCCGGATTGCCGCCAATCGCACGTCGCCATCGGTGTCGATATCTATGTATAAGTGGCGGACCTCGTCGATTGACTCTTTGGTGCGTTTTCGACTGCCGAAACGGAGAGGATTCGCGCCCACATAAACGTTGGCGCCGCGGGCATTTTCGTGTGCCAGCCAGCGCAGATAACGAGGAGCAATCGCGCACTCAAACCTGACGGTTCGCTGCTGCGTTCTGACCGGGAATTCGCCTCTTAAAAGGATCGCAAGAGATTCGCCAGGAGTGAAGCTCCGGGTGAGGAATTCATGCGCCAGATCGATCTGAATTGGACTCTTAAGCTGCGGCATGTTGCACCTCGAATACGGGTTCGATCAGGAACCGTTTTGTGTCGCGGTCGTAGCCGATCATCCGTAGTACTTCGCGGATCACACGGCCTCTCGGTTGGCGCTCGATATGGACCACGAAATCGACCGACTCGCCGATCTCGGCCTCGGTATCAACGAATGTCGTTTGGGTGTGGCTGCGAATGACCAGATTGGCGAAGCGATGAAGCGCCTTTTCGGCCGAATTGGCATGGATCGTGGCCAACGATCCCGCATGGCCGGTATTGAAAGAATCGAGCAACGTTCGCGCCTCGATTCCGCGGACTTCGCCGAGGATGATCCGGTCCGGACGCCAGCGCAGAGCCGACTTCAGAAGGTCATCGAAAGTGATGCGAGCTTTAAAGGTATCGGTCTGGCATTCGACAGCAAGAACGTTCGGCTTTTGGATGCGAAGCTCCGAGGTA